>LSQX01346300.1_pt2 | contig 12067 bp, 10 predicted proteins | sample 654561 | NCBI WGS metagenome assembly LSQX01 (sample SAMN04489861, study PRJNA283612) | anaerobic digester metagenome | isolation source: 4 biogas reactors fed with cattle manure at either 37C or 55C with and... | place: Denmark: Kongens Lyngby | collected 2014 | reverse complement strand
TTGGCCAGGGAGTTGTCCACGCCCGTCCTCGCCCTTTCCCAGCTTTCCCGGGCGGTGGAACAACGGCCCGGCAAGAAACCGTCCCTCGCCGATCTGCGGGAGTCGGGCTCTTTGGAACAGGACGCGGATTTGGTCTGTTTCCTTTACCGGGAGGATTATTACGACCCGGAGACGGAGAAGAAGAATATCACCGAATTAATCGTGGCCAAGCATAGAAACGGGCCCACGGGCAAGGTGGAGTTCTACTTCCAGAAGGAGTTCAGCAAGTTTGTGAGTATTGAGAAATACCGGGATCTATAAAGCTGCCGGCGTAACCATGGTAATAACCATGGAAAAAAATAAGAACGGACGGAAATAATAAGGAGGGGCGCCCGGGAAACGGGCGCACCAATTTACAGACAGGCATAAACGCCACAGAGGCAAAGGCGATGTGTAGCAGAGCCCCGCGGGTACGGCGCCGGGCCTGCGCGCACGCGCCAACAGTTGGGAGAAGGTGTGAAAAGATGGGGAAAAGAACCGGGTGGCTTGTTGCCCTTATTCTCCTGGTTCTGGCAGCCGGTGTCACCTATTTTGCCCGGCCTTGGCGGACCCGGCGGCAGCTCGTCCCCGGGTCGCCGGCAGCCTCCGAGGTGACCCTCTACTTTGTCAACAAGGAATATATAACCACCGGCAACGAGGAACTCCCCAAATTACTGCCGTATACCAGAAAGATATGGGCTTACGGGGACGGCAGGGCCGGCAGGGAGAGCCTGGTCAGGGGTGTCCTTACGGAACTTAGGAAACCTCCCGCCGGCAGGGAGGTGACCACAGCGCTCCGTGACGATTTACGGATTACCGGGGTCCGAGTGGAAGAGACCACGGTTTATGTGGATTTTTCCTCCGACAACCTGCACGGGGGGTCCCTGGAAGAAATTTTACTGGTGGAGCAGGTGGTAACGACCCTTACCGGCCTGCCCGGCCTGGAAAAGGTCCAGTTTCTGGTGGACGGGGAACGCCGGGATACTCTCATGGGCCATATTAGTGCCGACGAGCCGCTGGGCCGGGAGGATCTGTAAGGATCGCGTGGTTAAATTTGTATAACTTTTTTTATTTTTTTGTTACAGACCGGAAAACGCCGGTTTTTTTCTGGTCAAAAACGACATGTTCCATTATAATATAAACAACCCAAAACGCGCGACTAAGCCGCGGGTGGTGCGGCTAAGGCGCAGGCGGGCGGTTATTTAAAGGACCGCCGCTAAAAAGAAAGATCCAAAGTTCAGGAGGAGGTTTGGTAGAATGGATTATTTTCTCAACGAGGTGCAATTGGAGATAAAAGAATTGGCCCACCGGATCGCCGAGGAAAAGGTCCGGCCGGTAGTGCGGGAATTGGATGAAAGCGGGGAGTTCCCGTGGGAGATCATGAAGGTTTTGGCCGATGCGGATCTTTTTGGCGTTTATATCCCCGAAGAATACGGCGGTCTCGGCGGCGGCGTCATGGAACAATTATTGGTGGTGGAAGAGCTAAGCCGGGTCTGCAGCGGGGTGGCGGTCAGCTACGCCGCCAGCGGGTTGGGGGCTTTTCCCATCCTTCTCTTTGGTAACGAAGAACAGAAGCAGAAATATATCCCGGATATCGCCGCCGGGAAAAAACTGGCCGCTTTTGCCCTCACTGAAGCCAATGCCGGGAGCGACGCGGCGGGCATAGAGACCACCGCCACGCTCGACGGGGATTATTATGTTTTGAACGGGACAAAACAGTGGATCACCAACGGCGGGGAAGCGGAGGTCTATACGGTAATTGCCATGACCGACAAAAAGAAGGGGAGCCGCGGCGCTAGCGCCTTTATTGTGGAAAAGGGGACTCCCGGCTTTTCCTTTGGTAAAAAAGAGGACAAGATGGGGATCAGGGCTTCGGCCACCAGGGAATTGATCTTTAGCGACTGCCGCATCCCCCGCGAGAACCTGCTGGGGCGGGAAGGCATGGGCTTTATCGTTGCCATGAAGACCCTGGACCGGACCAGGCCGGGTATTGGCGCCCAGGCGGTGGGGATCGCCCAGGGGGCCCTGGAAGAAGCCATCAAGTATTCCCGGGAGCGGGTCCAGTTTGGCCAGCCGATCTCTTCCTTCCAGGCGATCCAGCACATGCTGGCCGATATGGCCACCCAGATCGAGGCGGCCCGGGCGCTGGTCTATGCCACCGCGCGGATGATCGACAGCGGGGCCAAGGATTTCTCCAAGGAATCGGCCATGGCCAAGCTTTTTGCCTCAGATGTGGCGATGCGGGTAACCACCGACGCCGTCCAGATCTTTGGCGGGTACGGTTATATGAAGGAATACCCGGTGGAGAAGATGATGCGGGACGCCAAGATTACCCAGATTTATGAAGGAACCAACCAGATCCAGCGGAATGTCATCGCCCTGGAGCTGATTAAAGAATACGCCAGCAAGAAGAAGTAAAATCGCGCACGCGGGAAGAACACGCGCGGCGAGAAGAGGCAAGGTTGGGAGGAAGGCCATGAAGATTATCGTCTGTATCAAGCAGGTCCCCGATACGACCGAGGTTAAGATTAACAAGGAAACCAATACCTTGATCCGGGAAGGGGTCGCTTCGGTTATTAACCCCTTTGATCTGTATGCCATTGAAGAGGGGCTGCGGCTCCGGGAAGCCCACGGCGGGACCGTCACCGTCCTTTCCATGGGGCCGATGCAGGTGATCGATTCATTGCGGGAAGCCCTCAGCATGGGAGCGGACGAGGCGGTTTTACTCAGCGACCGGGCTTTCGCCGGCGCCGACACGCTGGCCACCGCCTATACTCTCTCGAAAGGTATAGAAAAGATCGGTTCTTACGACCTGATTATCTGTGGCAAGCAGGCGATTGACGGCGACACAGCCCAGGTCGGCCCGGAACTAGCGGAGATGCTGGAGATACCCCATGTCACGTATGTCCGGCGGATCCACGAAATTGCCGGCGGGCAGATTACGGTGGAACGGATGACCGAAGAGGGGTCGGAGAAGATCCGTTTCCCCCTGCCGGGCTTGATTACGGTGGTAAAAGAGATTAACGAGCCGCGGCTGCCGTCGATAAAAGGGAAGATGCGTGCCAAGAAGGCGGAGATTCCGGTCTGGTCCGCCGGCGACCTGGGGACCGACCCGGAGAAAACCGGCTTGAAAGGCTCACCCACCTGGGTAACGAAGGTTTTCACCCCGGAACAGAAGGGCGGCGGTGAAATCTTCGAGGGTGAAGTCGGGGAACAAGTGGCAAAACTGGTGCGCATGTTACGTGAGACCAAGATCGTCTAAGGGGGCCCGGAATTTATGAGTATCCGTGTGATTGAAGATAAATGTATCGGTTGCCGGCTCTGCGTTAAAGTTTGCCCTTTGGGGGCGATAACCGTTGTCGATAAAAAGGCCCGGATTGATCTGGATAAATGTGATCTCTGCGGCGCCTGTGTCACCGCGTGTGAAAAATTTCAAGCCATCGAGATTATCCGGGAGAAGGAAGCCGCCGGTGATCTCGACAGCTATCAAGGGGTCTGGGTCTTTGCCGAGCAGAAGGAGGGCATGGTGGCCGGTGTCACCCTGGAACTCCTGGGGGAAGGGAGAAAACTGGCTGATCAGTTGGGAACAACGCTCAGTACAGTCCTCCTGGGCAGTGGCATGGACCAGGCGGCCCAGGAACTGATCGCCCACGGGGCGGACCGGGTTTACCTGGCCGACTCCCCGCAACTGGCGGATTTTTTAGAGGATCCCTATGCCGAAGTGCTGACCGAGTTGTGCCGGGAGCACAAACCCGCCATTTTGCTGATGGGAGCGACGACCATCGGCCGTTCCCTCGCGCCGAAACTTGCGGCCCGCCTGCGGACCGGGTTGACCGCCGACTGTACGGGCCTGGCCATTGACGGGGAAACCAAGAACCTCCTGCAAACCAGGCCGGCTTTTGGCGGGAACCTGATGGCAACAATTATCTGCCCCAACCACCGGCCGCAGATGGCCACGGTCCGGCCGCGGGTCTTCCCCCCGGCCAAGCGGGATGAGAACCGCACCGGCGAGGTGGTCAGGTTGGATTACAGCGCCCGCCAACTGCTGCAGCGGGCGGAGTTGCTGGAGGTCTTGAAAGAAGCGGGAACCACGATTAACCTGGCGGAGGCCAATATCATAGTCGCCGGCGGGCGGGGCCTTTGTGACCAGAAGAATTTTGCCCTCATTCAAGAATTGGCCGATCTTCTAGGCGGCGCGGTCGGAGCCTCCCGGGCGGTGGTCGATGCCGGCTGGATCCCCTATGCCCACCAGGTGGGGCAGACCGGGAAGACCGTTTGCCCCAAGATCTATATCGCCTGCGGGATCCACGGCGCCGTACAACACCTGGTCGGGATGCAGTCTTCCGAGTTGATTATTGCAATTAACAAAAACCCGGAAGCCCCCATTTTCAAGGTGGCGGATTACGGGATCGTCGGCGATGTGCTGGAAGTGATTCCTGCATTGATTAAGGAGATCAAGAAGGCAAGAGGAGAGGCGTAGGAGAGCAAAGAGAGTTGGTGTTTTCACGACCTTCCGTTGCCGGCCGGGCGTAAGGCCCCGGCCGGAGCGGGGGGTTATTTTTTCCCCGTTTCCGTCCAGGAGACACCGGCAAGGCTGGAAAGGGCTTTGAAGAATTCCTCCCGGTTCTCTTCGGGGACGCGCACGCGCAAGGAGACCTGTTCCCCGTAGGTTGTTTCCTGGGTGGCAACCTGATAGGTGTGGAGAACCCCGTTTACCGGGGAGAGTTGGGCATAATCACAATTTAAAACCAGGGTGAAGCCGGGGACGATCCGTGCCTTGCCCGCCTTGGCCAGGACCTGCAGGGCCACCGAGTGGTAGGCGTCGATCAACCCCCGTACCCCGAGTTTTTTCCCCCCGAAGTACCGGGTGACCACAACCACGGTGTTGGTAAGGCCGGTCTTGCGGATGGCATTGAGGATGGGACGGCCGGCGGTACCCGGCGGTTCGCCATGGTCGTTATAGTAAAGAAGGGGTTCGTCGACGGCGCCCAGGGAATAGGCGTAGCAGTTATGGGTCGCTGTCGCATGTTCCTGGCGGATTTGGGCGATAAAATCCCGCGCTTCCTCTTCGGTGGCAACCGGGGCGGCGTGGCCGATAAAGACGGAGCGCTGGATCTTTTCTTCATGGGTCGCCCGCGCGGCAATGGTATAGTATGTCTCTGCCATGGCGGCCTCCCTCCGTCAATGGTTTTGACTCTGCCCCGGGCACCGGCGGGATTTTATCTTCGTCCGTGGGGAAATTAAGAAAAAACCCCCGCAGGAATTCCCGGGGGGAGTGGTTTTGAAGTTGGTGCCGAAGGCCGGACTCGAACCGGCACGCTTTTGAGGGCGGTAGATTTTGAGTCTACTGCGTCTGCCAATTCCGCCACTTCGGCTCATTGTCATTTTAGCAAAGAGAACGGCGGATGTCAAGTAGCCGGAAGTGCAAAAAAAGGCGGTGAAAACTCACCGCCTGGGTTAACCTGGTTATGCTCTTTTTTGACCTCGGTGGGCCTGGTGCGGGCCTGGCCGGAGAAAGCAGTAGCGAATTGCGGTGGATTTTGCCGGTGAAGGATGGGGACGGGTTTAAGTTTGGTTCTTGACTCTTAATTGCTTTGGCGATATTATTGTATGCGGCCGGTGAAAAAAGGGAATTAGGCCGAAGGCCCAAAAACGCGTAGGAAAAACGGGGGAGAAACCATGAAAAAATACGACGTGATCATTGTTGGCGGCGGCCCGGCGGGGATTTTTGCCGCTCTTGAACTGACCAAGGCAACCAGGGAAATCTTGATCCTGGAAAAAGGGAAGAAATTGGCAAAACGCCACTGCCCGTCGAAGGAACAGGGTACCGCTTGTCTGGGTTGTCAACCCTGTTCTGTGGTGAGCGGGTGGGGCGGGGCCGGGGCCTTCAGCGACGGGAAGCTCACCCTCTCCGGAGAGGTTGGTGGCTTTCTCGACGAATACCTGACCAAGGAAGAGCTGTCCAAACTCATCCGCTATGTGGATGACGTCTATTTGCGCTTTGGCGCCCCGGCTCAGGTCTACGGGGAGGACGAGGAGACGATTACCCGGATTGAAAAGAAGGCCGTCCTTTCCGATCTCCGCTTTATTCCTTCACGCATTCGGCACTTGGGCTCCGGGCGCACGCTCGAAGTCCTGCAGGCGATGGAGGACTATCTGACCGGGCAAGGAGTGGAGATCCGTACGGAGGAGACCTGCGAAGAGTTGCTGGTGGAAAAGGGCCGGGTGACCGGGGTCCGGACCAACAGCGGCCTGGAGATCCCTGCAAGCTTTGTCATTTTGGCTCCCGGACGGCAGGGGGCAGGATGGCTGGCCGGCGAAGCAGCCCGTTTGGGACTGGAGACCCGGGTAAACCCGGTGGATATAGGGGTCCGGGTGGAACTGCCGGCAGAGGTAATGGGCGAGCTCACCTCCGTACTCTATGAGGGGAAATTCGTCTTTTATTCCCGGTTCTTTGAGGACCGGGTCCGGACCTTTTGCATGTGCCCCCACGGCGAGGTGGTAATGGAGAATAATGACGGGTTGATTACAGTGAACGGCCACAGCCACGCCCATAAGAAGACCCCCTATACCAATTTTGCCCTTTTGGTGAGCAAGACTTTTACAGAGCCTTTCAAGGAGCCAATCAAGTACGGGCGGTATATTGCCGGCCTGGCCAATCTTTTGGGCGGCGGGGTCCTCCTCCAGCGCCTGGGGGATCTGCAGGCCGGGCGGAGGTCGACTCCGGAAAGAATTAAAAAGGGACTGGTCAGGCCAACCCTGAAGGAGGCCACTCCCGGCGATCTCAGTTTGGTCTTGCCCTACCGCCACCTCCGGGCGGTCCTGGAGATGCTGGAGGCCCTGGACGGCATCGCCCCGGGAGTGAACTCCCGGAACACCCTGCTTTACGGGGTGGAAGTCAAGTTCTACTCTTCCCGCCTGGAACTCAGCAACAGCCTGGAGACGGAGATCGAGAACCTTTTTGCCGCCGGTGACGGGGCCGGTGTGACCCGGGGTTTGATGCAGGCTTCGGTCTCGGGCGTGGTCGCGGGGAGGGAGATCATGAAGCGGCTTTGAGTCTTTACTGGCCTTCCGGTGCGAGCTTTATAAAAAAGGTGTAAATGACATCTGTGGGCCGGGGGACGGGAACGTTGCTTAAGACAAGAGAGCCGTAAACAGTTGCCATCAACCATAAGATGGTAAATACCAGCAGTGTACGGCGTTGTTGCTCCCGGATCAACAGGGGAACCTGGTAGAGAGCGATTAAAATCATAACCAGCCACAGGCCAATCAAGATCCTCTCTCCTTNNGGGGGAGAGGTGAAGATCATCCCTGAACGCTTGATGGGGGCTTCCACCAGAAATTCCACAGACAACTGGCAAAAGGCCTCTTCCCACCGGCCGGCCAGATCTTCCTCCCACAGGCGGGGAAATCTCCGGTAGATGGCATTGCCAAAGCCGAAGATGTCGGCTTTCAGCTCTTTGGCACGGGCAAACGAGCGCTCGCATTCGCGGCGGATCGATTCGGCAAAGCGGTTTTCCAGGGTTTGATCAAAATCCTTGTCCAAGCGGGGGGTTTCGCCGGGAGAGACCACCAGGTCCTGGAGGCGTCCCTCAGTCATGATCTCAACGGTTATCATTACCTCCCCGCCGTTGATTTTTGGTTCGATTTTTGACTGCATTTTTATGATTTCAATGGTGGCCAGGCCCTTTTTTCCTGGCAGTTCGATGATGACCGCCCCTCTCTCCAGGGTGTTCCTGATCCAGTTTTGACCCCTGGTTTCATGACCGTCCATCCAGCCGACCATTTTTTCTCCGCGAAAGACGGCGGCCCCGGTGACTTCAGCTGGAGCCCCCGGCGGGTGTTTTTGCCCCGGGCTTTCTTGGCCTTGGCTTTGCTGGTCTTCGCCTTGCTTGCCTTGGCCGGCTTCTTGGGAAAGGACTTTCAGCCGGGCCAGGATCATTTCCTCGCCGGGCCTGGTGAATTCAATAAACTTCGTTAGCAACCGGGAATCGGGGATGATCGACCGTTCGATACTGGTAATCCGCAGAAGGCGGTCGATGGCAGTTGAGGGTAAAAACTCTAGAGGGAAATCGGCGCGCAGGAGTTCTTCCAAATCCCCATCCACCACCGCCGTTTGTATATTGGCGCGCAGTTCCCGGTGTCTTTGGAAAAGCTCCAGTACCGGCCAGATCCCTGCACGAGCCAATCTTTCCGAGAAAAGCAGGACCAGTATGTGGGAGAACCGGATCTGCCGGCTGGTCCCCTGACTGAGGTTCAAGACGGCCTCAAAAGGCGTGCGGCCACGGGCGGAATGGACCCAAAAGGGCAGTTTCTCCCCGCCGCCACCGCTGCCGGTTCCGACGTCCCCGCCGCCCTGGAAGAGCGGGTTAGCCAGCACAACGATGGCTTTGTACATATTTTCCTCGTCCAGATCAAAGGCGAGCAGCAGGGAACTGGCCAGCCACTCCGGTTCCCGGTTATCCCAGCACCCGGAGGCAAAAAGGGAAAGCAAACAGAGAACGGCAGTAGTTTTTAGAAAATGACGGCCTGGCATGGGCATAAGTCACCCTGGTTTTATTGTTTTCATCTTCATCCAGGTTTTATCCGGCGCTTTTTAATATATTTTTTTTCTCCCCGGCCGGCATGGCGGATCAGATAGGCTGCCCAAAGCAGCAGGTAGGGAAGGATAGTAGTAGTCATGGAGTAGGGAAAGAAGATCTGGGGTTGAAAAAATTTAACTAAATCAAGGAGATCATCGTAGGTATGGACGGATAAAATGACCCAGAGGACCGCCATGGGGCCAATCAACGGCCGGTAGTCGTGGATTTTTGCGATCTGTGAAACCCCCCGGGCGCCGCAATACAAAAAGACAGCAAGATTAATAAATATGCCCATGCCCCAGGCTATCACCACCAAGGCCTCGATCCGTTCGATAAAGCGGCTGATCTCAATGGCCCTGGTCATGAGGAAGAATGGGAAAATCGAGCTGGAACCTATTTTTGGCCCGAGGACGCCGACGACTGTGATAGAGGAGAGGATTAGGACTGTTCCGGAGAGGAGGGCGGCCAAAACTGCGGAGGTTACGGCTTTACGCGGTGTGGTCAAAGTGGGAACCAAGATCCCGAGGACGAGGCTTTGGTTGCCTAACGCGGCAGGAGTAAGCGCGCTGGAGAAGACCGGGCCAAAGCCCCGGCTCAGGACCGGCTGGAGATTGATATGATCAAAGGCTTTGACAGCCCCGAGCAAACTGGCGGTGATGAAAAAAATATAAAAAAAGATTAAAGCATCAGCGGTGCGGGCGATGGTTTCAATGCCCAGGACGGCGGCGACAGCGGCCAGCAAAACCATGGAGGAGACAAGGAAGATTAAAGGAGTAAGGGGGAAGAGCCCGGTATTTAAGAGTTCGGCGTAGATCCGGACCTCCGTGGCGGCGGTATAAAGAAAGGTCCAGAGAAAGAAGAAAGAGATTATGGTGCCGCCGGTTTTGCCCAATAGCTTCCGGCTGTATTCGATGACGGTTTCTTCGGGAAACTTAACCGCCAGACCACCGATGAGCAGGATCGTAAGGAGAGTCGCGGGCAGGCTGACAATAGCCGACAGCCAGGCGTCCTGTTCGGCTGTACCGGTGGTGAGCACCGGGAGGGTGGCAATGGTAACGGTGGAACGGATCATAAAAAGCATAAAAACAAGCTGGCGGTTGTGGATCTTCTCAGTGGTCATTTTTCCTCCCTTTCCCGGCTTTTTCTTTTTCCTCTTCTTCAATACCGGGCCGCGGTTGTTGACCCCTGGCCTGACGTAGCGGCTCTCTCCCCCCCAGCAACAGGGGGCGGGTATCCATCCGCCACCGCCAGATGCGGAGATGTAAGTCCTTAAAACTCTGCAGGATCAGGGGGCTCATGGGCGCAAGATAGGGATAGCCGAACGAACGGATACTGGAGGTATAAATAAGGACCAGCAGCGCGCCGAATTGCACGCCAAAAAGGCCAAAGGCCCCGCCAAGCAGGATGAAGATGAACCGGAGGAGCCGGCCGGCAATGCCAAACGAGAAATTGGGCACAGTAAAAGAGGCGATGGCCGTCAAGGAGACCACGATTACGACCGGGGGCGAGACCAGCCCGGCACGGATGGCCGCATCCCCCAGGACCAGGGCGCCGACGATACTGATGGCCGGGCCGATGGCCCGTGGCAGACGGACCCCGGCTTCACGTAAAAGCTCAAAGAGGAGTTCCATCAGGAAAACTTCTGCCACTACGGGGAAGGGCACCCCCTCCTTGGCGGCGGCGATCCGTAGCAGCAACTGGGCTTGGAGCAGTTCATTATGGAAGGTGATAACCGCCACATAAATACCGGGCAGGAGAATGGAAGCACCGAAGGCGAGATAGCGGACGACCCGGAGGAAAGTACCGATATGCATGGTCTCATAATAATCATCCGGGGCCTGCAGCAGCATGGGGAAGTCCATCGGTACGACCAGGACAAAAGGGGTATTTTCTGTTACAATCGCCACCCTGCCTTCGAGAAGGCAGCCGGCTACCCGGTCCGGCCGCTCGGTCTGGAAGGTGAGGGGGAAGACGCTGAACGGGTTGTCTTCGATAAAATCTTCGATGTAGCCGCTTTCCAGGATGGCATCGGTTTTAATCCGGCTCACCCGCTGCCGCACCTCCTGGACGAGTTCTTCGCTGGCCAGGCCTTTGATATAAAGGATACCTACTTTGGTCCGGCTCAGGCTGCCGAGGGTGAGTTCCTCCAGCCAGAGGTTGGGGGTTTTAATTCTCTTCCGGATCAGGGCGATATTTGTATAAAAACTTTCAATAAAACCGTCGCGCGGGCCGCGGATGGAGGTTTCGGCTGAAGGTTCCTCAACATTCCGGTACCGGAAATCCCCGGTGTCACAGGCCAGGCCCGTGGCGCTGCCGTGGCAGAGAATGACGGAGTAGCCGTTGGTCAGGGCGTTCCAGAGGTCGTCCACGGTTTTAACTTCTTTTATCTCCGCCGACTGCAGCAGGCGCCTGCGGAACTCCTGGAGCAAGTTGGGACCGGCGCCTTTGCCCACCGGAGCCTGGAAGGAACCCAGGCCGAGCATGCGCAGGATATTTTCAAAGAGCTTATTGTCGATAAACCCTTCCAGATGGAGAAGGGCAATCTCCACTTGTTCCCGCCCGGTTTTGAATTCCCGGATGGCCAGATCCCCGGGGGCGCCGGTGATCTCCCGGATCATCTTTAAGTTTTCGCGCAGGGATTTTGTTAGCGAAAGAGATTTCGCCGCCGCTTCCCGTTCACTAATGTCTAAACTGCTGTCCGTAAAGTCTTCCCCGTTTTCTTCGGCAAGTTCTTTTTTTACCGTACGGTTTTTCTTGCCAAGCAGAGCATTGAGCCATTTCACCCTATCACCTCCGGAGGCTTCAGGCTTCGGTTAATATTCCCCGGGTTAACCGGGAATATGCTTTTGCCCCGTCCCGTGCCGGGCGCATCCGGTGTGGGTGAACTCGTTAGAGGCGCGCCCGGGAGAGAGACTTCCGGCACGGGCGGTCGCCAGACGGTGAAAGCCCGTAATCCAACCGGATAAATAATGCCGGCGTCCGTTCGCAACGGAAAGTTAATGATGATAATAATGGAATAATTAGAGGATTTTATTAATGGGTAGAGTATTCTAAAGAGTATTCCAAGAAGGTAATTGGCGTGTTTGGGGTGAAGAAAATGGTTTCTGAGGAAAAGATAACTCTCGACTATTCACCGGCCCTTGGTTTTATAAAGCCGGGAGAATTGGAGCATATGGCAGAGCGGTTGCGCCGGGTTCACCAGGTCTTGCATGAAAAGACCGGCCCGGGCCGCGATTACCTGGGATGGTTGGAATGGCCGCTCCTTTATGACCGGGATGAGTTTACCCGGATGAAGGAGGCGGCGGAGCGGATCCAAAGGCAATCCGAGGTCCTGGTGGTGGTGGGGATCGGCGGTTCGTACCTGGGGGCCAGGGCGGGGCTGGAGATGCTCCTGCCGGCGCCGGCCGGGGAGGCCTCCGACCGGCAGGGGGTCCAGGTGCTCTTTGCCGGCCACCAGTTAAGCCCGG
>LSQX01345891.1_pt1 | contig 12068 bp, 10 predicted proteins | sample 654561 | NCBI WGS metagenome assembly LSQX01 (sample SAMN04489861, study PRJNA283612) | anaerobic digester metagenome | isolation source: 4 biogas reactors fed with cattle manure at either 37C or 55C with and... | place: Denmark: Kongens Lyngby | collected 2014 | reverse complement strand
GAAATGAAATCATAGCGGAAAGGCCGCTGGTTATAGCCTATGATATAAATACCCCTGAAAATCATGGCTTTTTTCAGCGGGAGGAACTGGTTAACTACGGTTCCCGGCACGGGATATACCTGGACGGTGTTTGGAACATAAACCAGGTCCTGCTTGATGCTGCCGGAGATCTATGCATGTCATTAATGAAAAATATACCAGCAGATATCAAGTTAATGGCTATTACTGACAAGCAGTCGGATAATCCTATAATTTTGGCCGCTAATCATGCAGGACATATTTTTGAGAAAATTCTTATGATCCATCCCCAGCATTTTTACATCGAGAAAAACTCCCGGGATGGCAAGGCCAGCTTTTTAGAACCAATCCCTTTCGCCAGTGAAAATCTGGTTCTGGATATAACCAGACGCTATAAAATTTTTTCCTTTCCTGCTGCTGAATACAATCTGGCTGTTGATGACCAATCATTGTGGATCAAAATATATAAGCAGTCTTTTAAAGACAGCACCTGGGAAATAGAATCAAACCCCCTTCTGGTCCTGGAATACAAAAAAGATATTACACCTGATGATGCCATTATCGATATATATTTGAACCTGCCCTCCCCTGCCCTGGAAATAGTTTTTTCCGGCAACAGCACAATGGCAGCTGACGCCGATAACATGCTGCGGGATTGGCAGAGGCAAAGGCAGATCGGTTATGATAAGATTTGTGACCTGCCTTTTATCGCTCCCCAACTGCGGGCCGACTACCAGCAGCATTTGGAGGGTGACCAGCAGGTGGTACCAGATATAAGTAAATCTGTTTATTACCAAGCCTTAACACTGTTAAACATATTATGCGCTAAAAAATAATGTCTTTAAAAGGGAGGTCTCTTATGTTATCCACTTTTGCTCTCCATCCCGCCGCAGCAAAAAAATTGATTGCCCAGGCGGTGGTTAAACTGCCTGAAGTGCAGTCCGCTTATGAAACGGGGCGGATCGTAATTGGTAACGGCACGACCAATATCGATGTCTTTGAACAATTGACCGGTACGAAAATAACAAGCAAGGAAGCACATGTGTCCGGAGTCATTACGCAAAAAGCTGCTTGTGCCACCGACCCCGCGGAACGCAACGGCAATTGGTGTATTGAAAAAGGTCAGGTGGTGAAAACCGATTGGCTGGAATTTCTAACCGGTTTTCAACCCGGTGATGTCTTTATCAAAGGGGCCAATGCCATTGATTCCGGCGGTGATGTGGGCATCCTGACCGGAGACCCCATGGGAGGTACCATCGGCCGGGCCATAGGCATTCTGCGTTCCCGGGGTATTACTCCTATAATACCTGTCGGTCTGGAAAAAATGATTCCATCCTGTCGTGAAGCAGAAAAAACCCTGGGCATTTTCAAGGATGAGTATAATCTGGGCATGAAGGTGGGTTTCATGGCTTTGTCCAATACTTATGCCATCACTGAAATCGAAGCCTTAAAAATCCTATTTGGTGTTGATGCTGTCCAGGCTGCCGCCGGAGGAGTCGGGGGCATGGAAGGATCAGTCTTTTTAGCAGTAAAATGTGAGACAGAAGAGCAGGGACTGGGACTGCTGGAAATGGTCAAACAACTCAACCGGACCTCCCCCTTGAAACTGAATCGGAATAAATGTTCCCACTGCAATTGGCCCTGTCATTTTCGTTAGCACTAAACAGCCATTTCCCCCTTTCTGGGGATAATGGACGGCAATTGGCCCTGTTACGCTAACACAAAGCCATCATTTGCCCCGCAGCCAGGAAAACCAGGAGGACCTGCTTTTGTCCTCCTGTTCATTTTTCCATAATTGTAGAAATCTATCGATCTTTTCTTCCCTTTCCTGATTGCGTTTATCAATTTTTTCTTCCAGTCTGGCGATACGTTGTTCCAGCTTTTTATTCTGCTCCAGCAGCATTTCGCTTTGTTCAATTATTCTGGCACCAATATCGGCCAATTCACCCAGCGGCATTGCTTCACTGCGAATGGCAACTTCCGTCGTTTCGCTTTCTTCCGTGTTTTCCAGGGCTAATTTGATAGCGGTAGTGTTAAGACCCTTTTCTTTTAACTTGATAATCAACCTGAGAGTATCCAGATCTGCTTCACTATATAACCGATCACCACGCTCATTTCTTTTGATTCGCAGTCCCAGACTGTTTTCCAGGTAACGTAAAGTATGCTGCTCTATAGACAATATTTCTGCCACTTCACTGATTTTGTAATAGATTTCTCTCATCCACCTGTCACCTTTCTGCCGGTCACTTCATAGATTGTTATCAGGTAATCAATAAAGTATGATTCCTTACTGAGCACAGATCTCACTTTAATAACTTTTTATGAAGCGCCTGAATAACCGTCTTTTTCCCTAACTTGACAATCAACCTGATCATGAACTTTATTGTGAACCTTACTTTCCCTTTCCTTATTGCTCTATACTTATGTATATGAGCAAAACCGTCCTGAATAGGACGGTTTCTTTTTTTAATTCAGCAATATGTTGTTTGCCAATCTCATAAGAAAATGCTGTCAATTAAAAAGCCGCCCGGTGAGGGGCGGCTTTTTTATCTTCTCGGTTTTAATAATCAAAGGCTTCCAGCGGGCAGTCTAAAACTGAGGTATCGCCATCTTTGACCAGGTCTGCCGTTGCCCATACATTGGGAACTACATTTCTCAAATAGTATTTGGCTGCCAGGACCTTGCCCACATAGAAATTATAATCAAAATGATCCGGGCCCACTTCTTTGACCTTTTTAGCTGCCACCAGAGCCTGATCCAGAATACAGCGCCCGGCAAAGAGCTGTGCCGAAGCGGTTAAAATGCGGCGCGCATAAACCGGCATCAGACTGATTCTGCCTGAAGTGAAATAGGTAAGAATGGCCATCTGAATCTCACCATAGGCATCAAGAGCCCGGCCCAGATTGGCAAATTCTTTACCCAGAGTCAGGTCAATGCCCCCTTCCGGCGGCTGTTCCGCCTGGGCAGCATCTTTATTGGCTTCATAAAAATCTCTCATTTCCTGAATGAAAGCTCCATATGTTGCACCTTTTTTCATTGTCCATTTACGTCCTATCAAGTCCAGGGCCTGAATATAGTTAGTTCCTTCCCAGATGGAATAGATCTTAACATCGCGGGCTATCTGAGCTACCGGGTATTCTTCACAGTACCCATAGCCCCCGTAGGCCTGGATGGCTTCACCGATGAGCCACCAGGCTTCATCAGTTGGATAGGCTTTACAAAGCGGTGTGGCCACTTCGATGAGATTATTAGCCGCTTCACGAACTTCCGGATCGGGGTCATGTTTTCTGATATCATTAGCCAGATAGACTTTGTACATCATAGCCCTTATCGCTTCAACGTGGGCTTTACCCAGCATCAATGTCCTGCGGATATCTTCGTGCTGGATGATGGGGATGCGCTCACCTTTCAAATCGGTTATCGGGCGTCCCTGGATACGGTCTTTACAATAATCCCGTGCATTATAAAAGGCATTAGCCAGACAGGACAGTCCTGCATGTCCGGTTTCCATACGGGCTTCGTTCATCATCTGGAACATCATGGCCATGCCCTGACCCTTGCCTTCATGCTCCCGGGGGTCATTCCCCAGCAGCCAGCCGCGGCAGTTATTATTCTCGCCCATAGCCAGAGAAGCGGTAACTGATCCGTGCTGCCCCAATTTATGTTCAATACCAGTCAGCTGGACATCATTATCTTCCAAACTTCCATCTTCATTAACCCAGTATTTGGGCACTACGAATAAGGAAATGCCTCTGGTGCCATCAGATGCTCCTTCAATGCGAGCCAGATACAGGTGGATAATGTTTTCCGTAAAATCATTATCCCCGCCGGTTATAAATATTTTATTCCCTTTAATTTTAAAGATGCGCGGATCATCAGTGGGATAGGCTTTGGACAATATGTCTCCGACATCAGAACCAGCGGTAGGCTCCGTCAGACACATGGTACCTGCCCAGGTGCCATCCATCATCTTGGGCAAAAACATCTCTTTAAGTTTTTCGTCGCCATGACTTTGAATCAATCCAGCGGCACCGCTGGTCAGGATGATATAAGGCCCGAAAGTGGGGTTGGCTGCTGCAAACATCTCCCAAACTGCAGCTACCAGAATATTGGGCAATACCATTGCATCTTCAGAATCGTCGATATTGCTGGTCCCCCATCCTTCCTGCTGTAATTGATGGTACAAGGGACCAAAGGATTCCGGCAGTATGACTTTGCCATTTTCGAATCTGACCGGATTGCTGTCCCCATCTTCATTAGTGGGTTCGATCAATTCCTTGGCCATTTTCAGACAGGGATCAATAACTGAATCCACATCTTCTTTGGAATAATAATCAGCAAATTTCGGATAGTTGAAAACTTGTTCGGTCGGTAACCATTCTTTGATAATAAATTTCAAGTCACGCGCATTTAAATACGCAAAATTGGCTGCCATTTTTACAATTCCCCCTTCTTCTGGAGTCCCCCCCCAGGGATTGCCCTTGAGAACTCCCACAATAATTTTTCTTCCTTAAATAAATAATTCGACCTTGTTTCTGACTAACCACCACCCCCCAGACTTTCCCTAACTGCCAAAAGATACAGTTCTTTGCTGTCAGAACACAGAAGCTTTTACCTGCAAAGAATTTTATATACTTATGCAAATAAAAATCATTCAATAACAATTTGCCTAATTTTGAATATTCTAACTTTCTACTGGAAATCCCTTTTTTTAATTGCTTTAATTTATATTCCTGCCAAAAATTAATAATTTATGATTGGTTTTATTCCTGCACAGCTTAAGAAGCTGACCTATCGGCGCACGAAAAATTGCAAGCCCTGCTGTTGGTCCAGCAGGGCTTGCAGGCGGATATGATTTTAATTTTTTTTAATAAATCAGGAATGCTTCCTCAACAATATCCAATACCGATGTATCAGCTTCTTTGATCACTTCCAGAGTTCTGAAAATATTGGGCATGATATTGCGGGCATAGTATTTGGCAGCATTTACTTTACCATTATAGAAAGCGTAATCATGATGGTCTGTTCCCAATTCATCAATTTGCTTCTGGGCTATCAAAGCCTGTTCCAGCAAAAGCTGTCCACAGACTAATTCACCGGTGGCATGTAATATGCGGGTGGCATAAAGGGGCATCATGCTCATCTTTCCATCGCCGACAAAACCAGCTATCGCCATCTGGATCTGCCGGTAGGCATCAACACTCCGCTTTACAATGGCCATTTCTTTTTCAAAACCTGGTGCATCGGCATTATCAGCAGCAAAAGCTTCTATTTCAGCCAGCCAATCGGCAAAAACTGTGCCTTTGCCCATCATCCATTTACGCCCGATCAAATCCATTGATTGGATATAGTTGGTACCTTCCCAGATAGAATAGATTTTAACGTCGCGGCACAATTCTGCAATGGGGTATTCCTCGGAGTATCCATTGCCGCCCAATACCTGCATGGCTTCTGCACATAGTTCCCAGGCCTTGTCCGAGCAATAAGCTTTGACTATAGGCGTATTAACTTCTATGCGGGCTTTGATCCTCCGCTTCTCTTCAGCATCCTGGGTATGTTCCACAATATCAAAATAATAGTAAGTCTTGAAAATGAGGGCCCGCATAGCTTCAATATGGGCTTTCAGATCCAGCAGCATTCTTTTGACATCTTCATGTTGAATGATATTTATTCTTTCCCCCCGCGGATTAGTGATGGGCCGTCCCTGGATCCGCTCCTGGGCGTAATTGGCTGCATTATGATAGGCGATAGCGGTTTCTGATACGGCAGCATGCCCAGTTTCCATACGAGCGCCGTTCATCATCTGGAACATTTGCGCCATGCCTTCGCCCTTGCCTTCTTCATCAGGCGGGTTACCCAGAATATAACCTTCACAATCATTGTCTTCACCAAAGGCCATAACACAGGTTGCCGATCCTTTAATACCCATTTTATGTTCAATACCCACGCAGTTAACATCATTGGGGCCGATGATGTTTCCTAATTCATCCACTTTAAACTTAGGTACTGCAAACAGTGATATCCCTCTGGTTCCCGGCCGGGCACCTTCCACTCGGGCTAAAACCAGATGGATGATATTCTCGGTAATATCCTGGTCACCGCCAGTAATAAAACATTTAGTCCCCTTTATCTTATATACGCCTTCTTTGTCAGTGGGGTAGGCTTTGCTCAGCAAATCCCCCACGTCTGAACCGGCATTGGGTTCGGTCAGACACATGGTACCAGCCCATTCCCCGCTGTACATTTTTTCTTTGAAAAGACTGATTACCTCATCATTGCCAAATTTGGCTATTAATCCGGCCGCACCCGCTGTTGCCAGAATATAGGGCATTATGGCTGCATTGGCACCGGCTAAAAATTCGCCGCAGGCTCTGAAAAGGGTGTTTGGCAATCTACCTTCACAATCGTGATCTTCATTACTGCCGCCCCAGCCGTTCTGGTTCACAAACCAGTATGCATCTATAAAGGAAGGGGGTACCACTACTTTTCCATCGATAAATTTTGCCTGGACAGCTTCATTATCATCCCTGGTAGGGGCAATAACTTCCCGGGCTACTTTCAAGGCAGCTTCCAGGATGCCGTCAATATCATCAACACTGTAATAATCCTTATAAGCATCGTAGGCCAGAACCTTCTCCATATCCAGCCATTCTTTCAAAATAAATCTATGTTCCCTGGTCGAAAATAAAAAATTTGATGCCATTAAAAATCCTCCTTAAAAATTCCATTCGATAGATTACTGCCAAGAATCATGGTTTTTAACACCAATTCTCCCCAATTCGATCTAACACCCCCCATATTTTTAGCGGCCATTTTTTTAATTATAGGTGGTTTAAAATTCTTTTTAAACCCTGGGACAAATATTGTAAAATTACCACTAATCCAACAACTAAAGCCATAAGGAAGTTTTCCTGGTATATTGCCGGCCTTAAATGGGAAGCCGGATGATCTGTTATGATCCTCCGGGGCTGCCAGGCCAGCTGTGCCGCAGAACATCTATTGCTTTGCTATTTTATATTAACCCGGTTGCTCAAATTTCATTCCCGCAAGCTCTGGCGTAAGCCTTTCCTGAAATAGTGTCCGACTGAAGTCCTCAGCTGTCCACTGACCAAACAACCAGGAAACCATGATTGTCAGTCAAGTGGTTTTCTGAACCATGAAAACTGCCTGTTTCATTCATTATGAATCAGACCTTCAGATACGAAACCGGCGGCATTTTAAATAATTGTGAATTAAATAACAGGAATTTATGGTTTTCTGTTGAATACTAATAGCATTATTTTGGAGGGAGGGTTTGTAGAAATAATTCGGCAAAGATCGAAAGAATTATTTTTAGGGGGGAATTTTATTAATGTCTGCAGTTAATGAAATGAAGGTTACCGGTCATGTTCAGGAAAAAGTTGCCAATCCGACACCACTGGGCCTTTTTGGGCTGGCTATCGTAACACTGGTGGCATCATCAAGTAAACTTGGCATCACCGATGGTACAGCCTATATCATTCCCTGGGCACTGTTCCTGGGAGCCAGCGCCCAATTTGTAGCTGGGATCATGGACTATAAACATGATAATACTTTTGGAGCAACTGCGTTTTGCGCCTATGGATTCTTCTGGTTCAGCATGGCGATGAGCTGGATGATCTCTACCGGTATGATCGGTAAAGGCAGTATTGCCTTTGACCCTCACCAAATGGGATTTGCTTTCCTGGGATATTTTATATTCACTATATATATGACGATTGGCGCCATGGGCACCAACAAAGTGCTATTTATAATTTTCTTTTTGATTGATCTGCTCTTCCTGGGCCTTTTTATAAACACCCTGGGACTGGGCGGTCATTTCTGGCATATGCTGGCGGCTTATTCTGAATTGGGCATTGCCATCTTTTCTTTCTACGGTTCAGCCGCTGCCGTCTTGAATACCCATTATGGTATGACCATTTTACCCATTGGAGATGCTTTTGGTCCTTTTGCCAATGCCGGGAAATAAATAGCAGATAATTTGTTCTTTGATTAAAAGCACGGCCTGGGGCCGTGCTTTTTATCATGGGCTATTGCGGACCTATAATTTCATTTTCAACTCGGCAACCTGCTCCCTTAAGAAGCGGTTTTCTCTTTCCAGATCTTTGATCCGTTCTTCGGGGGTAATAGCAATGTTTTGGCTGCTCACCTGATCATTCGGTTTCCATACTTTTTTATAATAGTCGTTTATAATACTGTGCCCATAGGTATCGCAACTGGCAAAAGCAGCAGCAAAATCGGGATATTTATTGCGGTCATAGCCAGGCACCGCCCATTTACCGCCTAAGTCTTCCCAATTAGCAGAATTTCCCCGTTTAATTAAAGCAAATCGCGGACTTAAAACACTTTTTCCCGGAGGCAGCGGCGCTGTTGTCGCATAAGCATAAAGATGTTGAATATGGGCCTCAACACCAGTTGCCGGTGTATCAAAAAATGCCCCATGGCACCCTTCTTCAAACCAGACCCGCTCAGGATCAGCCCCCCGAAGATCCTCCTCAGCAGTGGCCGCTGCGCCGGTAGCACTCAAACCGCAATAATTATTTTGTTCCGGTTCAACCAATCCTCCATATTTCCACCATCCAGTTTCTTTGGCCGCCTGACAGAAGGCAATGTCTCCTCTGATGCCATATTCTTTACCTATGCTTATGTATAATGCTGCCAGATCAGGTGCGCTGGGGTTATTTTCCCGGGCCAGCCGGGTAAGCTCTTTGCTGCTAACCATCGATTCACCCAGAATTGATATGCTCTGCCACTGGTTTGTATTCAAATTTGTTGTCTCTTTTAAAACTGTCTGCACCGGCTCAGGGGTGGTTATATATACGATTCTGCTGACCCCGTCCCAGTCCACATCCATTCCCAGACTCTCGCTGATCACCCGGATAGGAACCATGGTCCGATCATTGATAATGACAGGGGCAGTATCTGTTGCGATCACTTTTCCGTCTATATATATTTTGATGGCCTCCCCGGCTCTCGCCCCCAGGGGCAAATGCAACAAAACACCAACAGACAGGGCTGTCATCACAAGCAGGGCAATACTTTTACTGGTTCGCGGAAATTTCATTAATGCACCTCCAAAAATATTTTTACTGTAATATAAATATGCTGATGGTATCCTTGTCCAGCCTGGACCTGATTCGCTTCTATCTTTGAGCAAATAAATAGTTAATTCTATATATGATCCGGATGCAGCATTTCTTTCAATTATGCAGACATAATCTTAATTAGTACTGTTCCTGTGACAGGATGGACTACTCCCTGAAAAACCAAACAACTGCTTATAAAAATAAACAGTTGTTGATTTCATGGTTGCATATACTTTTAACCAATATTATCCATGTTTTTTATCAGGGCGTCAGCAAACTCAGAAGTCTTTACCTCCCGGGCATCCGCCATCAGACGAGCAAAATCATATGTGACCACTTTTTGGTCGATGGTCTTTTGCATGGCGGAGATAATCAGATCGGCCGCTTCATTCCAGCCTAAATGTCTGAGCATCATCTCCCCGGACAAAATGACTGAAGAGGGATTGACTTTATCCAATCCGGCATATTTAGGTGCAGTACCATGGGTGGCTTCAAAAATTGCATGGCCGGTGACATAATTTATATTGGCACCGGGGGCAATACCAATGCCGCCAACCTGCGCTGCCAGTGCATCGGAAATATAATCACCATTCAGGTTCAGGGTAGCCACCACATCAAATTCTGCCGGACGGGTCAGGATCTGCTGGAGGAATATATCAGCAATAGCATCTTTGATGATTATTTTCCCCTGGGCTTCGGCATCCTTTTGGGCCTGATCTGCTGCCGGGCTTCCTTCTGTTTCTTTAATGCGGTCATACTGATCCCAGGTGAAAACATACTGCCCAAATTCTTTTTCCGCCAGATCATAACCCCATTGTTTAAAGGCCCCTTCAGTATATTTCATGATATTGCCTTTATGGACAAAAGTCACACTTTTGCGATTGTTTTTAATAGCATAATCAATGGCGGCCCTCACCAGACGATAGGTACCCTCCTGGGAAACTGGTTTGATCCCGATCCCCGAACTTTCCGGAAATCTGATTTTGGTAACACCGAATTCTTCCTGAAGAAATTTGATCAGTTTTTTAGCTTCCTCTGAATCAAAGGGATATTCGATGCCAGCATAGATATCTTCCGTGTTTTCCCTGAATATAACCATGTCAGTATCTTCGGGCCGTTTGACCGGCGAAGGGACACCTTGAAAATAGCGTACGGGACGCAGACAGGTATACAGGTCCAGTTTCTGCCTCAAGGCTACATTCAAAGAAGTAAAACCGCCGCCAATAGGCGTTGTCAGGGGGCCTTTAATGGCAATGATATGTTCTTTGATCACTGCCACCGTTTCATCCGGCAGCCAGCTGCCCGTCTCCTCAAAAGCTTTCTCTCCGGCTAATACTTCTTTCCAGACAATTCTTTTTTTTCCCTGGTAAGCCTTTTGTACTGAAGCTTCCAGGACACGGGAAGCTGCCGCCCAGATATCCGGTCCAGTACCATCTCCTATTATAAAAGGGATGATGGTTTCATTGGGGACATTTAAAACACCATTATTCACCGTTATTTTTTCTCCCGCCATAATTTACCCTCCAGTTTTTATGTTTTCTATGAAAAAGCTCTGGGATTAATAATCCCCACTATTTTTTCCATCATGAATATTGTCGTGCCAGGGTTTTATTCCTCAAATTGAAAAGTACCATGTTTTTTGAAATGTTCCACCAAACCGCCTTCCGAAAGAATTTTAAGCATTACCGGCGGCAGGGGTGCAATTTTTATCACCGCACCAGTGGTTTCGTTCAACAGGGTTCCCTGGTCCAGATCTATTTTAAGCTGGTCTCCGACATTGATTTGATCCGTGTCACATTCAATCAAGGGCAAACCAGTGTTGATGCAATTACGATAGAAGATTCGGGCAAAGGATTTAGCTATAACTGCGCCGATATCAGCATTGATAATCGCCAGGGGTGCTTGTTCCCGGGAGGAGCCGCAGCCAAAATTAGTCCCTGCCACAATGAAATCACCTTTACTGACCCTGGTATAAAACTCCGGATCCAGGTCTTCCATAACATGTTTGGCTAATTCTTTCATGTCCAAAGTTTTAAACTTATGCCGCCCGGAAATAATATAATCTGTGTTGACATCATTACCAAATTTATGGCATTTGCCTGCTAATTTCATTTCCTCACCTCTCCTTTTTCATCATCTAAAGCAAAAATTGCCGGGGATCAGTGATTTGACCAGTTATAACTGAAGCCGCCACCGTCGCAGGTGATCCCAGATATACAAAAGCTTTATTGTTGCCCATCCGGCCTTTGAAATTACGATTGGCCGTTGATATGACATTTTCCCCGTCCGAGGGAACCCCATTATGGGTGCCGACACAGGGACCGCAGCCTGGCGTTACTACTGCTGCGCCCGCCTGTAAAAATATTTCCATCAAGCCTTCCCGCATGGCAGCGATCATGATCTGTCGTGAAGCCGGGGCAATAATCAATCGGGCCTCTTTGCTGATCTTCTGTCCTTTCAGGATCTGCGCTGCGATACGCAAATCCTCCATGCGGCCGTTGGTGCAGGTCCCTATTACCCCTTGCTGTATCGACACCTCACCCAGTTGACTTATTCCCACTACATTGTCCACCGTATGGGGGCGGGCAATCTGTGGTTCCAGTGCTGATACATCATATTCTTTGACCCGGGCGTAATTCGCATCCGGATCGGCGAAAACCGGCTTAAATTCTTTGCGGCTGTGTTGCTGCACCCATTCGACCGTCTTTTGATCCGCCTCCATCAAGCCGCATTTGGCCCCCATTTCAATCGCCATATTGCTGATGGTGAAACGGGCTTCGATGGACAGGTCAGCGACAGCTTCCCCGCCATATTCTGCGGCCATATAAGTAGCCCGATCTGCCGATACATCCCCAATCAAAAACAGGATGAGATATTTGGAGTACATCACTTCACCTAACCGCCCATTAAGAATGAATTTAAAGGTTTCCGGTACTTAAAACCAGA
>LSQX01145466.1_pt2 | contig 12068 bp, 8 predicted proteins | sample 654561 | NCBI WGS metagenome assembly LSQX01 (sample SAMN04489861, study PRJNA283612) | anaerobic digester metagenome | isolation source: 4 biogas reactors fed with cattle manure at either 37C or 55C with and... | place: Denmark: Kongens Lyngby | collected 2014 | reverse complement strand
CCTCAGCCCCCTCAAGACTTTTAAATCTTTTTGGCAGTTCATGATTAAGAATAAACAGCCGTTCAATTGCTTTATACAATATTAATGCTCTTTTGCTGTAGCACTTCTCATTTATTAATCTATTCCGCTTTGATATAGATATATAATATAATATTATCCCTGCAAAAAATATAAGAAGCAAAGCAGCCACGTAGTACCATCCTAACCTTGTCTGAGGCTTTTTATCCTCATCCTTTAATATAGGACTGTCCTTTATATCCTCATCCTGATTGAATGCGGGAGGCGATGGATTTACCTCCTCTTCAGGCAGCTCTGTAGGATGTGGTGGTTTGTCGGTAGGTGTGCTAGGCTCAGCTTCCGTTTCTTTCTCCCCTGGCTGTTCAAAGCCATCAATTGCATCTGCCATATCCTCCATTTCCGAGCCCGTGGTAAACTCTACAGGAATCCACCCAAACCCATCTAAATATACCTCTACCCACGCGTGGGCATTATAATCCTTAACTGTAATCTCTGATGTGTCACTCTCATCACCAATATATGATGTCCCTGCCTGATTCATTAAATCCGAACGATTTATAGCATATCCTTCTACATACCTAGACGGGTAACCCATGGCTCTAAGCATAAGAGCTCCTGCGGAAGCATAGTGTGAGCAGTATCCTATTTTGTTCTCATATAGAAAATACTCCACAAAGTCTTTACCCTTGGGAAGTTTTCCTGGAGATAGAGTATATCTTGTAGTCCGATTTAGATAGCTCTTAACATAATCTATGGCATCCTGAATATTTTCTGATGCTGGCCCAACCTCATCTCTAGAGAAGTCATGCCTTAATCTATCAAGTCCTTCCTCCGGAAGCTTGGTATAGGTTTCATAAACAAAATCGCGATATATTTTTTCATTTTCTTGGTATTTCAAAAGCTCAGTAACCATATTATCGGCGTCAATATATCTTCCTTCTTCATCCCGAAGTATAGCTCCAAGCCATGATGTTAAATCTGTATCTAAATAGTCTGTAATCTTTGATATATTATAGCTGTAATCATAGGTACCTACCTCCATGTTCTTATCAGATACAACAGCCAAATCTTGATCGAAGCTTACCCTATCCCTTTCTTTAAATATGGTAAAGTAAGGAGCATATACATAATCCCTATTGGCTGCGGCATACCTAACCTCAATCCTTCCCTGATTAATAAAAAGTCTCCTGGCATTTTGACTTAATAGTAGTGAACTTCCTATGGCAGGCTCAAAATCCTCCCTTAAAATATTCTTCATCATCTTATCATAGCTTTTTCTAATTTTTTTTGAATGGGGTTTCCAGCTGTCTCCTGTATACTCACTTCCTATATATCCCTTTAGATATATACCCTCAATAATCGACTGAAGGGGAGCTCTTATCCTTAGATGCTCAGTCTCATCATAGCTTACCTGATCCACCCTACCAAGCTCTCCTAAGTTAAGCCCTCCCGAGGCTTCTATTCTTCGCGGACGAATATTCCACTTAACATCCCCAAGCCTATCTGAAACATCTTGAATAGAAAAATCCATTATAAAGCTTTGAATCTTGGTCTTAGCCTCATAAATTCCGTTATAGTCCTTATATTTTTCAACCGGAACTAACTGTTTAATTATAAAAAATAATATAAGTGTCAACAGGCAAAATACAGATGCGGATCTTACACCAATACGATGTATCATACTTTTTTGAACATTACCGAAGCTACTGAGTAATGAGGATTTACCATAAGAAAAACCATTCGATATGGATAAGAAAAGAAAAACCATTATATAAGCGATAAAATATGCTTCAGGCGGAGCTTCACCCATAGCAAAGCTTACTACTATGGGAATCAACATAATTATATAACAAAAAATCTTTCCCATATTACGAAGAATGGATAAAGCTAGTATCCCAATCATCGGTATAACTATCATGATAAGCAGAAAGGTAATGTCTCTATCGGCCGTTTTGTAATCAGCAATAAAGCTAAATTCCGTAAAGCTATAGTAATCACTTGCTTTCCTAATAATTGCATTTTCTAGAATATAGAATGCATTTTTTAGTTGATTATATCGATAAAATATAAGGCCTCCATATACTGCAAATACTAATAGAAGCTTTATAGGGTCATATTTAGGATATGATAATAAAGCAAAAAACACGGAAGCGAAAATAACTATTGCTATGATGAGATAGCTTTTTATAAACTGCAGGTCAAAGCATCTTATAAAAATAGTCATGAAGCAATAGCTTCCAACAAACAAAGCAAAGGCCTGTAGTAGCCTCATATATATTGGAAACCTTCTATAATTTTCCTCTGTTAGGTAAACAGTATCATTAAAAGTTATACCTTCTTTACTCTTTTTTATCATTCGCCCACCATCGTTTCTAGCTCAGCCTTAATCCTTCCAAATCCTTTTTCATTTTAGATGAGTTTATAGAAAACAAGCCTATACCGGTATCCGTAATTTTCCTTACAAGCGCTGTATCAATTGAACTATCCCAGCTTGTAACAGCTTGACTTTGAACTTCATCATAATCTACTCCATTTATATAAAGGATCTGCCTATCTATAGCCTTTATCAGTAACAGCGAGTCTAGCTGCTTTTGTGAAACCACCTTTGTTACATAGAATAAATCTGTATATTGATCATTTGGATGCTCTGCAAAGTATGATGCTACCATATCCACATCCTCTATATATGGACCACAGTTAAGCAAACCGTCAACAACCTCAAAAAAATCCTTCTCATTAACAATTCTGACTCTCCTACAAGAGCCTAGGTTTTTATCATACCAGGAAAAATAATGGTTCTGCCCCTTTATCATAAAAGAGAATGAAAGAGAAAGGGCACACTCCAATATAGAATCCACCGACTCAAGCACATCATCATATTTTGGAATACCTAAATCTGCTAATACCACCACCGAGCAGTTCATCGGCTCACTAAAATCCTTAATCATTAGCTGGTCCTGCTTTATGCTAAGCTTCCAATGTATTCTTTGAAGTCGGTCTCCCTCCCTATACTCCCTGATGGCAAACACCTCGGAAGGATCGTCTCCGCTCTTTACAGTAGAAAAGTTATCACTTTCTAGCTGCATCTTGGAGCTATTCTCCATATAGTCCTCAGTTAATTCATAATAAAGAGGAATAACCGCCACCTGAATATCTGTAGGCTTTCTTTTCCTTAAGGAAAACAGCTTTAGATAATCAAATATGCGCACATAAGTTATTGATATTTTCACATTTCCTGCATGTGCGGACAATAGATTACATGTAACTGTTGTAGATGATCTTTTATCCACAGTTACATAGAATTCTTGCTCATGACGTTTATTGCTGTTTGAGAATGAGTTGTAATAGCTTAGTGAAATGCACATATTTAAAACAGGAAATATGGTTGGGTTATGAATCCGAATGGATACAGGAATGCTATCCCCTTTAGCTACCACATGAACAAGAGAAACCAATTCATATGAAATCATTCCATATCCATAGCTAAGAATAGCAAATAAAAGAAAGGGTAGAATTGCTACGGTAAGAAAAAGGATACCCATAAAATATTCATTATACAAAATCGACAGTAATCCTAATACAATAATGACTGACACATATCTTATTTTATTCTTCAGCATACTAATACCGTGTCCTTCCAATAGTCTGCACGCTTACTTGGTAATAATTCTAGGTGGTTTTACTATCCTTAATATATCATTCAACAGGTTATCCACTGTAATATTATTCACTCTTGCTTTAGCCCTAAGTATCATTCTGTGGGCTGTCACATCCTTAAAAATATATCCAACGTCAGAGGGTACGACATAATCCCTTCCGCTTAGGAATGCCGTGGCCTTTACCATATTCATTAAGGCAAGAGAGCCTCTCGGACTGACTCCTAGTTCTATCAAAGGATTTTCCCTAGTTTGCTGCACCAAAAGGGTTATATATTCATATATAGAATCGTGAATATATACTTCCTCAACTATATTCTGCATGCTCAATATCTCGTCCTTTTCAACAACCTGAACTACATTCTCCAGCGGGTTTAAGCTCTGTCTTTGCTTTAAAATACTAATTTCACTTTTTATATCAGGATATCCCATGGAAAGGCGTACCATAAATCTATCAAGCTGCGATTCGGGTAGCATCTGGGTTCCTATGGATCCGATTGGATTCTGGGTTGCCATAACAACAAAGGGCTTTGGTACGTCTCTTGTAACACTATCAACAGTAACCTTACCCTCCTCCATTACCTCAAGTAATGCAGATTGTGTCTTGCTAGAGGTTCTATTAATCTCATCTGCCAGAAACAAATTACACATAATAGCGCCGGGCTTGTACTGGTAGCTTTCTCCATCCTTAGAAAGTAAATTAAATCCCACCACATCCGTAGGCAATACATCGGGAGTGAATTGAAGCCTTTTATGCTTAAGCGCCATTGCCTTCGAAAATGCCAATGCCAATGTAGTTTTCCCCACTCCCGGATAATCCTCTAAAAGAATATGACCCTTTGCCAAAATAGCCGTAAGAGCCTTACCAATAATAATCCTTTTTCCTATAACCACATTGTTTACTTCATTCATTATCTGAATTGCTTTATTATTATAAGCTTCCATAAGATTAACCCCTAACGAGATATTTTATTGTTTTTTTATTGCACTGTAATGCTCTAATACTTTTGCTTCTAGATAATTATAGCATATAAAAATGACAATTCAACGTTATAAAATACTAATATATAAGTTTATACCATTTTATCCCAAAGTATAACAATTCAGCATTTTGTAAAGTTTTCATTAAAAAGAATATGACTTCTATTGACTTCTTTCAGGAAACAGTTAAAATAATCATCATGAGAATATTATGGAGGTAGCAAATTGAATAAATCAAAAAAAGCAATAAAGAGTCCACTAAAATCTAATAAAAAGCAATTTACCATCAATCCTATCGTATGGATTGTTATTGGAGCCATACTGGGATTGGCCCTAATAGTTGGCATACTGTTCGATCAATTGTATAAAACCCCCTTAGTTACCATAGACGAGGAAAAGTATTATATGGAGGATATGACCTATCAATTCTACACAACTGAATCAACCTATAATTATATTAATCAGCTCTATGGTGGATCATATTGGGACATGCCCTATAGCGAATCCTCAGATATGACCGTTCGCGAGTACGCAAAGCTTGAAGCAATTAATAATGTAGTATTTGAAATAATTCTTTATAATGAAGCAAAATCAAAGGGATATACCCTGACTCAGGAAGAGCTTGATAAGATTGATGAAAATATTAATGCGACACTTAATAACATGGAATTAAGTGAAGAATTCATTAAAAAGAACGGCTTTACAGCAGAATATCTTAAGGATGTCTTCACAAAGAATACATTGGCTAGCCGATACAAACGGGATGTTATAGACACATTTGATATTGATGATGATGCAATCAAAGCAGAGATAAACTATGACGAATACAGACAATATAACATTGAGCAGCTCTATATTTCTACCCAAAAAACAAATGAAGAGGATTCATCTCAGGAAGCTTTAAATGAGGATGAGAAAAAGGCGGCACTGGATAAAATAACAGCCTTAAAAGAGAAAGCCATTGCTACAGAGGATTGGTCTACCTTGATATCCGAGGATGAAGAGGAGCTGAAATACAGGTCTCGCAACTTCTTATCTACAGATACTAATTTCTCTGAAAGCTTAATGAATACTATGCTGGCAATGGAAAATGGTGATATCACTGAAATAATAGAGGAAGAGGATGGTTATTATGTAATTCGAATGATAGATAATAATTCCTCAGAAACCTATGACAGAACAGTTGATGAGGCTATCACCAAAAAGGAGGAAGAAGCTTTCTCCAAGGAATATACCGGTAATATTCTTCCTAAGCATACTTATAAATTGAATAATAAGGCCATCGGTAATCTTAGAATGGGACGCATTACCTTGGTTGACTAATTTTCCCTATTTTATTGTATTAAATTTCAATTTCCTGAGATAATAATAGATGACTCTATTTGTTTTATTAAGGAAGGAGATATTATGGCAAAGAATAGAAACAATAATTTCAAAAACACCAACAAGAATTCATCGAAGAGTAGCAGTAAAAACCAATCCAGAAACTCTGCAAAAAATACCCACGCAGAGGTACCTGATAATTCACCAGGACGCAGTGGCCCAGGCGGCGAATAATTTCGGTAAGCGGATTAATTCATTAGAAGAAGCGTATTTTATTGTGACAAGTCCTTTATGCCACAGTAAAATGCGCTGCTTTTATATCACAAGGGTACCTGCTACGAAAATAATGGTACCTGGTACGAAAAATAGGTGGGAAAACAACGGTACCTCTCACGAAAATAATGGTACCTGGTACGAAAAATAGGTAGGAAAAATAGGTAGGAAAAATAATTATGGTAATCCTTTTGACAAGTGTTATAATCATTATTATAAAACATACCCTGAAAGGAAAATATTATGAACATTATCATAGTTGGCTGTGGAAAAGTAGGAGCGACCATAGCAGAACAGCTCGATAGAGAAGGACATGATATCATTATTATAGATAATAAAGCATCCGCTATCGACAGTGTAACTAGCTTTATGGATGTCATGGGTATTGTCGGAAACGGAGCAAGCTTTAATGTTCTTTTAGAAGCCGGCATAGAAAATTCAGACCTATTAATTGCCGTGACAGGGTCAGATGAGCTTAATCTACTGTGCTGCCTCATAGGCAGAAAGGCAGGCAAATGTCATACAATAGCCAGGGTTCGTAACCCCCAGTATAATGATGAAATCGAATTCATAAAGGAGGAAATGGGTCTATCCATGACCATTAATCCGGAGCTTGAAACGGCTACTGAGATGGTAGCTCTAATTAATCTTCCCTCAGCCATAGAGATTGACACCTTTGCTAAGGGTAAGGTTGAATTACTTAAGTTTCATGTACCTGAGAATTCCATTTTAAATAATATGAAGGTAATGAGCATATCCTCAAAGCTTCATAGTAAGGTTCTTGTCTGTATAGTGGAGAGAGGTGACCAAGTGTTTATCCCCTCCGGTAGCTTCATGCTACATACTAACGACATAATATCAATTGTAGCCTCCCATAAGAATGCGGTTAATTTTTTTCAAAAGGCCGGTATCTTCGTTAACAGTAGTAAAAATGCCATGCTAATAGGTGGAAGTACTTTAACGGTGTATCTAGCTAAGATGCTAGCCGCATCAGATATTAAAGTAACTATAATTGAGCAAAATATAGAGCGCTGTGAGGATCTCAGCAATTTACTTCCCCATGCTGTGATTATCAATGCAAATGCGGCGGAAAATAATGTTCTTCTGCAGGAGGGTATAGAGTCTACAGAAGCATTCGCTTCACTAACCAATTATGACGAAGAAAATATCCTCTTGTCTCTCTATGCCAAAAAGCGCTCTAAGGCAAAGGTATTTACTAAGATAACACGAATGACCTATGATGATATAGTCGGAGAGTTGCCTCTCGGAATAATCATAAATCCTAAGCTGGTAACAGCGGATAGAATCATACAGCATATAAGAGCGATGCAAAATTCTAAGGGTAGCAATGTTGAGACCTTATATAAGCTTGCAGATAATAAAGCAGAAGCCTTGGAATTCTACGCAAGAAGTAACGCTAAGCTTATTGGTATCCCCTTGGAAAAGCTGAACCTAAAACCAAATCTATTAGTCAGCTGCATCAATCGAAATGAAAGAATCATAATTCCTAATGGGCAAGACCATATTGAGGTTGGTGATACTGTAATAATAGTAACTACAAATACAGGCTTAGATGATTTAAATGATATTTTATTATAAGGAGCTACCATGAACAAATCAATTATATTGCATATATTAGGGTGGATTTTGAATTTTGAAGCCGCATTTATGGTATTACCGGTTATTGTTGCTATTATTTACGGAGAAAAGAGTGGGGCAGCCTTTTTAATCACAATCGGCCTCTGCCTTTTATTTGGGATTCCTCTCTCTCTAATGAAACCAAAAAGCCGGGTATTCTATGCCAAGGAGGGCTTTATATCTGTTGCCTTGGGATGGATTATACTTAGCTTATTTGGCGCACTTCCCTTCTTTATAAGCGGTCAGATTCCCCGCCTCATGGATGCTATGTTTGAGATAATATCGGGATTTACAACCACAGGCTCCAGTATATTGAATGCTGTAGAGGCATTGGATTACTGTATGCTGTTCTGGAGAAGCTTTTCACATTGGATTGGGGGCATGGGTGTATTAGTATTTATCCTTGCCATTCTTCCCTTGGCAAGAGGAGAAAGTATGCATATTATGCGTGCCGAGAGCCCGGGGCCTTCTGTAGATAAACTTGTTCCCCGAATGAGAACAAGTGCAGCTCTATTATATGGCATCTATATTGGAATGACTGTATTGCAAATAATTCTCCTTCTTGTAGGCAAAATGCCTCTATTCGACGCACTTACCCTTACATTCGGCTCTGCGGGTACAGGAGGCTTTGCTATAAAGAGCACTAGTATTATGTCCTACTCCCCCTACCTACAAAGCGTTATTACGATATTTATGCTCCTATTCGGAGTTAACTTTAATTTCTACTACTTTATTCTACTTCGCAAAGCAAAGGACTCTTTTAAAATGGAAGAGGTAAGATGGTATTTTATTATTGTAATAAGTGCCATCATTCTAATTTCCTTTAACACAGGTGGCTTTAGCGGTTTCTTTGATGCTATACATCATTCGGCATTTCAGGTCTCTTCTATAATAACCACTACCGGATATGCCACCCTAGACTTTAATTATTGGCCTACATTCTCAAAAACAATACTTGTTCTACTTATGTTTATCGGTGCATGTGCCGGTAGCACTGGCGGAGGTATTAAGGTCTCACGTATCATAGTGCTGTTCAAAACTATAGGCAAGGAAATGTCCTATCTGGTTAATAGAAGACATGTAAAGGTTATTAAGCTAAGCGGGAAGAAGCAAGAAGTTGAAACAGTTAGGTCTATAAATGTGTTTTTTATTACCTATATGATTATATTCGCAACCTCCTTATTAATTATTTCCCTAGACAATTGTGATTTTACCACAAGCTTTACAGCAGTAGCTGCTACTCTTAATAACGTGGGACCGGGCTTAGAGGTTGTCGGACCTATGGGTAATTTCAGTAATTTTTCTGATTTATCAAAGCTTGTTATGATGTTTAATATGCTGGTAGGTCGACTGGAGATATTCCCAATCCTACTCCTCTTCTCACCAAGCACCTGGAGGAAATAAACGTCCCAGATGTCCAATTAATTGGTTCAAAACATTGTTTTAGCAATATCTTGGGCGAATTGCCCCTCCAATTCCATAGGGCAGTAAAAATTCTGGTAGGCCAGAGGCATATGGTGCAATTTCATAAAGCTGAAAATACACTATGATGCCTCTATTATTTATGTAAAAATTCTTGTTATTAAAGTTTTCCTTTACTAGAGCTTCATAATTCTCAAAATAGGGAAAACCCTCCATCTCTGCCATGACCACTTGGTTAATTTGTTCCACTATGGCATCTGTTATAAAGGCACCTACATCATCGGGTATGGCAAACAGATCATCAATACTTATAGGTCTACTGCAAGCTATATTCCATGAGTCTGATGTCCTGATAGTAATTCCGTGGGCTCCTCCAGTATATTCATATCTATCAAAATATAAGCTAAGAACACAATCCTTGTTATAGATCACATCATATACTGTTACCAGGTCAAATGGCCGCACCGGGAAATTATTCGCCATAGCATATTCATATTCAACCATAGCTGTTTGAAACAGCCTCCTTATATCTGACTTTACATACATATAAGCCAGGGTCCTATAATAATGATTTAGCTTGTCAAGAGTGATTTGATATCTATCTGAGGCAAAGTAGGGATATCTAACGGTATAGCTAAGGATGACAACACCTTTATAGTACATATCCTGCTGCAGGCTCTTATCGTGTACAATTACCCGGTTTTCTGGCAAATAACTCCCTCCCATTATGGGTATCCTTAGCACATTTTATGCCCAAACGTGGTGTCCTATTCCTCATCATCTAATAGGACAAGCTCCAGTTTCGCATTCCGCATCTATAATATCATGCTGCTCATTATTATCATATCTTGCCAAAAGCTCATAATTAATCTGCTTTATATCTCGAATTCTCTCCTCGTAATCCTCCTTGGTGGTGGTTTCATAAGGAAGAAGTGGATATGTTTCCTCCATAAGCGGAAGAAATGTAATTCCTACCACATAGTCAAAATTATCGTATAGCCAATGTGATATTTCCTCCCATTCATGCTCTCTTACATGGACTGTTATGGAAGAATTATGGTCGGACCAGTTCTTCATAGACATCTTATAGAGCTCCAGCTGTTCTATGGCACCTACGTCATATTTTGTTCTTCCCTCAGGAGCCTTAATGGGAAACTCAATAACCTTTATTGAGCAATTATCATCAGTCTGGCCATTTTCATTATAAATGGGAAAGCTCCCTTCTGCTTCCATCATCTTATATAAAGGATCGGTAACTGATATCCTAATTCTGCGAATATAGTAATTAGAGTGAGCAAAGTGTATTCCGCTACTTACGCAGGGAAGTGTAGATAAGCTCCCTTCAGGCTTTATGGTTGTCATAAGCTTGGGGGGCTGTATATTAAGCATAGCGCAGTAGCTTTTGCCTTCCTTATGAACCTCATCGCGAAGCCTTCTTAGTAAATCTGCCAAGTCATCATAGCTCATACCTGTCTTATTTACCATGTCCATCATTCCAGTAAGCGAAATGCCTATTATTCTGTCCTCCTGCATAATCTTATTCCATTCTGGAAGCTCCACATCTACCAAGGTCATCCTTATGGCTACTCTCGTGGATAGCTTTATGGTATCTATAAGCTCCTCCTCATCTAGAACAGAGCCCTTAACAAAGCTCATAAGGTTATTGGTTGTTAGATTACAGCACTGCTTTGACCTAAGTAGTATTTCACCACACGGATTACAGCCCTTAAATGTAGCCTTTCTCCGAAGTGCTTCGGCACCATTAATAAAGCCCGGCTCTCCGTTTACCTTAATCGAATCTATGATTTCCTTAATTCTATCTAAGGATGGACGATGATTATAAAGTATTGAATTATTACTCATCTTCCTATGAGATATATCGGCATCCCAGGTCCATTTTCCGTCAACCACCTTGTAAATGTTACGTTTGGCATTAATGACCTCATCATCATCCTCATCACATATAACCATCATCGCACTTCTTCTCACACCGCCAGATACTACGTTCTCACTGATTACAGTGGCAATATCTAGTACATCAATAGTTTGAAGGATTCCATTCTCCCTACGGTCAATCACCTTGTTTATTTTCTCAAACATTCTCTTAATTGATTTGTGTCCCGAGGCTCTTCCACCAAATCTTTTTAATCGTTCACCCTCAGGCCTTACATAGCTATAGTCAACTATAATTCTGCTAACACCCTTATATTCATCTAAGGAAAGCAGCTTAAAAAAGCTTTCCAGGGCATCACACCAGCCCTCCTTGCTATCACCTACCAGTATAAGAGCCATAGAGTTATCGCTATTATCAAAAATACACTTGGTATCCTCCATAGCTTCCTTAGGGGTATTAGCTCTTACTGTACCGTCGTATCTTCCCTCTAGGCTGACATGGCGAACCTTGGGAAGCTTATCCACCATCTCTCTTGTAATACGAATCCCCACTCCGCTTCCTACCATTAGTAGATAAAACACATCCACCAAGTCGGAAAACTTTTCAATATTGGTAAAGGCACAATTATAGTTAGACAATGGATACTTCTCGACCACCTCAGTACCACCCATGTAAAGGGTTCTTCCTGATGTAAAGGTCTTCAAATTAAAAAGCCTATCAAATAGTAGCTCTGCTTCCTTTGTTTCCTCGTCCATATTAATATTTTGGCCCATTTTAATCTTATGTTTGATTTCCAGATTTATATTGTACTCCGTAGTTCTAAGAACCGTCTCAAACCAAGTCTCCCGCCTTTTTTTCTCCTC
>LSQX01040979.1_pt1 | contig 12068 bp, 3 predicted proteins | sample 654561 | NCBI WGS metagenome assembly LSQX01 (sample SAMN04489861, study PRJNA283612) | anaerobic digester metagenome | isolation source: 4 biogas reactors fed with cattle manure at either 37C or 55C with and... | place: Denmark: Kongens Lyngby | collected 2014 | reverse complement strand
CCGCCATCATCCCAAACCACTGCCCAGACTGTAACCCCAGCCAGATCTCCTTTCCCGCCCGTATGTGCTATAGATACCACCTCATTAGGTGAGAATTTTTTAGAAAAAATATATGAGGCGTTTCTTGTGGTATCAATCATATTATTTGCGGTAGTTGCATCAACCTCATTAACCCATGGATTCTTTGTCCTTTGGATAAAAGTGGAATCCGTCCAACTTTGCGCTACCAAAAAATACTTAGGGCTTGTGTAATCGTTCCAATCCTTAGCAATCGCCTTCCACGACGGCGCGTTGTGAGCCGGTGCCGTTCCCCCATTCAGTTTTGTCCAATCGCTGTAATCACTGATATCACTGGCTGTTATCATATAAATCGTACCCCCTGTATCAGCAGAAAAACTAAAATACTCATCTCCCTTAACGCCGGTATTATTCCACCAATTACTGTTTCTGTTTGTATAAACCCCCATAAACAAGCTTGCCCCTACAAGTGATTCCGATATATCTGATGTAGCCCAGTAGCGATCACTGAAAAGTATTGAGCCGTTATCATTATTAAGTGCCGCTCCACTTATGAAAACTGGCTTATAACTATCTTTGCTTGCCCCGGTATAATTAAATGATGTAAGCCGTGGCTGTTTTGATTTAAACGTTAAATTGTATTTAGTCGTTTCTGTTCCGTTTGTAACATATACAGTTGCATTAGTTTTCTCATTTTTAATTGGGATAACCCCGTTTTTATTGTTTCTTTCTGTCTGATATGATTTTGAAGTCGTGTCAGTCCGCATTCTACCATATGATACACCATCAATACTAAATGGAGAATCATCAATATCAGTAACCGTATAGCTTATACTGCCAAAACTTTCCGGATTTAAATTCACATAATAAGTATTATCCGGAAGATTAATAGTATAGCTTGTTACATCAGAACGAAATTCGTCAATACTATATGCCTCACCGTTTATGTCATATGACAGCGATTTAAGAGTATAAGTATCCTTATATTCGGTATATGTATAAACTTCAATTGTCCTGATGGGTGTTTGTTCGCTGACTACCGGAGGTGTTATTGTGATACTTGCTTTACCCGGAATGATATAATCAGAATAGGATATATTTACACCACCATCTATCGGAATTGCTTTAATAACATCTCCTGCTTTTGCCTGTACAGTATATGTATTTTTATCATTACTAAAATCCTCTATCAGCCTACCGCCTACTGAAATGCCATATAAATCAGTCGTATATCCAAGAAAAACCGCCTTTTGAAAATATGTAGTATTTGTAGCAAATCCATCCCACAGACACGCCTCATAAGAAACTGAAGACTGTGTGCTTCCAGCCGGAATTACAACAGGTAAATTCAAAGTAGTTTCTTCCCCTGCTGATAAAGTATATTGGGAATATGAAATATCAATAAGTTTGTTATTCTCTCCGTAGCAGGTTGCAAATAAAAGCAGATTTTTCGATTTTTGTGTAGTATTTTTCACAGTCGAATTAACATACATTTGATAATCTGAGGTTAACACCTCGGAGGGAAAAACAGATATTGGTATTCCCTCTGAAGTTGTAAAGTGTATTCCATCACAAATAACGCCAGTATCTGCCGCATACCCTAAAATAGTACAGAATGTGATTAAAACAAAGCAAGAAACCAAAATAGCCCTTATAATTTTAACGTTCATAATTATTTTCATCGCCTTTCCACCCACAATTCAGTCTATTTCCTCTTATCCGTGGGCCGATAAGTGTTATATTTGATACTGCAGAGAACATACTTGTTCCTCTTTATATTATTAGTTTTCCAACACAACCGCCGCTCTTGATTTCGTTAGTGGCGCAAGGCTCTGCATATTAATTATAAATGCTTTTATGGTCAATGTATCACCGGCAGAAACACTTGTAACAGGAATTTGCAATATGAATTCTCCATTAATATTATTTAGCAGACTTTCTATCTTAACTGATTTTAACTCGTTCCCATCATATACAGCTACTATTAAATTGCCTTGATATGGCGATTCCGGCAACCAAACATTAACTACAGATTCAACTGTATTGTTTGTTAAACTGCCTGTTATACCACGTATTTCTATGTCCTCAAAAATTCTGTCCTCAACCTCTTGCAGTGAATATAAAGAATTATATATTTTTGTTGTAATATCCTTAACAACAAACTTTGCGCCTCCACCTTTCAACTGAATACAGAACTGCTGAAGTTTTGCAGCATCGTCCGCTGTATTTGATTTTCCCGAATAAGCGAGCATCCCATCCACATACCACTTAAGGTCATTTGTGTTAAGATCATAAAGCATATCTATCTTATAAAATGTGTTCTTATTCCAGTCCATCAGAATAGGGTTATCTAAGCTTCCGGTAATTTTACCGGTAGAATTGTTAAAGCGTACATAATAGCTTCCGTATCCATTTGTTCCCGTCCGCAAAAAGAAACTTTGATTTCCTGTCATATTTGACGGTTTATACATCATACTGCTATGGATAACCCCTGCATGGTACCCTGTTCCATCTACCGTAAAAACAGTGTTTTTGGTTATTCCTGTACCTGAATGCTGCATACGCCAATATCCATCTTGAGAACCATCTGTAATACTTACCATCCAACCGGATGAACTATTACCGCTCGAACTGCAGTTTATATAAGTCGGATTATATGTAGTAAATCCCTTAATTCCTGATTGAGTGGCAATAATAAGAGGATATGAAGAATTGCATATACATGTATTTATATCCTTTATAGCAAACGATGCATCTACCCCTTTCATCTGGATACAAAATTTCTGCAACTTTGCAGCGTCATCAGGTGTATTTGATTTCCCTGAATATGCAAGCATACCGTTTACATACCATCTTAAATCGTTTGTTGTTAGGTCATAAAACATATCTATTTTATAATATGTGTTTTCGTCCCAACTCATAAGAAGAGGACTTCCTCCACTTCCGGTGATTTTTCCTGTAGTTCCGTTAAAACATATGTAATAGCTTCCATACCCGCCTGTACCTGTGCGTATAAAAAACTTTTGATCTCCAACCATATTGGATGGTTTATACATCATAGTGCTGTGAATAATATTTGCGGTATAGTTTTCCTCATCTATAGTAAATATTGAATCTTTTGTCAAGCCCGTTCCTGAATGTTGTATATCCCACGAAGCTGTATCGCTACTGTTCGAAGTACTTGATGTTACCGTCCAACCCGTTAACTCATCACCGCTTATACTGCAGTTTGTATAAGTGGGATTATATCCGGTAAAACCGTAAATACCGGTTTGCGATGCAATAACAGCTGCATCGGTTATCGTATAGTCGCCTGCCGTACCTTCAAAGGACAATATTCCGCTTTCATCGGTAACTGTAACCGTTTTGATGACATTATTTCCTTGCTTTACCATCCATGTGCCTGACACAACGTCAGCCACATTAACATAATACTGAATGGCATCACCCTGAGGAATGGTTATATCTATTTCCGGTATTAGTTTTCCTTCATTTTTTGAAAAAATAGCAACCCTTTCTCCAACCATTGCGCCGGCATAAGTATCTGTTTCAATTAACTCAACCGGTAATGGTTCGGTATCTGTATCGCAATCCCCAACCTGAAGAACATTCAGAAAATAATCTGTTGTTTGTGCCGCTATCGGTGAAACCTCTATGCGATAACCGTCCGTATCATGATTTCTTGTCAAATTTGCCGCGCCACCCAATGCCCCGGAACTGGTTGACGCAGGATAATTTGTTCCATTTACATAAAACTCGTTATTATATCCACCTACTACATTAATATTAGTATTATTAACCATTGGCAACAAGGTGTCAACAGTTAATTTTCCGTTATAACCATTTTCATTATTTCTGAACACACTTCTGTTTCCATCTACGGTTGGTGGTACAACTCCGTGCAACAGCCATGATTTTTTATAATTGGCATTAGTTGATGAAACACGGTCAAAAACAATCAAAGCCCCCGGGGTTTCTTCATTTTTAAAATTATAAAACATAAAGCTTCGCTGATAATCCGAAACAGTATTACTACTGTATGCTTTGGTTAAATCACCTTTTATATAGGAATATGAAGGGACGCTGTTATTATCAATTGCATGTGCAAGAACCTTGCCGTATTTATTCTCCCCGCTTTCAATCAATGCTTGTGCTGTAGGCTGTTCATCTGATGTTGCTGGGAATCTCTGACCTCCGTCATTTATAACCTGATTGCCATGGTAGTAGTATGTATCAGATGGATTGTATACCAACATTGTATTGTGAGCCACAGATCTTTTATAGTACGATAAATCATGTGAATCTCCGTACACACCGTACCGACCTGAATCGCCGGCAAGCAATCCTTTATAATATATCTGAAAGTTTCCGAAATCCAAATGCTGATGATTGTCAAAATAGTATTCTCCAATCTTCATTTGTACTACCATATTATCGGAAGTCAAACCATGCTCCCATCCTGTCCTTGCAATCATCTGCCCCCCGGGCGAATCAAAATACTTTACTAAAGGAAGACCGGTTAATGCCTCACCCTGTATACCGGGGTCATTGAGTAATAAGAACAAAACCGGTGTTGTTGTGTCATTTTTTAATTCCAAATTTGCGACAATTGTAGAAGCATCATTATATGATTGCTTAAGGAAACCGTCACTATAATAGTTTGACGACAGCATAAACAATCTGTGCATCCCATTATAATATACGCCCGGAACTCTTGCAGTTCGCGTAAAAGTGGAATCACCTTCTGTAAATTTTACACCATCAGGACGTTGCATATACATTGCCCAATAAGCACTGTACCTTTGATTTTGTGAATAGATTTCAGGTGCACCCATACGTTTGAATATCCATGCTGACATATAATCCCACTGCATACGAAATGACATATAACCTGTTCCCTGATGGAAAAAATGTCCCGGATAAAAGAAATTTCTTGACGGTACATACTCATCAAAAAACCTTCCTGCTACATAGTTATATATATCCGGTCGCTCATCATATACCGCTATCGAAAAGGCTAGCAAATCACGCAAAAGCTGAGCTTCACTGCCATGTGAGGTCAGCGCACTGAGCTTATTGGGAGGCCAGCCTATTTCCATACCATTACTGGCAATACCAATTGCTGCATCAATGAAATAATTCTTATCGGAAGCCGTCATCAAAGGATAACACCAGTCGTAAACCTCTGCAATATTATAAATCAGATAGCCGGCAGGTCTTGTGTATTCATCCGTATACGGATTTTCATAGACAACCGTATCAATATAATTTTTTAACGCCGATATTGCATTATTACCCAACTGCGTATTTCCCTCAACCGCGTAAGCAAATGCATAGCTTTCAATTATTCCGAGATACGTTTCGTTACTGTTTGCGCTTGAGGAAGCAGGCAATATTCCATCAATTACGGTATCCCGATTTGTGACATATCTGTTCCACGCTGTTGCATTTTTTCCAGTCAACCTGTTTGCATAAATCTGTGGTATATCGCTTTCTCTCATCAAAAGGCGAGGATGCGCCGCAGGCGGTGTAAATGCAGGCGTATTGTATGGCGATGTCAAATTTGCCGCAGCAGTTAAAGTTGTACCGCTTCCGGTAGGCGTATATGTCCGTTTCTTTGTTAGACAAAACTTATCAATATAAAAAGATTCTGTATTGGGAAAAATCCTTAAATTAATTGACCCTGACGCATGTATCCCCTGAGCGATACCTACCTTAAGCCAAAACCATTGTTCCTTAGGAGCTCCGATTGCACAATATTTATATGTGCTGTTATTTATAGAATAATAAAGGCTTTTATTAACAGTTGAGGCATATACTCTCATCCAAATACTATATGTCCCCGCCTCATCAGCAGTAACATCAAGTGATAAAGCATGGGTTGCAGAGTTTCCCGGCGTCCCTGATACACCATCTGATGCTTTGACACAGTATCCGCCTGTATATCCTGACACATCACCAAAATTCTCTTCAATCCAAGTGGAAGGATATTTGTAAAAGTAATCGCTGTTAAGCGACGCATTTTCCGCTTCAATCCATAGTTCTCCGTTAGTTGTCTGAAAAACGGCGGCATTAGCATTTTGGGTATATATTGTACAGCACAACACCAAAAACAAGAAAAATACCGTAATATATTTAAAGTATTTAATCTATATCAACCCCATTCTCAAGCATGTAAGCTAATTCGGGCAAAGCGTTCAATCATCTTTGCCCGAATTACACTTTAATATTTTATTCACTCGGAACAGTTAATTCCTTAGTTCTGGATATTGATATAGGCTTTATATCAGACATATTGTTAAATATAAAAGCTTTCAAGCGAAGCTTCGTGCCGGCTTCATAGCCCGAAACATCAAATGTTGCCGAATATTTTTCATTATACTCTTGCGTAGTAAATTCTGTCCCCTCGAACGGCAAAACTGTAACATCCATTAATTTCATGGTGTTTTCATCATACAAAGCATAAATCAGATTACCTGTATTTTCATCACCGTATACGTTTGCCAATGCAGTAATGGTACTTGTTGTAACCGTACTGTTATCAAGATTCATCGTCATATATTCATGGCCATCTAAATCCCATTGAATTAACAGACCCGGTAAAACTCCTACGTCAGTAGTCAACGATGTTGCATCAGCTTCTATATCAAAACCGGGCGTGTAAATTGTCACTTCTTCTCCCTGAGAAAATTTATAGGCATATACATACTTTTCATTGGTCATACCATATGCCCCGTAATCGCTTCCGGTATCCCCACCTACAGGCTCAAGATTTTCATATCCATACTGCTTTATAGAATCCACTACCGCCGCCGAATCTGCCTTCCATTCTGTCAGATTCAAGAAATACTCCGGTGATGAGTAATCGTTCCATGTCTTTGCAACACGCCACCCCGGATATACTTCATCATTCTCATCCAACGGATACGTTGGTCCTTCACCATTATTTACCTTTCTCCAGTTTCCATTATCCTCATATGTAAGAGCGGGATATCTTGTCAGGAAATAAATTGTTCCGGCAGTATCGGCAGTAAAGCTGAAATATTCCTTGTCTTTTGTGCAGAAATTATACCAATACCCTGCATTTTTATTATTAAATCTAAATACAAACTGACTTGCTCCCTCCAAACTTTCGGAGATATGAGAAGCAAAAAACTTGTAGCGATCCAGTGAGTAAAGTGTAGCGTTATCGGAATTAACCGCACTTCCGCCGATAAAAGCAGGATCATAAAATCCGGTTTCAGATTTCAGAGTATATGAGGTCAGTCTGGGCTGTTGAGAAGTGAACGTAATATTATATCTGATTTTTTCTCCGTAAGAATCTGTCGCTTCAATTATAGCCTTTGTTTTCTCATCCTTTATTGGTATTTGATTGTTAATTGCAGGAAATGCAAGCGTATATGCCTGTGTTCCCGACAAGGTTGAACTAGCTTTCCCAATATTCTGAACTAAATTTCCGTCATCGTTTAGCACATTCTGCGCAAAATATTCGACCGATGCACCCTCGGCCAATTCTGTATCTAGTCCAACTGTAAAAGTATTATCCGGTAATTGAACGGTATAATCTGTAACATTATCCTGTAATTCTATTTCTGTTTCAGTATTATTTACGCTATAACTTATACCATTTACAGGGCTCTTATAGACAAAGGTATCCTCAACATCCGCTAAGGTTATGTTTGGTTTGTAAATAACTGTGCTTATATCTGTCCATTGAAAAGAGTCGTCTGCATCTTTAGCAATAGTACAAATATATTGAATTTTTTGTGCGGTACCGGATTTATCCGTAAACTTTGTAAGCGGATTTGAAACGGGATGTCGATTGACATACCATTTTGTTTCACCGTCCTTCATATTCACAAGCAAGTCGATTCGATATTCAGCTAACTTACCCCAATCTGCTACTATATCGTAATCATTTTTACCCGTTACGGTGGAAGGACCGGTTCTGAATGTTATCCATTGATCACCATTACCCTCACTTCCGCCTGTTCTGATACAAAAGAATTGGTCTTTATTCATGGTCAGCCCCTTATAGTTACAGCTAAAGTGAAAAACCTTGTCAGTATCGCCTGTTATTGCAATATCACCCATTTTATAACGGATGCCATGATTTGCTGTGCCTTTGCCTGTTATTACAACCTTATCATTAAATCCATCGCTGTTTGTATCTGATGCTGTATAGTCCGTATTTGAATACTGAGGTGTTCCTCCGGGACCTGTAAGGTCGTAGTAGCTATTCAAAATGTCATCGCTTGTTGGTACGGTAAAAGCATTAACGGTTGTAAATATAAGTAAAACCGTTACCATAAGAAAACTTACTGTTCTTTTTGTTTGCTTTAAATTAATACTCTTCATAATTTTACACTCTCCTTATAATAATTTTTTTTATTTCGCAAATACAATTTCATTTATTGAATTCCATAGACTCGAAGAAGTTCCTTTGCCGATAAACTTTATGTAACGGGCCTTTGTTTGAAGGAATGTAAATTCTAATATATCATCTGTGGTACCGCTTGTTACAATATTCTCAAGTACAGTAGTATAATTCTCACCATCACTTGAAACTTGTATATCAAATTTATTCTTTCTGGTTGAACCGTTATAAAATGCAATATAGATTTTACCGACCTCTTGTTCCTTTCCTAAATCATAAATTCCCCAAGCCGGATTTTCATCATCCCCTTCATGCGCCCAACGGCTTGTTATGTCACCATCAACAGCTTGCAAAATTATATTACCATCACTACCGCTTTGTGTGACGTAGTAAACGGTTAATGGGTTTTTGTCCTTATGGGCATCAAGATAAACGGCTTGCTGCTCCTCACTGATTTGGAACTTAGTAAACATTTTGATATATATACATTTAGCAAACTTATCATATTCAGTTTCTGCCTCTAATTTTCGTTCATAGAAATCGACTGGAACTAACATCCTGCCGTCAATCGTAATATTAGCACATGACAACTTGTCGTATTTTCCATTTGTAATTACATCGTCAGTACCGGCAGGCAGTATTATTATTTTTTCATCAAAAACTACTACAGCAGAGTTTTCTGAAGAATCCCACGTAACCTCCGCTCCGATCTTCTCGCAAACCGCTTTCAACGGAATCATAATGTTACCATCAATATTACGGCCTAAGACGTCGGAATAAATAAAGTTGTCATTTATGCGGATTTCAACTTCATTATCAGGTAATTTCGGAAAAGAAATTGCGGTAGTATCCCTCAAAGCAATTGTATTCTTATACACAATTTTATATCTTCCTTTACCCCCTGTGAAGTAAATCATACCGCCATCCTCAGTGGCTATTTCTTCACCATATTCCACATCATCCTTGAAAATCCTCCAAGTTCCTGCTGCCATATCAGTTACTGCGATTTTATACTGACTTTCATCAAATACTGTAAATTCAATATCATCCCGACTTCTTCCGTAAGCCTTCCTGAATACTGTTATTCTGTCCGAAATCACCGCACCTGCAATATTACTGTTTTCAATTAGTTTAACATCTAATTGTTCTGCATTACTATCCGCATCGGTTACCTGTAATACATTAAGAAAATAATCTGTTGCCTGTTGCTGTTTAGGAGATACTTCAATTCTATATCCAATACCTTCATGAGTTAAAGTCTTATTAAGCGGTGAATTATTAGAAAAGTTTTTATTGCCTGCAAACGCGTCTTTTCCTTCTCCGCCTATTACAACTATTTCTGTATTTTCAGGCTTAGGAAGTAAAGTATCTACAGTCATTTTACCGTTATACCCCAAGTCATTATTGGTAAAAACCGTTCTATTATTACTAACCTTTGGTTCAGAAGGACCATTTAAAAGCCACGCTTTTTGAAAATTTTTATTTGCAGCTGTTACACGATCAAATACAATTAGAGCTGCCGGACTTTCTTTTTCGTTCAAATTATAAAACATAAAGCTTCGTTCATAATCTGATACTGTTTCCTGATGATATGCCCTTGAGATATTACCTGAAAGGTACGTATAATCGGGCTTTACAGAATCCGACTCAAATTCATGACCCAATACTTTTCCTGTTACATATTCATCTGTATTTTTAATATCGTCCCAGACAGGCTCTTTACCTTGATTTGGAGTACGTTGACCGCCGTCCATGTTGGAGTATCCAAGATAAGTAACTGGCTTATTGGGATTTCTAACAGCCATTGTATTATGCGCCACGCTTCTTTTATAATATCCTCTGTCGTGCTCCGAGCCATAGGTTCCGTATGTACCTGCATCATTTGCCAGAATACCTTTGTAATATAATTGAAAATGACCTGCGTCATCATGGGCGTGATTTGTAAAATGCGTTTCTTTTATTTTAAAATATGCTATAGCGTCGGGGGAGTTAATACCATCGCTCCAGCCGGTTCTTGCTATCATTTCACCCTCCGGCGAACCAAAATAGTAGCTAAGCGGCAATTCACGCCTTGCTTTTACTTCTAAATCCGGATCGTTCACACACAGGAATTCAACAGGCGTTATGTTTCCGTGACCATAGCCAAACGAGCTTAAATTTTTTGACTGTCTGGTAAGGTCTGATTTTATATATGGGTCTTGAAAGTAATTTCCTGCAAAAAGCATAGAACGCATATTATCACTACGAATCTGATATGACTCCACCTCAAAGCCATCCGTTCTAGCATCGCCATCTCTCATAACAATACCGTCCGGCCTTCTTGCATATATAAACCAATATGGCACATATTTTTGATTTTCGCCATAAAGCTCATCAACGCCTAATTTGTTCATTATAAACGTTGCGTTATATTCCCATTGGCCTCTGTATGTACCATACATACTTCCCTGATGATTTTTATGAGAAAGGTACATATACTCTTTTGCCGGGACATAGTTTTTATATAAAAGCCCCGCAACAACATTATAAATATCCGGACGTTCGTCATATGTAGCTATTCCGAATGCCAGCATATCTCTTTGGAGCTGCGCTTCTGAGGTATGACCCGTAACACCGCCGCCTGTAGGAGGCCATTTTGTTTCCATGCCTCCCTTGATTATATCAGTTCCTCTTTCAATCAAAAACAGTTTTTCCTCTCTACTGAGCAAGTCATAACACCAGTCATAAACCTGTGATATGTGAAAAACAGTTTGGCCTGCCGGACGTACATAGGTGTCATCTTTGCCAATAAAAACAACGGTATCCAAATAATTTTTCATAGCAGAAATAGCTTTTATGCCGCTTTCCGTATTCCTAGTCATTGCATAATCAAATGCTAATGACTCAATAATTCCTAAATCAGAAGCACTATAATTTGACTTTCCGGTAGCAGGAACTTTTAACTCACCAGTAAAACTCGATTCAAGCCCTTTATTTAAATTTTCTGTATGTACTCTATATGCAGGTTGATTCTGTTCCTTTTTAAAATTTCCAACTAAACGAACAATATCTTTTTCGGTAAAATACAATCTCGGATGCACTGCGGGCGGAACAACAGGCGGCATATCATAAATGCTTTCGACTCTGTTGTCAGGTTCTACCGTATCGCCATATAATCCGACTGGCTGAGCTATAATGCTGTCATTTATTACAAAGGAATCAAAATTAACTATATTATGTACTGCTTTAAGCCTAATGTTAATAATTTCGCCCGCATTCACTGATGTCTTACCAATGCGTTTCCACTGATATATGCCGCCAGTCGAACCAATGAAAGCTTTTTCATACTCTCTTTGATTAAAGGACAATGAAATGGCAGCAGTGTTGCTTATAGTTTTAACATTAGCCCAGATATAATACACCCCTGCTTCATCGACCCTAACATTAACCGCAGCATCTGCCAAGTTATTAGAAAACGGCGAGGCAGAGCTTGCCCATTGAGTAGCAAGACCTGCACCCTTTAAAAGCTTAAAGCTGCTTATCGGTATTAAATTCCGATAAACCGTTACATCCTCCGCATCGATACGTAATTTGCCTTCCTTTGTTCGAAACAATATCGGATTATCCTGAGATTTCGCAAGACCAAGGTCAATATCGGACGGAATATATGTACTATCGCTTGTGACAATATATC
>LSQX01157656.1_pt1 | contig 12070 bp, 11 predicted proteins | sample 654561 | NCBI WGS metagenome assembly LSQX01 (sample SAMN04489861, study PRJNA283612) | anaerobic digester metagenome | isolation source: 4 biogas reactors fed with cattle manure at either 37C or 55C with and... | place: Denmark: Kongens Lyngby | collected 2014 | reverse complement strand
CAACAACGCGGTTTCGAGCAGCAGGATCCTGCCCAGAATAAAACGAACATAACCGTAATTCATCGTTCGGCACCTTGTTTATCAACGCTGTTCATGGCTTGGGCTCGTTGCCTCTCGGCTCCAAAATATCGTCGATATCCTGAAAATTATGATGGGTGGTGACAACCGCCACCCGGTCTTCCGGCAAAATGGCATCCTTGCCCTGCGGGAAAATGAGTTTGCCCTTGCGAACGATAAAGGCAAACAGCAAATTGTCGCGAACCTTCAGTTCCATCAGAGGGATCCGGACAACCTTGCTGTCGGACTTGATCTTGAACATCAGGGCTTCGACTTTGTTGTCCACAATGCGGTACAGGGCTTCGACATTGGAACCTTGCGAATTTTGCAGGGCCCGGACAAAGCGGCTGATAACGTTGGCGATCAAGTGGCGCGGCGTAATGGTGGAACCCAGATTAACACCGTCCAGAACCTTGAGCAGGTCGGTCCGATTGACCTTGGTAATGACTCTTTTCACCCCCTGATTGGCCGCAAACAAAGACAACAATATATTTTCCTCATCGATGCCGGTAAGGGAAACCACCACGTCAAAATTGGCAATGCGCTCTTCTTGAAGAAAAGCTTGATCGGTTCCGTCGCCACAGACCACTTCGACTCCAGGAAAGGTTTCCGCCAAAGCATCGGCTCTTTCCGGATCAACTTCGATCACCTTGATCCGCATTTTCAGACGCAGGAGCAGGGGAAGCAGATAGTGCGTCAAGCGACCGCCGCCCACGATCAGCACGGTATCCAGCCGTTGCCGGAAGCTTCCGGCAGCAATGTACATTTTGTTGAGCACATCCAGCGTACCGGTTATATGAATCCGATCACCGGCCAGAATGGTCGCATCACCGTCGGGAATGATAACCTCGTCTCCCCGTTGGATGGCGCAGACCAAAAAATCCTGACCGATTTCACGCAGTTCTTTAAGCGTGTGGCCGGAGAGCCTGCTGCCCTCGGCCACCAAGACCTCGACGATATTGACACGGCCGTTGTCGAATTGCTCGATTCCGAGAACCGAGCGGAAATGGATGATCCGGGCGATATCGCGTGCCGCCTCCATCTCAGGATTGATCATTAAGTTGATGCCCAGCGAATCCCGGACAAATTCCATTTGCTCGGAGTATTCCGGATCTCGGGCACGAGCAATGGTGTGTTTGGCGCCCAGTTTCTTGGCGGTGATCGCCGCGATGATATTGGTTTCATCATGAGGTGAAACCGCGATAAAAATATCGCATTTATCAACACCGGCCTCCATTTGAGTCCGGTAAACCGCCCCGTTGCCACTAACCCCCGTGATGTCCGCCATGTTGATCAGTTGCTCCAAGCGCCGGCTGTTTTGCTCGATCAGCACAACATCATGATCATCCTGGGCAAGGCGACAACAAAGTTCCTCACCGACTTTTCCTGCGCCAATAATGACGATTTTCATCTTGGTAACCTCATGCCTGCCCGATGACAGACAGCTCTATCATGCTTAATAAATTGATCAATCCAGTATGTCAGGAAGATGAAAAAATATCAAGTCCGATGGACAAAATAAAAAGCAATGACTATAGTAAAAATAACAAACCGATTTAGGAGGATATGGCAAATGAGCAATAAAGATATCATAATCCGGTTTACCAACGAAGTTTTCAATAAAAAAGACCTCACGTTGGTGGATTCATTTATCCACGAAGACTATCGACAGCATAATCCTACTGTTGCCCAAGGCCGGGAGGGTTTTATAGAATTCGCCACGGGATTTTTCGCTAGATTCCCAAATTTGCACTTGCATATCAAACACATTTATGAGGATGGTGATGTGGTTGTTTCTCATAACCATGCGGTGCTAAAACCCGGCGAAGTTGAAAATATTGTCTTTGATGTTTATCGCTTGCGAGACGGCAAACTGGCCGAGCACTGGGATTGCATCCAACGCCTGACGCCGGAGCAGATCGCCCGCGCCGACGAATTGTTCTGATTCCCCTCATTTCCCTCAACAAATGCATAGGAGATGCGTCCTGAGACGCACCCCCCCTGTATTTTTGTTGATCAATTTTCTCTATCGTCTTCTCCGACGTCTTTGGGAAACCGGTTTTCCGATCAACTCAGCCAAGATGACGCCCTGAGCCAAATTGTCCGGCGTCAGACGAATCTGAGAGTCTTGGACCGTCTGAGTCAAATCTTTGGAGGGACGCGTAGTGACCGTAGGAGCGAGTTCTTGGATTGTTGGCACCACCACCGCGGGACCGACCTTTCGGGTCGCCGGCGCAACCGCCGCAGGCGCGGCCCTTTGAGGCGCCGGAGCGCGACCGCGAATTTCCGCGGCTGCCGCCGGGTCGACGGCATCAAGAATTGACAGCATTTCTTTGATCTGCTCGACTAGATTAACCATCTGTCAACCCTCCTTTGCGATTCGTCGGCTCATTTGCCTTCGGGAGATTGCGGGTCGGTTTTGCCGCCGGTGGCAATCGAGCCGCGCATTTGTGTATCAGCGATGACATTTTGCATATTGTAGTAGTCCATCACCCCGAGATTACCCTCGCGGAAAGCTTGGGCCATCGCCCGAGGAACCTCGGCCTCGGCCTCAACCACCCTGGCTCGCATCTCAACAACGGCGGCTTTCATCTCCTGCTCCCTGGCAACCGCCATGGCCCGCCGCTCTTCGGCTTTGGCCTGGGCGATACGCTTATCGGCTTCGGCCTGATCGGTCTGGAGCTGGGCGCCGATGTTGCGTCCGACATCGACGTCGGCAATGTCAATGGAGAGAATTTCAAAAGCGGTTCCGGCGTCCAATCCTTTGTCCAGCACGGTTTGGGAAATAAGATCCGGGTTTTCCAAAACGTCTTTGTGATCGACCGAAGAGCCGATGGTGGTAACAATTCCCTCACCGACCCGGGCAATGATGGTCTGTTCACCTGCACCGCCGACCAGACGTTCAATATTGGCGCGGACCGTAACACGAGCCTTGGCCTTGAGCTCGATGCCATCTTTGGCGATGGCCGAAATCATCGGCGTCTCGATCACCTTTGGATTGACACTCATCTGGACGGCTTCCAGAACGTCACGTCCCGCCAAGTCAATGGCGGCCGCCCGTTCGAAACCCAAAGGAATCTCGGCGCGTTGGGCCGCAATCAGGGCATTGACCACCCGATCAACATTACCGCCGGCCAGAAAATGGGCTTCCAGCTTGTTTATATTGAGGTCCAGACCGGCTTTGGTCGCCTTAATAAGCGGTGTCACAACCCGAGTCGGCGTGACCCGGCGAAGACGCATACCGATCAAATTAAAAATGCCGACCTTGACATTGGCGGCGGCTGCCGATATCCAGAGGCCAACCGGAACAAAGCTGAAAAATAAGGCCAAGAAAATAATAATGGCGGCAAACAACAGGATATACAAGATAACTTCTGATGGCATAACACATCTCTCCCTTCGTTACATCAAAGCGGTTAACTTATTCTTCCACAGGTTCAACAACAATTCGGCGACCTTCGATGCGGACAATCTTGATTGGGGTTCCTTTATCGATGTACATACCTTCGGCAACCACATCCAAGCGCCGGTCGGTAAACTCACCGGTCCCGGCCGGTCGCAACACGGTGAGCGCAACACCTACATTACCCAGCAAATCGCTCAGGTCAGCCGTTGCACGGTATCCCTCGGTCGAGCGGGCAGCCGAATTCAAAATCAGGGTTTTGGACAACTTTCCTTTTTTAGCTGACCGGAGGATGACGAAAAGAACAAGCGCGATCAAGGCCAGAAGAATCAGAACCATGACCGCCGCTTGAGTTGCGTTTTTGGCCGTCAAAACAATGGCGATCACCAGCAAGACCACGCCGCTGCCGCCGGCAATACCGAAACCGGGAAGAAACATCTCGACAATCAGCAAAAGCAATCCGACAACAAATAAAATAATCTGAAAAGTGCTGATCCCTTCAATGATGCTGGCCAGCACCGGAGCAACCGGCAAAAATCCCATCCCAAAGCCTCCCTATTTCTTTTGGAGTTCGATTAAAACCCGTACCTTCAGTATAGACCTTATCATCCGGTCATGCAATGAAATCGGCCGTTTCGGGTCGCGGCTTCAGGTGCTTGACGAGGTTTCCTCTTCGGATGCTTTGCGGGACGGATCAGATTTGGGAATACCGGCCTTGGGCCGCTGCCCAAAACGGTAGCCTTGTTTGAGCAGCTCCTGAATCTCGGGATATTTTGCATGGCTTTTCCGCAACGAATGTATCCCTTTCAGAATCAGTTTGACGGAAACCAAAGCCGTCAGCACCAGCCCGACGGCCAATCCGAGCCAGATACCGGAGATCAGCGGCGGCGTCCATTTCAGAATAATTGCCGGCGCCGCCGCGACCGCTACAATGAAAAAAAGAACACTCAGATTGGACGCAAAACGCGCCTGTCGATGCCGTCGATGACAATCGGCGCAACGAGGAACCTCCACATGGCGAACCCGATAGGCAATATCGGTCAGAGCAGAGGTTGTTTTGGCATCTACTTCCCCGTACATATCAATTCCATAGGTGTGCTTGACCTGCGCCTCACGCAAAGAGCAAAACCAGCAAATCATCTTAAACGACTCTCCTTTACAGTGAATGGAATCTAACCCACCTTGATTATATCATTATTCATCCGGAAGGGTTTGCGCGCCCACAGCCGCAAAGCAATAGCAGGCACAGGGCAACGACCAGGCCAACCATGATCAATTTGGGTTTTCCTTGTTGTCGCATAAGTCAACACTCCTTCTCATCCCCCATCATATCATGGTTTTCCGGCGAACTCTATCCTTGCGGTATCAGCCCTGCCCGTTCAACTAAAAGATCCATCCCCCGTGGGTTTATTTGACCTCATAGGAACATTTCGTAAACTCCCAATTTCCAATTTCGAATTTTCTCTCTGCAATATATTTTCTAAGTTGACGGGTCTCGATCAATTCATCCGTCACGGTGACAAAGAATTGTTTTTCTTCTTTTTCCACCCAATAAAACGCTTTATTTGTATTTTTAACTCTGTTGATCAGATCCGGAATTCCAAAAGGTGCATCCGTTAATATAGGGATCATAGTATCGAGTATTTTTTCACCTTTTGTCAGTTTTGGTCGTCCGAGCAAAGGATAGATTTTCGCATCGGGGAATTTTTCGCGGATCAGACGATCTTTTTTCTTTTTTCTGCTTCCGTTCCCGTAATCAGACAAATTATAGGCTTCGTGGACAACATATTGTGTCTCGGTCTCCCCGTCGTCAAGGAGATAGTCGACACTGACGTTCAGGAGTTTGGCCAATACTTTTAAATTGTCCACATCCGGCAGGCCTTTGTTTGATTCCCATTTTGCAATGGCAGACCTCGAAATCGCCATCTTGTCGGCAAGTTGCTCCTGCGTCAGTCCGCATTGTTTTCTTGCTTCTTTTATTTTTTCTCCCAATGTCATTTTTATTACCTCCGATATCTGAATCTAAGATCCATTTTATATGGAGGATTTCGGTTGGCAATAAACGATTCGTGACATCATCGTTACTTTCCGTAACAAATCCCGATTTTAATACAACAGTTCCGACACAACAAAACAAAATTGGGGGATTCCTCGGCTAATCTCGAATATAGGCATCCCACGCGTCTTGGGCCGCGTCGTATATCGCCTGCTTGGCGGCGTTGTCCGCCAAAGCGGCTTCTCCGGTATCTCGGATATGCTTGCTTGCCTGCTGGGCGTATTCCACGGTGAAAGCAAGGCTGAAAACCGCCTGCGTGAGAATCCCTTCAACGGCTAAAAAATCCGTCTGCGGCGCGATAACGCCGGTCACATTCAGCGCTGCCGTGGGCATCATATCCACATTGCCAATATAGTAGCCCTGAGTGCTCCATATTGACGCGGTAAACTTACCATGACAGGCTGCGCCGTCTTGACCCTGCAAACCGGCAAAAACCAGCGCTTCGCTGGTGCATACCGACGCATACGGAGTTTGAAGCGGCAGAGTATCAATGGTCATGAAGTTTTGCAGCCGCGGGATGCTGAAATCCGGAACGTACTTCTCGGCCAGCTCGCCCAAAGCATGGAACTCATAGAAAACACTGCCGGCATCGTAAATGTCAATCGCAGGTGCGTCGGCGTACAGCCGGGCGTTGGGATAACCTCCTTGATTGATGTAGTTCGCCCAATTTGCTTTGGCATCGTGGCTTTTCAGCAACGGTGACAAGTTACCGTAATAGAATATCTCAAAATTTCTGTTATTCGGATCCCAGGCACGGAAACCAAAGGTGGTGTACTGACCCATCGTTTGAATCCGCCAACCCTCCGGCAGCATGACGGAAAAATAGCCGCCATCGTATTTGACAAGATTCAGAGCCGCCGGTTGCGGCTGCGTAACTTGCGGTTCGGTCTCGTTCTGCCCGCCTTCGCCGCCTCCTTCGCCGTTATCCTTTGCGGGGACCGTTCCGATAAATTTATCGTTTGGTACCGGTTTATCAAGCACCGACAGGTCTACCCCACCCACCCCGAAAAGCGCCTCCGTGCCGGAGCAGGGATAAAGGGCGCCCTTGTCGTTTTTCAGGTCGCCTACCGCCAGCATTTTATTCATGAACGTGAAGCTGACAGCGCTTCCGTCATCCAAACGAAAATGGTAAATCACCGTGTCCGGCGCGACATCAAAATTAACCGGACCTCGTTTGGGCGTTCCGCTGATCCGCATGGAAGCAAGCGCATCGAACACTTCGTTGGTGGTTTTGGCGCTGGTAATCACCTGCGGTTCTTCGGTTGCCCCGTCATGCTCAATATACACGGTCAATGTGTCCGGCGAACTGCGGTCATAGCTTTTCGCCCATGCCTTGACCGGCTCCCCGCATACATTGAATATCACCGTATTCACATTACATCCCGCAAGCAACGTTGCAAAAAGTACGATGACGACAAGAATCGACGCTGTGATTTTTTTGATTTTCATACTGTACCTCCTTAGTATCCGATGCCTTGAATGCCGAGGATGTTGATCAAATCGCAGTCAACGACATAGCCTGAGCCGCCGTCTGTGGCGTTCTGCATATAGGCCGCCCATTCCTCCGCGGATAAGTATTGAATAAAGGCCGACCGATCGGTCGAGTCCCAGTCGAAAGGCAACACGGTTGTCTCCAGAAGAAAGTATTGGCCCGAATCTCTCCACGTTTCCACCGCCACCTGCGCATGCCCCGGTGTAAAAATAATCATCGGGTGCATATGCGTGGATTGTATTGCCGAAGCAAGCAATATGGTGGTTTCGATGCAAATACCCGACCCGCTCTCCAGTACATAATCAGGAAGCAGCACACGCTGATTCAAATTGCTTCCAAGAGAGAATGCGCCCCAGTTATAGCGCACCCCCATTTCACTGATGGCGGCCTGCAAACCTAGTATTTGCACATAGGTGTTCACAGCAAGATTGTCCTGGTCCACACCCAGCACGTTTTGATAACCCGCAAGGGTCGACATGCTTCCCTCGGTGATTTCCGTCACTTGATCTACCGCCATCCGGCGCAATTTCAGCACGCCCTCCGATTCGGGAGTCAGCCATGCGAGAATATTGTCGTCCGTGGTGGCACCGAATTGGTCATCCCACAATATAAAATCAAACACGCTCATGAGCTTGATGGTCTTGCTTTCCTGCAATAACTTTTTTCCGGTCCCCTGATCTATAACGGATATTTTCAGTGTTGCGTCTTTGGATGTGGAAAGATCGGGCATATCCGCAAGGATCACGGGTTTGATAAGCAAACGGGTGACCTGCTCGGTTAGGGTGATTTTTTGCTGATACACCTGGGTAAAGCCGACAATTTCCACCTCGACCAGCACCTCGCTGTCCACATATCCGGAGGTTGCGGTCATGTTGACCACAGAATCCAAAGATGGGTATAAATTAGGATAAATCGTATCCAGTGCCTCATATTCTAATTCAACCTTCGGGTCCTGCTTCAAATAGGTAAAAGAAATATTGTCGACTTCTTTTTGCTCCGATAAAAGCGTTTTGCAGGTCAGCAACAGTTCGTTTTTCAGTGTAAAAATGCTGTCGTTAAGCCGCTCATTGACTTTTTGGTATTGCAGGTTAAACAGATCGAGCAATGTCATTTCATAATCAAGCACAATGATTTGCTGCCGTGCAAAAATCTGATTGGCCGAGTATATTCTCAGCACATCACCATGCGCCTGCCCAATATACATCGATTCCAGCATCTTTCCATATATGGTGAGCTTTTGCCGGTATATGTCAAAGGTCTCCTTCATGTACACCGGACACGTGGTTAACTCGCCCAAAGCGACATTCGAAGCGTAAAGCGCATCGTACATCCCCTGCATAAAAGCAAAGGGATCTCCCTCATATTTCCCGGCATCGAAATCAGCCAACGGTTTATTCGCATCCGCTTGGTCAACAGCAAACCGCAACAGGGAATCGAGCTCTTCCAGACCATCGGCAAGAATCGAAAAGTATTTCAGCGCCGCGTCTTGAACCATTCGTACGTTATCGTGACCGGAAATATCCATGCGCTCCAGGCGCTGCGCTACGCTGTTGCATTGATTGAGCAACGCCGCCGTCTTGACTTTATTGGCTCGTATCAGCTGCTCATATGGCTCAATGTCGTACAACGTTCCTTCCTGGGTTGCTTTTTTATAGCCCTGTATGTATGTCGCCGATTCTTGCATCTGATGGCGGATCAGATCTGACAAATCAGAAAATATCGCCTCAGATTCCAAGACCGCCGACTGTATTTGATCAAAGATTTTTTTGTCGTTTGCCGAAAGAAAATTCCGCTTCAGGCCCGGCACCAAAAAGCAGCCGGCAGGCAACATGACACACAGCAGCAGCAAAAAAATGAGAAAAGTGTTCTTCCTTACGTTCATTCGTCTACCTCTTTCAGCGATTGTCTCTTCGTTGCAACGCCCGTTGTATTGTTCCTGAAAGCTCATCCAGAATGATGTGGCTCCATATTTCGGTTATATCTCGGTCTGAGTCCTCAGGAAAGATGTCGACCCGTATTTGGTCTGTTCTACCCTCAATGTTCAGGGCGATCCGCATATTACCCGTACGCTGAGCATCGGATACGACCAGCGTTCCCCGTGCGCTGTTGGAGCTGTCCAGACGAAGCCCCAACGCCTCAATGGTATCGTACAGCGCGTTGATCACGATGCTTTTGTCATAGGGAAAGTATCGGCTCCGTGTATTCTCCATCTTGTTCACCTCCACTCCAAGTGTATGCGCCAAGAAGCTCGACGGACAGTCCGGAAAGAGTGCAGGCAGCCCGAATAAAGGTATAGTTTTGGTCTAGGTGGCTTTGTTCCTCAAGTTTTAATCTTGGAATAGGTCTCTCTGTATGGTACAAATATGAAAGGAAATATTTACCGGAAGAAGACGAAATATGACGAGAAATGATAAATCCGGACAAAAAAACAAATATATCTATTTCGCCGCACTGATCGGTTTCGGGTTTCTTTGGACCGGCACGGCATATATCGTGCAGGCTTACCGTTTGCTTCAGTTTTTGGATGGGGGGACGGTCAGTCTGCTGGTCTGCGGAGTCTATTATGTCTGCCAGGCTGTGGGCATCGGCGCTGTCGGCTTTCTTTTCGCAAAGCGGCCCCTGATCGCCGGCGGTCGCAGGATCCCTTTCTGGTCTACCGCAGTCACAATGATTTGCTTGGCGGCAACCGTGTTTTTATCCTCTATACCGATCATCATCGCTGCCGGCGTGCTTATGAACATAACCATTGGTGTGCTATCCGGTTGCTATCTGACAAGATTGGCAACCAATATCCCGCAGCAGCGCCGCGGCACCGTGTTTGGTGTCGCCTATGCGTTCGGCAGCATCGGCACATGGCTGCTGTCTTTGCCGATGGGCGCAAAATTCTTTTGGAGCAGCGATAGCTTTTATGCTGTGGCAGTGCTTGCCGCCGGATCTCTTATTCTTCTGCGCTATCTTTCACCTCTGCCCAAACAAGACCAAATCATGGAGCCGTCGGCTCTTGGATTCGGTAAAAAGATCATCTGGCTGGCTGTGGCGGTTCTCTTTCTGCTGTCTCTGGAAAATACGCTTGGGTTCTCTTTTCCGCTTAAGAGCGCCGCCGGCAGCGTATACATAGAATTTACACGTGCCTTTTATGCGCTCGGTCTCATCATCGCAGGCCTTATTAGCGACAAAAACCGCCGTTGGGGCGCGATATGCTGTTTGGCAGCGCTGGCTTTTCCCTTCGCGGCGCTGGCGCTCGGCAATAGCACTGTTGGAGAAACCACGATGTGGATGCTCGCGTATCTGTTTTTGGGTTTCGGGTCGGCATACCGTATTCTTGTGTTTTCCGATATCTCAGCCCAAAGAAAACTTCCCGGGCTTGCAGTAACCGGGCTTTTGGTCGGTCGGCTTGGAGAAGCCGTAGGCACACTCGGCGTAAGTCTTCTGACCGGATTGTCGCTTGTCGTGGCTTCCTGCGTGGTTTTCGTTCTTGTAATCGCCTTGTTCTTTGCTCTCTACCAAAAAATTTATTCCCCTGTTCTCAACGCAGAGGAGATCGAAAAGCAACGCTTGTTGAAATATGCCAACCGCTTTAAATTGTCACCCCGAGAACAAGAGATTTTCGATCTTATCGTACAAGGAATGTCAAATATCGAAATAGCCACCGCATTATTCATCACCGAAAGCACGGTTAAATTCCATGCGGGGAATATATTCAAGAAAACCGGTCTTTCCAGTCGTTCGGCACTCATTGCCGATTTTAAGTTTCACAATAGATAGGTTAAAAAGTCCGGGGAACTTCCTTTCTCAGGAACTCTTCCAGCGCTTCTGCCGACAGAGGTCTTGAAAAATAATACCCCTGTATTTCGTCGCAGGCTATATTTTTCAGAAAATCCACCTGCTCCTTTGTTTCCACACCTTTGGCCGTGATCTCCGCCATAAGTGTTTTAGCTAACGAAACAATCGCTTTTGCGATAACGGTTTTCTTCTCTTTTAAAGGAACCTCATCTACGATGCTTTTGTCTATTTTGATTCTGCTAAAAGGTATCGACTCCAATCGGTATAAGGATGAATATCCTCTTCCGAAATCGTCAATGGTAATATTTATTCCCAACTCCTTCAATTCGAATAGCTTTTTAACTGTATCCGGAAAATTTTCAGACAGCATGCTTTCTGTAATTTCCAGCTCAATGTATTTTGGATCCACCTGACTTGCCTCGATAAGTTTCGAAACGTCAAGGACAAAATCTTGCTTTCGGAATTGCACAACCGACAGATTTACCGAAAAGCGAATCGGCGGCAATCCCTTTTCAACAAGCCGATTATGTTCCCGGAGCGTTTGCTCCAGCACCCAATGCCCCACATCATGAATGAGTCCTGTCTGTTCAAGTATAGGTACAAATGTATCCGGCGGTATTTTTTCATTGTCGGATGTGGTCCATCTGAGCAAGGCCTCAACCCCCGCCGTCTTTCCCGTTTTACAGCTGATCTGAGGCTGAAACGCCAAGGAAAACTCTCCATTTTGCAACGACCGGAAAAGCTTGTTCGTAAGCAAAGTATTCTCCGTGATCCGGTTCCTTAGTTCTTCCGAAAAGAAAACAATCTTATGGTCGGTAGTTTTTGCTTCGCCTCCTGCCAAATCGGCATTTTTCAAAAGAGTATCCGCATCTCTTCCGTCATCCGGATATACGGATATGCCTACGCTGACAATAACAAATAATGCTTCGATTCCTTCTTCAGGCAGTATCGGATTCAAAAAAGATTCACGTATTGCTTTCGCGTACTCCTCGATCTGCTTGGTGTTTTCCACCTTGGGCAGAACAGCGATAAACTTTCCCTCGGCAGCCCTTGCAATAATACAACAATCCTTCACCAGATTTTGAAGAATTGCCGCTGTTTTTATGACGATCTGCTCTCCTGCGCTATGACCGAAGGTATCATTAATCATCCCTAGATTGTCCAGCTCAATATCAAAAACCGCTATTCTTTCCGATTCTTTTCGGTTATCTAGAATTTGCTCCAAGTTGTTCTTCAGCATATTCCTGTTTGCCAATTTTGTGGTTTCATCAAAATAAGC
>LSQX01355991.1_pt1 | contig 12071 bp, 12 predicted proteins | sample 654561 | NCBI WGS metagenome assembly LSQX01 (sample SAMN04489861, study PRJNA283612) | anaerobic digester metagenome | isolation source: 4 biogas reactors fed with cattle manure at either 37C or 55C with and... | place: Denmark: Kongens Lyngby | collected 2014 | reverse complement strand
CGTCCGGGTTCCTGGGGGTGATCAAAAAGCGTTCAATGGTTCCATCATCTTTATAAATCACTGACATGGCACTGCAAGGCGCATCACTGGAAGCAATAGTGGGGATTATAACGGTAACCGCTTTGGCATTAACAGCCACTGCCTTGGCAGTATCGATGACTTTACCGCCCCCGCTGCCTATGATGATGTCACATTCATTTTCCGCAGCAATGGCAGTAAGACGTTCAATTTCAGCTACACTGCATTCTCCATTAAAAAGTTCTTCCATTTGGCTTAAACCGTTTTCACTGAGGCTTTTTTCGCGACCTTTCCTGGTAGCTTCCAGGCCTCTTTTCCCGCCGATCACCAGTGCTTTTTTGCCTAATTTCCTTAAATGCCGCCCGATTTCAAAAATGGCTCCTTCTCCCTGGACATAGCGGCTTGGAGAAATTAGCACTTTAACATTTCCTGCCATAAATTATACCTCCAAATAGCTGTATTTTAGATTAAATTTTTGAAATTGTCTGCATATTAACTGAAAATATTCTATTAAGCAAGTCAGTTTTCAAGCTGTGAGAATAGTCTGTTCCCTCTTAAAAAAGCTCCTGATAATTTTGAGAATTAAAGCTTGATTTACGCTAATTTTGTGCAATACTTTATTATGCAATACGCCCCTTGCCAAAATTCAGCAAAGGGCGTATGTCTTCTTATGCTATTTTTCTCTTGCTTTAATGAAGGATCACTTTTGCAGCGGGTCCTCAATAAAAGTTGTAAAAATGAAGTCATGATCATGGCCAAAGTTCTCCGTTGTTTCGCCTTTGGCAAGGTGAATGTGCTTGCCTCCCGGTACCGGAATAGCCGAACCGGTTGTGATTCCTACTTCATGTAAATGGTTAAAGAAGAAGTCCGTATCAGTCAGTATTGCATGTACATGGCTTCTTCCCTCAGGTATAGCCTGACTGGTTACACCTGCAAAACGATGGGTATGAGGTATACTGCCGGCTACCATTACACTTCCGGCAAACTCGTGGTTATGGGTTTGAATCACGCATTCATCATCATCTTTTCTATCAGGTCCATCTTTGGGACAATCGGGTTTATATTTCTTATCATCCCTTCTGCGTCGGTCAGGTTCACAATCTGCATACCGGAATCTGTACTTTCTATCTCTTACAGAATCCTCTGCTTCATAATCCTGATAACTTTCCCTGTATTCCTTTTCCTCATATCTGTTCCCACATTCTTTGCCTTTTTCAAAACGGTCAGCCTCATACTCCGGGTAACAAATTTTACAGTCGCGGTTTCCACATTTCATTTTACAAGCCTCCTTTCATTAGCAGATAGTACATCTTATGGAATATTTTTCTGAAATGTTACAATCTTCAACAATCGTAAAAAAAAATCAGATGTAAAAACTACGCAGCAATAATTTTCTCTTGACAGCATTAAGATTTAGTGCAATATTATTTTTATAGGGCATATGCCCATATCATTTTCTTAAAAAGGTTGTTTTATTATGCCAAGACGAGCAAAATGCCGAAGAGTATCATTCGTACCGGAAATTAATTTTTTCAGCCCCGTGGGCCATCACCAGATATGTCAGGATGAAGTGGTGCTTTCCGTGGAAGAATTCGAAGCACTGCGTTTAAAAGACTATTTAAACCTGGAGCAGGAGGAAGCTGCCAGGCAAATGCATGTTTCTCGCCAGACTTATCAACGGGTGCTTGGTGAAGCACACTTCAAGATCGCTGACGCCCTGACCAATGGCAAGGGTATCCGCATCCAGGGCGGCAATTTTTGTCTGGGAGATGGATACTGCAGACGCCGGACACGTTTTTTGGCCTATGATGAATCATGTCAGTTTGAGAAAGAAACACAAAAAAAAGATAGGAGTGAAGCAGAATTGGGTAAAATAGCTATTACTGCTGCAGGAGGCGACCCTGAAGCTAATATCGATGCTCGTTTCGGACGCTGCAGTCATTTTATGCTCTGGGATCCTCAGTCTTCTGATTTTACAGCAATTGAAAACAAAGGCGGTGAAGCCGCACATGGGGCAGGTACCGGCGCTGCTCAACTGCTGCTGAAAAACCAGGCCCAAGTACTTATTACCAATAAAATAGGCCCCAAAGCTTTTGCTGCCTTAAAATCAGCAGGCATCAAGGTATTCAGCGCCAGTGAAACGGAAACCATCACCGGTGTCCTTAAAAAATATCTGAATAACCAGTTGGAACAATTAAATGAGCCTAACAATTAATCAATATATAATTTTGGAGGTGTAACTATTGTTAATCGCAATTCCTAAAGAAGGAGATTCCGTTTGTCCGCATTTTGGCCATTGTGAACAATTCGTACTTTATGAGGCTGAAGCACAGAAAATCAAAGCTGTTATTGATAACCCAGGTCATACGCCGGGATTTTTACCCGGGTTTCTGAAAGAGCAGGGAGTAGATCTGGTGATTGCAGGCGGCATGGGCGGACGTGCCCAGGAACTTTTTGCCGAACAGGGTATCACAACAATTGTAGGAATAAGCGGTCCCATCAATGATGTGATCGAGAAGTATCAACAGGGCCTGCTGGTAAGCACTGGCGAAGTGTGTTCCGAACACAGCCATGCCGGCCATTGTCACGATTAAATATTTTCAGGAGGAATTTATGCAGATAGCAGTGGCCAGCGGCAAGGGCGGAACCGGCAAAACTTTGCTGACTTCCTGCCTGGCCCGGGTACTGGCAGATTCAAAGCCCCGGATAATCGATGCAGATGTTGAAGAACCAGATACAGGTTTGGTTTTACCTCATCTGGCTGTTAATTCACAACCGGTATATCGCAAAGTCCCATCAATCAACAGTAACCGCTGTAACAGCTGCGGGATTTGTGCCGATATCTGTGTATTCAACGCGCTGCTGGTTTTATCCGACAAAGTACTGGTTTTCAATGAATTGTGCCATTCTTGTGGTGCCTGTTCCTATCTTTGCCCAGAAAAGGCTATTGTTGAGATTGACCACCCTATAGGTGAAATAGAAAGCAGCAGGATACGAACGGGAGGCAGTCTGGTGACCGGCCGTTTAAGAATCGGTGAACCCCTCTCACCTCCCCTGATCAAAGCCGCCAAGAAAGCGGGCAGAACTTCTGCCTGGAATATTGTTGACTGTCCTCCCGGGACTACCTGCCCCATGATCGAATCGCTCAGAGGCGCAGATTACTGTTTGCTGGTCACTGAACCGACGCCTTTTGGAGCTCATGATCTGAACTTGTCCATTGAAGCTGCCAGAATGCTTAAAATCCCAAGCGGAATCGTAATCAATCGCTGGCGGGGCAATGATTCCCCAATTGATGAAATTGCCCGGCAAAACGATGTACCGGTTTTGGCCCGTATCCCTTTTGACCAAAAGCTGGCAGCTGTTTATTCACGGGGAGAAAATCCCCTGCCTCAGGTACCGGGTCTGGAGGATATCATGACAGAGATCATAGAAAAGATAAAGGAGCGAACTTCATGAAAGAACTCCTTATAATAAGCGGGAAAGGCGGAACCGGCAAAACTTCAGTGGCATCATCTTTTATTGCACTGGCAGAATCCTGTATAATTTGCGATTACGATGTTGATGCTTCCAATCTGCCGATATTGCTAAAACCTGAAATTCTAAACCATACTCCTTTCAGCGGCGGGTTCACTGCCGAGATTAACCCGGAAAAATGCATCAGCTGCGGTTTGTGCCAGGATCTATGCCGCTTTGAGGCGATTGATGAAAAGTATCATGTTGACGGTCTGTCATGTGAAGGATGCGCATTTTGTTCCCGGGTCTGCCCGGTTGGTGCAATAAAGATGCTTCCTCACAATTCCGGACAATCGTTTGAAGCAATCACAACTGATCAAAAACCGATCTTTTTTGCCGAGCTGAAACCGGGCGAAGAAAATTCAGGCAAACTGGTTGCCCAGGTAAAATCCAGGGCCCAGGCCAAAGCCAAAGAGGAGCATATAGATTTGATCATTTCTGATGGCCCTCCGGGAATTGCTTGTTCGGCGATTTCCTCCCTGGTGGGTGTTGAACTGGCCCTGATCGTCGCCGAGCCGAGTGTATCAGCTTTCAGTGATGTGCAAAGGGTCTTTGAGTTGCTGCGCCTGCGGGGAGTTAAAACTGCACTGCTTATTAACAAATCCGATTTAAATCTTGCGCTGTCAGTTGATATGGAAGAATGGGCCAACAGCCATTCCATTCATTTTATAGGCAAAATTCCTTTCAGCTTGGCAGTAGCCGATGCCATAGCCGGAGCAACTATTCCTGTTAATATTCCTGAAGTCAGAAATCTATTTATTCCCCTGTGGGATAAAGTACAAGGTTGTTTAAACGGTATATGAAGAAAGCAGGTGAAATTTATGCCGGCAGGAGACGGAACTGGTCCAATGGGCCAGGGACCACGTACAGGTGGCGGAAGAGGTAATTGCAGAACCCCGCAATCAGCAGGCAGCGGCAGAAGATTTGGGGGGATCGGCAGAGCCGGAAATTCCAAACAAGGCATGGAACGCGGCAACCAAGGTAATAAAGGTCAGCACGGAATACGAGGTGACAACAACCTTAAACCGTCCAAATAATTATTCCTTCTTATTTTTTCCCAGATGTCATTTAAGGCATCTGGGATCCTTTTTTCTATTGAGGGACGAATGATCCACCCACTCCCCTGACAATATCCTTCGGGTACGTGATACGCGCTTCTAGTATCTTAACCGACACGCCTCACGGCCCTTTCTCCTTTCGACTTTCTACTTTCCGCTTTCTACTTTCCGCTCTCTCTTAACCAACTGCCCAACTCCCTGTCCGTTGATTAAATGGAAGATATATTCTATATTTAATTATTAGATATACTTTTTTCAAAATGGAGGTAGGTTTTATGGGAAAAAGACAATTTAAAGCAGAGTCCAAAAGACTGCTGGATCTTATGATCAATTCAATTTACACCAACAAGGAGATTTTCTTAAGGGAACTTATTTCCAATGCCAGTGATGCCATTGACAAAGTTTACTACCGTGCCCTGACTGATGAGAATATAAGTTTCAATCCCGGCAATTATTTTATAAAAGTAACGCCGGATAAGGAAAAACGGACTTTGACCGTCTCCGACAGCGGAATCGGTATGACCAAAGAAGAGCTGGAAGACAATTTGGGTGTTATCGCCAGAAGCGGTTCACTGGCCTTTAAGAAAGAAACGGAGCTCACCGATGGTTATGATATAATCGGGCAATTTGGAGTTGGTTTTTATTCTGCTTTCATGGTGGCAGATACAGTCACCGTCATCAGTAAAGCCCTGGGCAGTGAAGAAGTTTTTAAGTGGGAATCAAAAGGCCCGGAAGGCTACACCATAGATGCCTGTGAAAAAGAAAGCGTGGGTACCGATATTATCATCAAAATCAAGGAAAACAGCGAAGAAGAGAACTATGACCAGTTTCTGGATGAATACCGTCTGCGCAGCCTGATCAAGAAGTACTCTGATTTTATCAGGTATCCTATCAAGATGGATTTTAAGAGTTCCCGGCTAAAAGTTGGCAGTGAAGATGAATATGAAGATTATGTCGAGGAAAGAACCATCAACAGCATGGTCCCTATCTGGCGCAAAAACAAGAATGAGCTTACCCCGGAAGACTATGAAAACTTCTACGTTGAAAAACGTTTCGGTTTTGATAAACCCATCAAATATATCCATATCAGTGTTGCGGGAGCAGTAAGCTACAACGCTATACTGTTTATTCCGGAAAAGACCCCCTTTGATTATTACACCCGTGAATATGAAAAAGGCCTGGAGCTCTATTCCAATGGGGTACTGATTATGAATAAATGCCCGGAACTTCTGCCTGATTATTTCAGTTTTGTGAAAGGGACTATCGATTCTGAGGATCTGTCCCTTAATATATCCCGTGAAATGCTGCAGCATGACCGGCAATTAAAGATCATAGCCAAAAATTTAAAAACCAAAATTAAAAATGAACTGCAAAGCCTAATGAGTAATGAAAGAGAAAAATACGAAACCTTCTATAATTCTTTTGGCAAACAGCTGAAATATGGAGTATATGAAAATTTCGGCAGTGATAAAGATGTCCTGCAGGATCTCTTGCTGTTTTATTCATCCACCGAGGAAAAGCCGGTGACTCTGGATGAGTATATATCCAGAATGCCGGAAGAGCAGAAGTTCATTTATTATGCTGCTGGAGAAACCAATGAAAGAATTGCTAAAATGCCCCAGACTGAACTGATCGCAGACAAAGGTTACGAGATCCTTTACTTTACCGATGATGTGGACGAGTTTGCCATAAAAATGCTGATGAACTATAAGGACAAGGAATTCAAATCTGTTTCCGGCGGCGACCTGGGAATTGATGAGGAAAAAGAAGAAGCTGTAGAAGATAAGGCTGAAAACCAGGACCTGTTTACTTATATGAAAGATCTGCTGAAAGATAAAGTCAAAGATGTACGGGCCTCGAAAAGATTAAAAAGTCATCCGGTGTGCCTGTCCAATGAAGGCGAAATTTCTATTGAGATGGAAAAGATCCTTAATACCATGCCCATGGACCAGGATATTAAAGCTGACAAGGTCCTGGAGATCAATACCAAACACCAGATATTTGAATCATTAAAAGATGCTTATGAAAATAATAAAGAAAAACTCAGCCTTTATACCAGCCTGTTGTACAATCAGGCACTCTTGATCGAAGGGCTGCCGGTGGAAGACCCGGTGGAATTCACCAATAACATGTGTGAACTGATGAAATAAAACAGAACTTTTCCCTGAATCTCTGCTATAATGAATATGGTATAATTTACCTTTTAAATAACGATTAGGAGGCAGAAATATGTTGATTTGTGTAGCTAAGTTTAAGGCCAAATCCGGAATGGAACAGGAACTGGAAGATGCACTGACCGCTTTTGTTCCCAAGGTTCAGGACGAAGCCGGGACCCTGACCTATACTGTGCACCGGGCCAGGGGTAAAGACAATCAGGGATTGTTCATGTTCTATGAAGCTTATCAGGATAAAGAATCTTTCCAATATCACAGTTCAACTCCTTATTTCCGGGAATTCTTCAGCAAAATCGCCGGTATGCTGGAGGGAGAGCCCCAGATAGAACTCTACGAGGACCTTGCCTCCATTAAGAGATAGACTTCAAACATCCAGAAGGCCGGCACAGATTTCTCCGCTGCCGGCCTTCTAAGCACTCTTTCTTTTATATTATCCCCCGGGGCACATAAGCGTTTCTAATAAAACTGCCGTTGCTTTTTAATCGATCTTATTAGTCCTGGTCCAAATCTTCAGATCGTTGGCCGCTTTTACCAGTTCATCGCGGAACTGGGGATGGGCAATTTCAATGATCCTTTCGGTACGAACCCATTGATTCTGGGCTTTCATTTTTCTTACTCCGTATTCAGTTGCTATGTAGTCTACCAAATGGCGGGAAACAGAGGTACAGGTTCCCGGGCTGAAGGTTGGTACAATTCTGGAAACCAATTTCCCATCCTTGGTGGTATGGGTGGATGGCAGGCATAAAAAGCTCTTGCCGCCTTTTGACCATTGTGAGCCGAGAATGAAATCGGTCATACCTCCATGTCCGGTGATCTGGTCTGTCCCCATACTCTCCGCACTTATCTGGGTATATAAGTCCACCTGCAGAGCCTGGTTGATGGAAACCATGTTATCAAGCTGGGCAATGACTCTGGGATCATTCACATAATCCACTGTATAGGTAGCCAGATTGGTATTATTGTTCATCCAGTCATACAGTCTCTGGGTGCCTACCGCAAAAGTATAGACAGCCTTGTACCTGTCGATATTTTTTCTGCTGCCATTGGCCTGTCCGGAAGCAATCATATCAACATAAGCGTCTACAAACATTTCCGAATGTATACCCAGGTCCTTAAGGTCAGTATTTTTTATAACATTCCCAAGTGCGTTGGGAAGACCGCCAATACCAAGCTGCAAACAGCTGCCATCATGGATATATTCAATCAGATGATTGGCCAGCTGGGTTTCCACCTCAGTTGGTTCCGGAATCTCCGGAGCCGCAAAAATCATCTGGTCATCGGGAGCTTCAACAATAAAGTCTACAAGAGATATATGTACCCCTTCCTGGTTCCCCCCCAGGCATCTGGGCATATTCTTGTTCACTTCTACACAGGTGAATTTGGCTGTTTCAAAACTGGTTATGGATTCTGAAACACTGGGGCCAAAATTAAAATAACCATTTTCGTCCATGGGACCTACCTGCTGCCAGCACCAGTCAGTCTGCCGCCCCTGATTCACTGTGCCATTCCGGACAAATTCGCAGCACATATGGTAAGTGATGGGCCCGTAAACAATATTGTCGTAATATTGCCTGAGGGCTCGGGTCAGTTTGCTCCAGTGCCAATCCCACCAGGTAAAGCTGTCACCATACTGGATAACTTCCGGAATTGGCGGAGCAGTGCTGCATGCTACTATTAGCACGTCTTTTAATTCTTCATGTCTCTTGGCCAGTTCCTGAATTAAAACTACCGGTTTGGATGTAAAATAGCCTACTTTTATACCGTCACCTGATTGCACTTTTGCGGCTACCGCTGCTGCTGTCGTTAATTTTTCCTGATATTCTTTCTGATATCTCATTTTCCCCCGCCTTTCCAAGTTATTAGACTTATTATTTCTATCATATCATTTTACTCCGGCTACTAATATTATGTAATTGAAATTTATATATTTTGAATATTTTGCTTTTCATAATATTATTAATCCTTTGCCGAAGGCTAAACCTGAAAATAAATTCATTCACTATTAGCTTCTGTTCCTCCGCTAAATTTTCACTTAGTGAACACAAAATGATCACATTCACAGTTTAAACTAGCTATAGAACTGCTATAGCCCGGAAATTAATGCTGAGATTTAAGTTTACTAACCTCTTAATTTTATAGCTCCTCTTCTTATCCTGTTTAACGGCCTTGCAGCAGAGAGCTGCAGGGCCTTCATTTATCAGAAAGGGAACGGCTGTTCACAAAACCGCCATATTGTGTTTTACAATGTTTTTATATCGCTTTTTGCTTATAATAAACTTAACAATCACTAAAGGAGCCGGTTATGAGAAAGATTTTAGTAGCTGATGATGAAGAACGCATGCGCAGGCTGGTTTGTGATTTTCTCAAAAGAGAAGGATATTCTACTCTGGAGGCAGCTAATGGCAAAGAAGCTTTGAGCATCATGGAAGAGGACCCCTCCATCTGTCTGGTGATATTGGATGTTATGATGCCGGAGTATGATGGCTGGGCGGTGTGCCGTGAAATCCGCAGAAATTCTTCGGTGCCTGTGATCATGCTTACGGCCCGGGGAGAAGAGACCGACGAACTATTCGGTTTTGAACTGGGTGCTGATGAATATGTGAGCAAGCCCTTCAGCCCTCAGGTTTTGATGGCTCGTGTCAATGCTATCCTGCGCAGGACCAATGCGGTTGGCCGTTCACTGCAGTCTTGGCCGGGTCTGGAAATCGATACAGAAGCCAGGTATGTAAGGATAGATGGTGAATTAATAAACTTAAGTCCCAAAGAATATGAACTTTTGGTCTATATGGCAGAAAATGAAGGTCGGGCTTTAAGCCGCGACCAGATCTTAAATGCAGTATGGGATTACAATTTCTTCGGCGACCCCCGAACAGTAGATACCCATATCAAAAAACTGCGCCTGAAGATGGGCAAACGGGGTGAATACATCCAAACTGTGCGGGGAGTTGGCTACAGATTTGAGGTTGAATCATGATCCATTCCGTCCGTCAAAAGCTTTTTATCTGGATCAGTCTTTTGATCGCTTTTTTTGTGCTTTTTTCCTGGGTGCTTAACACCAATTACCTGGAACGCTACTATCTTTTCCATAAGAGCACCCAGCTTAGAAACAATGCCCAGCAAATTGAAACATTGATCACCAACCCGCCGGAGGATCTATACCTGCAGATGGAAACCCTGGAGGATTATGAGAATATCAATATCCTGATTTTAAACAGCTCCTATGAACTGATTTATGCTACTTTAAGCTACCGTGGCCCTAATATTCGAATTAATATGGTCTTGGACAGACTGCAGGACCTTACAGAAACTAATTATGTGGAAACTATAACCACTGATCCTGTCAGTAATATGAAACTTTTAGATATCTCCCGCCGCCTGAACAATGGCTATTACCTGATCATGAGCACCCCCCTGGCTTCCCTTGAAGCCAGTGCAGACATCGCCAATACCTTTTTCCTTTATACCGGGTTAGCCACCCTGCTTCTGGCGACCTTAATCATATTTGCTTTCAGCCGCCGTTTTACCAGACCGATTCTGGAACTTAATGATATTGCCCAGCGAATGGCACGGCTGGATTTTTCCAAGACTTATCCTGTTACTACCAAAGATGAACTGGGTGAATTAGGCCAGAGCATCAATTCTATGTCAGCACAGCTCAGCCAATCCATTAATGAACTGCAGGAAGCCAATGCCCGCCTGAAAGAAGATATTAAAAAGGAACGGCAGATCGATGAGATGCGCAAGGAATTCATCTCCAATGTTTCCCATGAGCTGAAGACTCCTATTGCTTTGATCCAAGGTTATGCGGAAGGTTTGAAAGTAAACGTAGTCCAGGATGAAGGGGAAAAAGATTTTTACTGCAGTGTGATCATGGATGAAGCCAATAAAATGAACAAACTGGTGAAGGAACTGCTGGATCTTTCACAGATGGAAGCCGGTATTTTCCGCCTGGAAAAAAGCCCCTTTGACCTGTCATCTCTCTTGGATAGAGTCATCGCTAAATACAAACCTATCTTTGAGGAAAAACAGGTGAAACTTGAAGTTGACAAAGCGGAAGTAATACCGGTCAATGCTGACATCATTCGTACTGAGCAGATCCTGACCAACTATATAAATAATGCCCTTAACCACCTGAATGAACAAAAACAGCTGAAGTTGACCGTCCAGACCCGGGAGGATAAAGTACGCATTTCCCTGTTTAATTCCGGTGAACTGATTCCGGAAGATGCTTTAAGTAAAATATTTACCAGTTTCTATAAAGTGAATCAAGCCCGGACCAGAACCGATGGCGGTACCGGATTGGGCTTGTCAGTAGTAAAAGCGATCCAGGGAAAGGATAATAATTTATACGGAGCAGAAAACCTGGAGGGCGGCGTGAGCTTCTGGTTTGAATTGGATCTGGTGTAACAGTATTATTTTAAATAAACGGAGACTTATGCCATAAACAAGTCTCCGTTTTGAACCATTTCTGTATGTTTACTTGCCTAGTTAATCTTGCAACAGTTCTTTTTCCAGTTTGGTTATGGCTCTTTCCAATGCATCACTGTCATTTTCTATGATATCAATGATTTTTAAATGCAGTTCCCGGGTTTTGGGCAGCAGGATCTCTGCCAGCTTTCTTCCCTTATCCGTCAGATAAAGACGGTACACCCGCCGGTCTGCACTGTCTTCCGCACGGTATACCAGGTCTTCCTTGATCAATCGGTCAACATATCCGGTTATGGCCGGACTGTCAAGCTGCAAGTTGGCAGCGATTTCTTTTACGCTGCTGCCTTCATTCTTTAATAAGTCAAACAAAACAAAAGACTGGCTGGCCGTAATCCCATATTCAGTACAGAGCAGATTATGAGCCTTGGCAATTTTGCGGGCCAGAGTCGAAATACGGTAACAGAGAAAATTTCCATAATCCATTTTATTGATCTTCCTCCTGCATCATTAGTTGCAAGCTTCATGATTCAGATTCACTTGCTATACATTTTGCTGTTTATCTTTCAACAGTATAGATCCATGTTATATCCCAAGTCTATCTAAGCAGCGAATTGGCATAGATGACTTTTTGCACATCATTGATCCCCTCGATCTGGGGGGCAATAATAGCGTCACGGTAAATGCGTTCCACCGGATAGTCTCTCATCACCCCGTAGGAGGCATGAATGTCCACACTCAGTCTGGCTGCCTCACAGACCTTATCACTGAGGAAAAACTTTACCATGGCAGCTTCACTTATAAGCTGAAAAGGATTTTTGGCAATGTTGTTTGCAGTAGCTCCCAGGCGGTAACAAAGCAGGCTGCAGGCATTATATATTGC
>LSQX01334622.1_pt1 | contig 12071 bp, 10 predicted proteins | sample 654561 | NCBI WGS metagenome assembly LSQX01 (sample SAMN04489861, study PRJNA283612) | anaerobic digester metagenome | isolation source: 4 biogas reactors fed with cattle manure at either 37C or 55C with and... | place: Denmark: Kongens Lyngby | collected 2014 | reverse complement strand
AGATGTGTATAAGAGACAGGCGCAGATGATCCGGAACTCACCTGGCAGCTGACCACTGGCCGTCTGGCTGGTGGAGACACAGCAAGCGGCACACTCAGCCGCGAAAGCGGGGAAGACGTCGGAACCTATAGCATTTTGCAGGGCAGTCTGGATTTCGGCGACAACTACATGGTGACCTTTGAGTCCGCTGATCTTGAGGTCAGCAGACGTGTCCTGTCTATCCAGCCTATAGCGATCGGCAAAATTTATGGTGAAACCGATCCTGTCTTGACAGCCAATATACTTAATCTGGCCTCCTGGGACGATGATACAGTCGTTCATGATCTGACGCTTAGTCGTGAGCAAGGAGAAGCGGCCGGCAACTATGCGATCGTGGGTGCAGGCGCAACAGCTGATAACTATATCATTGATATGCAGCAGGGAACCTTTACCATTGCTAAAAGGCCATTAACCGTAACAGCAGACGCGCAAGCTAAAACGTACGGCGCCGCGGATCCTGAACGCACCTGGCAGATAACCTCCGGCAGCCTCGTTGGCAGTGATACCCTGAGTGGTCTGCTGGGCCGCGAGCCCGGCGAGAATGTCGGTATCTATGCATTGCTGCAGAACACCCTGACCGCCGGCGGCAACTACCAGATCAATTTCAGGACTGCTGACCTGACCATAACCCCTTACTTCACAGAAGACACCAGCGGATCGGTACGAAACGGCATTGACCCGGAAAATGGGGACGACCTCATCTACATCGCGGATGCCGCGCCTGGCTTTGGCTTTGCCTACTGGTCAGATGGTTCAACACTCATCAGCACCCAACCGGAGCTTTGGAGTCCGCAAGGCGGCATAGGCCTTTACCAGCCGGTGAACTGGCCTGCGACCGATTTGACGGATAAAAAAATAGTTCCTCTGGCCAAGGATACGACAACGACAGTTCCGTTCCTCGGCGGCGAGGTTCGTATGGTACTGCCGGCTCATGCGGATCCGGTAGCCGTGATCGCGGTGACCCCTTTCCGGGATCCGGTTGGCCTTGACCAGCTGCCGGCAGGCATGACTGCCGTACCCCGTTCCTACTGGTTCCAGCGTAGTGAAAACCTGGCCGGTCAACGCATCCGTGTCGAGATTGACCTGGCACTGGCCGGCATTGATCTGAGTGACGCTGAAAAAGAAAGCCTGGCGCTCTATCACTGGGACGAAGAAACCCTGGTCTGGGAAAAACTGAGCATCGCCAGCCAGGGGGTCGATTACGACGCCGGTATCCTTTGGGCGGAACTGGATCATTTCAGCACCTTCGGACTCTTTTATGCGGCTGAAGATATCGCCCGGACCGGCGAGCATACACAGCAGATGGCCTGGCCTTTCGTGTTGCTGAGTGCCGGACTGGCCGTTTTCCTGATGATTCGCAGAAGACTTGGCCGTACAGGTGATGGTGGACAAGTGACTGCTGGTTAAGAACAACCTCTGACAGAGCATAAGGCGCCCGGACGCGTGCTTTCATAAGCCGTTTCCCGGGCGCTTTTTCTAATAGTGCCTGGCAGCCCTGCCCTTTGTTCAGGTGCTAATAGGCTTGGGTGTGCTGATCTTGGCTGCCAGCACTGCTGTTCTGCTGCGCCGCCGCCAGATGGTAGCCGTTGCTTCCTGACAGCAACAAGCATCCTGTTTGGGATAAAAACAGGAGCGCACTTCGAGGTGCGTAAGCGTCAAGCAATCGATGTATAGACAGCAACGCTGTCGGCCTGAGATTTTTTGTCCCGTAGGACCTGCATGAATTCATGCCACGGCATCAGTTGCTCCATCATGGTAGTATTTTTGCGGTAATCACTACCGGGGATCAACATGAGAAGCGTATTGAGATAAGCATACGGTTCAATGCCATTTGCCTTCGCCGTTTCAATCAGAGAATAGACACATGCACTGGCGTGAGCGCCTGCCGGTGATCCCGCAAACAGCCAGTTTTTCCGGCCAACCGTAAAGGGGAGAATACTGTTCTTCGCCGGATTATTCGAAATAGCACAGTAGCCATCTTCCAGAAAGGTTTCCAGATCGTTTTTGCGAGCCAAGGCATATTGGATGGCAGTACCGATCCTTGTTTTCGGCAACACCCTGGTCAGGGCATCTTCTGCCCAGGTCCAAAAAGCTTCCAAAACAGGCTTGGACTCACTCAAACGGGCTTTATGGCGATGCTCTGCTGGCATAGTCTTGAATTTCTGTTCGAGTTCAAAGAGTTTATTGCAATAAGCAAGACCTTGTGCCGCCAGGGTGTCCTGGCGTTCACTGTCACTCTTGCCCTTGAGGCAGTCGGCAAAACCGCGTCGAACATGAGCCCAGCACTGACAACGCTTAATATCTGTCAAGCCATTGTAGCCAGAATAGCCGTCCGTATGCAGATAACCGGTAAAACCGCTCAGATAGTCTTTGGCATATTTCCCGCCACGCCCGGGAGCATAATGGAAGATGCGCACAGGTTTTTGCGCGTGTTCTGAAGATGCGATCACCCACATGTGGGACTTGGTTTTATCTGACCGGCCAGGTTCTTTGAGCACCTGCAAAGGGGTTTCATCCATATGCAGGTAACGATCTTGTTTTTGGATCTGGCTCATGTATTCGACCACCGGCTGCAACCACTCTTGCGTTGTCTTGAGTATCCAGTTCGACAGCACCTGCCGGTTGACGACATCGGCACCCATGGCCTTCCAGTCCTTCTCCTGGCGGTACAGCGGCACCGCCTGCACATATTTCTGGTAGATTGTCCAGGCGATCGTCGACGCCGATGCGTAGGAATGCTGCAAAACCGGTTCCGGTGTCCTGGCCTGCAAGATCGCAGGTTTACCTGCTTTGCGGCAGGGCCGGCATTCGTAGCTTTCGGCATAGATGTTTTGAATGCTCAGTTTGGCAGGAATATAATGCAACTCCTGACGGATCAGCTTCTGGCCGATCGAGACCAGTTCTGAGCCACAATCGGGGCAGACGCGGTCAGCCGCATCGACCTGGCAATGAATCTCTTCAACAGGCAAGTTGGCAAAAGCATCTTTACGGCTATATCCGGCCCGCGTCCTGCGCAGCGGCTTTTCAAGTATTTCCGGTTCCGCAACTACCGTATCGGCGGTTATCTCCGCTTCGTTGAAAACGCCAGGGATGAGCTGCTGCCCATCCATCAGGTCGGATGTCTTTTCGCTTTTGCGGCCGTAGAGTTTCTGGGTCAGAAATGAGACTTGTTCAGTCAATCGGCGGACTTGCTCAACAAGATTTTCATTGTTTTTCTGGAGTGCAGCATTCATTTGTCTTTGCTGTTCGAGTATCTCGTGAACGAGCTTGTCGCCTTGCATTTCAGTCGTTTCCTTTACGCATTTGCTAATGAAAATTGTACCACAGAACAGCTGGGATGTACAGCCTGTAATGCCTGTAAATAGGGCTTTTAAAGCTTTTTTTCTAACCTCTTTACAGGCTGAAACCCGTTAAATAATTCGCCCTGCTGACCGCTTGGCAATCACTTTTTTCTGGTCAATGGTCAGCCCTTCCATAAGCCAGCGGTACTGTTGCGGCGTCAGTTCCCGGACAGCTTCTGCGCTGCGCGGCCATTGGTAAGAACTTTTTCCGTCAAGCCGTTTGTACATAAGCACGAAGCCGTCGCCATCCCAGTAAAGGGCCTTGATCCTATCACAGCGGCGACCGCAGAACAAGAAAAAGGTATTGTCAAATGGATTGAGCTTGAAGCTCTGATCCACCAGTTGTGCCAATCCGTCAATCTGCTTTCTCATATCGGTATAACCGCAGGCCAGAAATATTTTAGCACCGGCCGGACTGTTCATTTGATTGGAAAACCCAATACTCTTAAAGTCGCAGCTAAGGTTTGCGGATCTGCGCCGTTATGGATTTCAAGGCATTGCTCACCATTGCGGATCAGCGCACAAATCCCTGTCCTCGACTCTGAAACCATTTTGTCTGCAGAACCTGCTACTTGCAGTGGCGCAAATATTTTCTCCGGCGAATGCACAGCCAGTTCCTCAGTGCGCAGGATCTGAAGCCAATAGTAATATCTGCTTTCCCTGATGTTTTGTTCGGCACACCAGCGCTTGACACTCAGCCCGCTGGACTTTTGCTCCAATATCCGCTGCCGCCATTGCTTTGCTAGAACCTGATGCCTAACACTGCCCATTTCCATACGATCCCTCCGATTACTCTGCGAGTGTTCCGTAGCACTCCGTTTACTTTCATTGTGTTTAGAGTGGTCTCGGTTTACTCTGTAAGTATTTCATAGGACATTCTCTCATTCGCAGGGACAGCTGGAAATCCATCGTTTTATTGGGCGCTTACGAGGTGCACTCTTTTTTGTGCCAGTTTCAGTGATTGAACAATGAGTCAGCCTAAGCAACAGACAGCCTGGATCAATAACACTTTTGTTATTTTTTCAGTAAAAACCTGTCACCATCAGCAAAGATGATGAAGCGGCCCGGGATCATCTGGTCCAGCTGCTTTTTGACTTGGTCATGGTTGTCCAGGATGGTACGCCCGTGATGGATGAAACCGACCGTGCCCGGCAGTTTATCCAGCGCCAGCAGTTCCTGTACCAGGGCGACCGGCTGGTGATGGCCGGTTTCCACCAGCAGCAGATCGCAGCCTTCCAGCAACGCCGCGAAATCAGCTACGCCACCGGTGTCGCCGCTGTAGACGACTTTCCTGCCGACGGTCTCAATAACAAAGCCGAAAGCCCGCCAGGGTTCGCCTTCCTGGTGGGGCAGGTGACGGGTATGCAGCGCGCTGACCCGGATGTCATCATTGTCCAGGAGCAGCCCGTCCCGGACCAGGCGGGGCTGGATGGTGAAAGGGCAGGTGAACTGGCCTTCTGTCAGTTGCAGAAGATCCATAAGGGCTTGCCAGGCACGCATGTCAGGCAGATAAAGATTCAGGGTTTCGCCGTGGTAACGCTTGGTCAGGGCGTCCAGTTTGCGGATGTTCCAGAGCAGGTTGCCCAGCCCCCCGATATGGTCCATGTGGGTGTGCGATATGAAGATTGCCCGGCTGTGCATGAGATCGAGCCCCATGGTGTGCGCGGTATACGAGCAGCCTTCACCGGCATCAAACCAGTAAAGGGCCTGCGGCAGCTGAATGGCAAAGGAGACATGCCTGCGTCCCGGCATCGGTTCTGTTCCGGAGCAGGAACCTAAGACAATCAGTTCAGCCTGCTTTTCTGTTGTTTTTTTGATCATGGTGAACCCTCCCGGCAGCCTGGGGCACTTCAAATGCTTGTTGCCTGCAGTGCCCCCCGTTTTGTCTTGCTTTTCTTATTATACACACATCTTTCTCACCCCGCGCAGCGGGTAGACTTTTCAGGTGCTGCTGTTTGACAGGCTGAAGTGATTTCCGGTTTTCTTGAACTTCAGCCTGTTGATTCCCACTGCGTCCTGCGCTGCTTCGTGCTACAATCAGGAGAGATAAAAAGAGAGGACACACCATGCCTGAACAACCGCAGATTCAGATAGACAGATGGCTTATCCCGGGCCGTGGCCGGCTAGGGCGATGAAGCACGTGGAACGACAACAGGACACAGCTCCGGATGCTGAAATCGATCAGTTGCTGCTGCAGCAGGCTGAAGAAGAGGTCCGGCAGACGGGTAGGCAGCAAACGCTGCTGACGGATCAGACGGAAACGGCGGCAGGCTTGCAGGAACCTGAACCGGCACCTGATGATGGCGCGCGCCGTCGTGTCTGGCCGGCCCGTTTACTGGCTTTATTCCTGGCGCTGGCGCTACTGCTGCTGACCTTTGCCGGCCTGATCCGTCTGCTCGGCCTGCCGCCACTGGAATTGCTGGCAGATTCCGCCCGGCTGAGCAAGGATGCAACGGTGCGGGACTGGATGCGGGCGGTTGTGGCTGTTTCCGCGGACGACCACAGGGGAACCGGCTTTGTTCTGGCTCCAGACCAGCTGGTCGTAACCAATCGGCACATCGTGGTAGGCGCCAGTCAGGCTACACTGCACTTTGGTTCCGGCGAGAACCACCTGGCTGAAGTGTGGCACGAGCAACCGGATGTGGACCTGGCATTCTTTGAAATGCCGGCGGATACAGCCGATCCTCCGCGGCCTGACGCCGGGCAACAGCAAGTGGGCGCACTGCCGCTGGCGGACGGCAACCTTCCCCAGGCTGGTGAGACGCTGACTCTGATCGGCAACCCGCTGGGTTTTTTCCGCGTCGTCAGCCAGGTCAGCTTTGTCGGCCTGGCCAGGACCACCGGCATTTCCGGTGAGGTGCTGGCAGTTCGGGGCGCGGTTTATCATGGCAACAGCGGCAGTCCGGTGATCAACGCAGATGGAGCGGTGGTCGGTATCCTCTTCGCCGTGGTCAGTGAAGAAGAGAATCCAGATAACATCATCGGTCTGTTGATCCCGGCAGCAACCATCCAGGCCGCCCTCGGGCTGGTGTCGGATGAGACCGGAAAAGAATAAGACAAGTCTGGCCGGGTACCGGTCTGCAAGGAGGAACTTATGCGCGGAATCGATCATTGGCAGTTCACCCCCTATCGCCCCTATCATCAGGCAGAAGATGCCCGCAAACCCTTCATCTGTCGTCTGGCACCTGATCGCGACAGCATTGAATTGGAATGGTTTGATCTTGGCGAAGCGCCAGACGGCCACCAGTTGTGCTGGCGGGAACGTGAAGGGAAATGGCCCTGGCGCTCATGCGCCTGCACGGAGCGTGTCATGCAGCTCAAAGGGCTGCATGAGGACTGCGATTATGAACTGCAGGTGTTAAGACGTGATGGCAGCGGCAGCAGTGCTGTTCGCCTGGCCCGCACCGGCGCGGTGCCGGGCCAGGTTGTCAATTATCTGCATCCGCAGGATCCGGTTTATGCCTTTTCCGGACGGGCGCTCTGCAGTCCGTCCCTGCTGCACCTGCCGGGCGGTGCCCTTTTGGCCTCCATGGACCTCTTTGCGCCAAACGGTCCGCAAAACCTGACGATCCTCTGCCGTTCTGATGATGATGGGCGCAGCTGGCATTATGTCACCGACCTTTTCCCATGTTACTGGGGCACCTTGTTCTGGCACCGTGAGCGGCTCTATATGCTGGCTTGTTCAACGGAATACGGCGATCTGCTCATTGGCTGTTCTCTGGATGAAGGGAAAACCTGGACGCGTCCGGTTCACCTGCTGGTTGGCAGCTCATCTGCCCAGGCTGCCGGCTGGCAGAAGACCCCCGTGCCGATGATCAACCATGACGGACGGATCTTCATGTCCATCGACTACGGGGCCTGGCAGGAAGGTGGCCACAGCATCGGTTTGCTCAGTGTGCCTGAGGACGCTGATTTGCTGGACCCGCTCAACTGGACCTGTTCAGAGCTTATCGCCTATGATCCAGCCTGGCCGGGGGCACCGCAAGGAAAAAGCTCAGGACTGCTGGAGGGCAATATGGTGGTCGCCCCGGACGGACGGCTGCTCAATATCCTGCGCGTCGGCCTGGCCGGCTGCCAACCCAGCCACGGCCTGGCTGTTGCCCTTCAGGCGGACAGCCGGCAGGTGGAAGCGCCCCTGCGTTTTGACCGCTTTGTGGCGCTGCCCAGCGGCAGCAACAGCAAGACACATATCCTGTTCGATGAGCAGAGCGGTCAGTACATCGCGATCGGCAACATCTGTGTCGATGAAGCAACGCCGGCCCAGCGCAATGTACTGGCTTTGCAGGTTTCCTCGGATCTGGAAAACTGGCGTATCGTCAAGCTGCTGCTGGATTACCGCGAAGATAACCCGGCAGAGACCGGCTTTCAGTACATTTCTTTTCTTTTTGATGGTCCTGACCTCTGCTACCTCTCACGCACAGCCCTCAACGGTGCCAGGAATTTCCATGACGCCAACTACATCACCTATCATCGTGTCCACAATTTTCGCCAACTGCTTGACGCGCCTTCTCGATCTTGTGCTGAAGCGGAAAACAGCGAAAGTGAACAGGATAATCCTGACATAACGGTAGAGCGAGGCAGCGATGGAAAAACCGAAGCATAAAGAGCCCTCGAGGTGGCAGCGACTAAACAGCCTGAAGACTTTGGCGGAGTTGTTCCAGGTGCTGCCGGAAAAAAGCCCTGCTGTGACGTCTTGCAGCCTGATGAGCCTGCTGGCGGTACTGCCTGCACTTGCCACACTGGTTTTCTCAAGGGGCGGTGAAATAACAGACTGGTACCACTGGCTGTTCATGATGATGAAAATCATCGGCAACCTGGGCCTTCTGTTTGCTGTTTTCATGTTTTTCTGGCGTCGTTACCGCAAAGGTAATCGCACCGTTAGCCTGTGGGTGTACGTTAAGCTGAATGGTCTCTGGATCTTTCTTTTGGCCATGCTGGGCTGGAGTATCTTGTCCACTTTGTTTTCCACCAACCCGACCTTGTCGTTTGCAGGGGACAGTTATCGCAAGGATGGACTCGAATCCTATCTGGCCTATGCCGGCATTTTCGCCCTGGCGCTGCAGCTGCGCGAGCAAAAGCACGTGATGCTGGTCCTGAACCTCTTTGCCGGATCGGCCGCCCTGCTGGCCTTCGTCGGATGGCTGAATCATCCGCAGGTCAATGAAACCTTCCAGATCACTCCGGAGAAGTCCATCTTCTGCAACAGCAATCACTACGGCTACTATATCTGCATGAGCATTATGGCGGCCGTACTCCTTTTTGCTGCCGACCGGCTTGTTGCCAGGCGAAAATGGCTTGTCAGGGGGTTGTTGCTGCTGCATGGTCTGGAACTGGCGCTGCTGGCCCATGCCTTGATTCAGAGCCAGACGCTGGGTGCCCTGCTGGCTGTGGCTCTGGCGTTGATAGCCCTGATCGTGCTGGCTTTTTGGGTCAACCGGAAAAGAGCATGGCTGGTTGTTCTGGCAACGCTCATCGTGATCGGCTCAGCAGCCATCAGCAACAATGCCTGGAATTTCAGTTCAGAATCCAGCCGCCTGTTTGCCGATTTTTCGGTTATATCGGAGACAATCGCCGGAGAGGCAGTTGACCAGGATGCCATTAACCGGGTTGGTTCGGGACGTGGCAAACTGCTGATCAGCGCGGTGTCCTTTATCGCTGAACGGCCTGTTTTTGGCTATGGGCCGGATAACCTGGGCGCACGCTACCGGGAAGCAGGTGTGCTGAACAATGACCGGCCGCACAATGAGATCATCCAATTTGCCGCAAGCCTGGGCATTCCCGCAGCCCTTTTTTATCTGCTGGCGCTGTTTTTTCATCTGCGTCTGTTTATCGCGAACTTCAAAAAGCTCAACATGGCGATTCTATGTGCTTACGCCATGGTTGGTGCCTACCTTGTTTCCAGCCTTTTCGGCAACACCCTGTTCTACACCTCGCCGTTTTATTTTATGCTGCTGGGCATCAGCGGTGCTTTGATGCGGCCTTTGGCAAACAAACGTGAAGTGGTGCCGGCTGAGGCATGATCAGCTGTCGGTGGCCTGCTGTGGCTGTCTGTTTTTTTTCATATGCATCTTGTCCTGGTACATCAGGTGGTCCACCAGATTGATAAAATCATTCAATGTATCGCTTTTGCCGGCCGGGTAGACGGCATGGCCGATAGCGATGTCCAGGAGGAAGGGGAGGTCGGCGTTGCGGACTGCCAGTTCCTGCTTGACGCGGTCCGCCAGGTCAGTGCCGAACGCCGGGTCGGTTTGATCACTGATGCAGGCGAATTCGTCACCGCCAATCCGGTAGCAGACACCCTGATCACCCAGCGCCGCGTTGATTGCCGCGTAACACAGCTTGACCGCCTGGTCGCCGCTCTGGTGGCCATGCTGGTCGTTGATGCCTTTGAGGTTGTTGATGTCCATCATAAGCAGCATGAAGGCTGTTTGTGTGGTGTTCCTTTTTTCCATGTCACGCTCAAAGGCCAGGCGGTTGGCCGCGCCGCTCAGCGCGTCGACAAACGCCAGCCGGCTGAGCAGGCGTGTTTCTTCTTCCTGTTGAAGCATGCTGTTGATGGAACGGACCGAGCTGGCGGCCAGAATGAGGAAGAAGATGACGATGCCGACACGGCTGTAGAGCGAGATCGTTTCATACTTGCCGCTGAAAAACAACACTGTTTCAATGACGATGGTGACCAGCAGAGCGCTGGAAGCCTGCAGAAAGCCACGCGCCAGTCTGTTTTTGTGTTTGATCATGTCGTACAAGAGCAGAACAAGGATAAGCGTGACAACACCGAGCAGCAGGGCGTTGGTCAGCAAGGCAGATTCAATGAAAAAAACCAGGCCGCCCAGTTGCAGCAAGAGAATCAGGACAAAGCACGAGGCGAAGCCGGCCGCCAGACCGGCGAACAGTTTTTTATAGCGGGGAATGACCGCGACGCGCAAGTAAAGCAGCAGGGGAATTGGTGAGATCGCCAACACGAGGTAGCTGATGCTGCCCAGGATGAAACGGTTGCCGGAGATCAGCTGCATCAGTCTTGCTTCTGAGAACTGCCAGACCGCCACGCTCAGGGCAAATAAACCCAAATAGAACAGGCGCGCGTCAGGCAGCTGGCGCAGGATGACGTTGGCCAGGATTGCCAGCAGGCCGAAACACAACAGAAAAAGCACAACCAGCAAATTGACGCGGTTTTGGTTCAATAAATCCCAGAGCAGAGCGTCTCCTGTGCCGATCGTCACTTCATTAACAAGTCCGGCGAAATTGCCCGTGGGGGATGAAATTTCCAGGGTCAGTGATTTCCCAGCCAGCTGATCGGGAAGCGGCACAAAATGCCAGACACTGGCTGGCGGTGCAGAGAGGCGACCGGAAGCCGGCAACTGTGCGCTGAACAGTAAGGCATCGTCCAGGTAAACACGCAGATCCTGCATGGAGGCACGCAGGCGCAGATTCATGCCGTCCGGATACGCTTTGCTGAAACGGTAGCGGACAACGACCGCTTCATGGGGCGCTGCAGGCAGCTGCAGGGGTAGGCTTACCGCTTGCCCGTCCGATCCAGGCGACAGGATCTGCCAGCCCTCCTCAAGCTCTTCCAGATAGCCCTGGCCAAGTTTCAGATTTTCCGAAGGCAGCCAGGTCGCCAGAAAATAGATGGACAGCAACAAACCGGCCAGCGTCAGGATCGGCAGCAGGATACCTTTTGTAGACGCGTTTTGAGGCATATGACTCCTTTATGGTTCAGCGGATGTTCATTCTGGTGTCTTCATTTTAGCGACGACAGGATCGGGTGTCAAAGCTTTGCGGGTTTTTACCGTGCCTATGACCGCTGAGAGGCATTTTGTGCTAGAATATGCGCAACAAAGTTCATCCATTAAGGCGGAGGAAATATCTATGCAAGCCATTCTCTACAGTTTTCTGGCGGGTACCTCAACAGTACTGGGGGTGTTTGTCCTCATGGCTTTCGGCAGGCCTAAGGAAAAAGTCCTGGCTCTGCTGCTGGGCTTTGCCGGTGGTATCATGGTGGCGATTTCCCTTTTCGAATTGCTGCCCAGCGCGGTGGATACCGGATCGCTGGCTGGTGCCCTGATTGGTTTTGTGCTGGGTGCCGGCATGATGTTTTTGCTGGATCGCTTCATGCCGCACTCACATATGTCGGAAAGCGAGCACATGGTGGTGGAAAATCCGGACAAATTAGGCTTGCGTGGCAATCCTGTTCTGCGTACGGGCTTTCTCATCCTGTTTGGCATCGCTCTGCACAACCTGCCGGAAGGCCTGGCCATCGGGGCTGGCCTGGAAGCCAGCCCGGAGCTGGGCCTGACCATCGCCCTGGCCATTGGTCTGCATAATGTGCCAGAGGGCTTGGCTATAGCCGGCCCGCTCAAGTCCGGTGGTCTAAGCAACCTGAAGATTCTGCTGTTCACTCTGGCTGCCGGCCTGATGACCCCGATCGGGACAGCCATAGGCCTGGTTTTTCTGGCCATTTCACCGGTTTTTATCGGCGGATCCCTGGCATTTGCTGCTGGCGCCATGATGTATATTGTCAATGATGAGCTGATCCCCCAGAGCAACAGCATGCACAGTCATCTGGCCAATACCGGCCTGATCTCCGGCCTCCTGGTCGGTTTTGTCATGCTCTGACATCTTTTGTCGTTCTGCTGCTGTTCATGCGTCTTCATATAAACTTGCCTTTGCCTGCGTTTTTATCTATGATAT
>LSQX01333307.1_pt1 | contig 12071 bp, 13 predicted proteins | sample 654561 | NCBI WGS metagenome assembly LSQX01 (sample SAMN04489861, study PRJNA283612) | anaerobic digester metagenome | isolation source: 4 biogas reactors fed with cattle manure at either 37C or 55C with and... | place: Denmark: Kongens Lyngby | collected 2014 | reverse complement strand
AATGACGGTATCCGGACGCAGATGTACGTAGGGGCCGATTGTCGCCTTGCTTCCGACAAGGCAGTCATGCCCGTAGACAAACTGGAGCTTCGAGCCGGAACCGACAAGCACGTCGGTCAGCCTGACCTGAGGTCCGATCTCGCTTTCCGGACCGATTTTCGTGCAGCCTTCCAGCCAGGTAAAAGGATAAATTATGCTGTCCCTGCCTATTTCCACGGTAGGCTCGATAAAGGTGCTGGCAGGGTCCATGATTGTTACACCCTCGTCCATCAGGCGGTCTAAAACGCGCCTGCGCATGATTGCTTCGGCCTCGGCCAGCTGCCGGCGTGAATTGATTCCAAGAATCATGTCCGTGTCCCCGGTCGTAACACCGGCAACCTTTTGACCCATACGGTCGAGGCTTGCCAGGACGTCTGTCAGGTAATACTCGCCTTGGGCATTGCTGCAGGTAATGGAAGACAGGGCTTCAAACAGGAGCGGCGACTCGATGCAGTAAATGCCCGTATTAATCTCGCAGATGGCCTTCTCTTCATCCGTCGCGTCCTTTTCTTCAACGATCGCCGTAACATTTCCGGCAGCATTTCGCAAGACGCGTCCGTAGCCGGCAGGTTCGCTAACGACTGCCGTCAGAACAGTGGCTGCCGCTTTTGCGGCCAGGTGTTTCCGGTAAAAAGCCTTTAACTCCTCACCGTCAAGAAGCGGCGTATCACCGCAGATAATNNATTATAACTGTTCCGTGATAATCGCGCAAAAGGGAAGCCGTCTGCAAAACCGCATGTCCCGTACCGAGCTGCTCCGCCTGCACGACAATATCCGCACGCCGGCCCACAAAAGCGGCAACCTGTTCGGAAGCGAAGCCTGCGACCACGACTTTTTTGTCCGCGCCCGCCGTTTCCGCGGCCTGCAGAACATGGTCAAGCATCGGTTTGCCTGCCACCTTATGCAATACCTTCGGCAAAGAGGAACGCATCCTCGTACCCTTGCCGGCGGCTAATATTACTGCCACCAAATCCGACATAATAGTCTCCCCCGTCCTAAGTCTCAAATTAGCTCAACGCGGTACCCGGCACGTCTCAGAGCTGCGATAATCACTTCTCCGTGCACATGGTCGCGCGTTTCCAGATCCATTTCAACCTGTGTATGCCCAATCGGCAGGTTCCTGCCGGAGTGCTCGTGATGAATAAATACGATATTGGCGCGATGCTCCCTGATGTAGGAGATGAATTTCAAAAGTTCGCCCGGCCTGTCGGTCAGATGCGTTACCAGCTTGATGCGGCGGCCCGATTTGACAAGGCCGTTCTCAATCACGCGGGAAATCATGTTGACGTCGATATTACCGCCGGAAATTACCGCCGCCGTCTTGCCTGAGTACGGCAGACTGCCGTGCAGAATGCCGGCCAGAGCCGTCGCCCCCGCTCCTTCCGCTATCATCTTGGCCCTTTCCATCATTAACAGGATTGTGGCCGCAATCACGTCATCCTTCACCACCACGATGTCGTCAACATATTTTTGAATCAGCCGATAGGTGATTTTTCCCGGCTGTTTGACCGCTATACCGTCGGCAATCGTATGTGCTTCAGGCGTTTCCACCCACTTGCCTGCGTGTTTTGACAAATAAAGGGCCGGAGCGCCGGTAGCCTGAACGCCGTAAACCTTGACATGCGGCGCCTTCGCCTTCACGGCGACCGCAACGCCGGCAAGAAGCCCGCCGCCGCCAACCGGTACGGCTATGGCCTGTACGTCGGGGCACTGCTCCAGAATTTCCAGGCCTATCGTTCCCTGTCCGGCAATTACCGCCGGGTTATCATAAGCATGGACAAAGGTCGCACCCGTTGCCTGCTGTATGCGAAGAGCCTCTTCGTAGGCCTCGTCATAAACCGAACCGGCCAGAACAACCTCTGCTCCGTAGCTTTTCGTTGCTTCAACCTTGGCCAGAGGCGCCCCCTCCGGCATCACGATGGTAGACCTGATTTTTGCCGCCGCAGCGCCGAGCGCCACGCCCTGCGCATGATTGCCGGCCGAAGCCGTGATAACGCCGCAGGCCTTCTTCTCGTCAGGCAACAGCTGAATGCAGTTGGACGCCCCTCTGACCTTGAAGGACCCGGTTCTCTGCATGTTTTCCAGTTTCAGGCAGACTTCGTGGCCTGCCATCTGGCTGAAGGTGTGGCTGCTTTCCAGCGGAGTTCTATGTACGACATTTTGCAGCCTTTCTGCCGCTGCTTCCACGTCTTTCAATGTTACTGAATCCTTATCCACGGTATCTCCCCTTTCCGGCATTTTTTAGTTAGGCCTGATGTCGATGGTCCTGGCCGCGTCATCAACGCCGTGAAGGACGAAAAGCGAAAAGTAATCGTCAACCATCTTGTGTTCGGGTTCACGCGTCGCAACCAGAAAACCGGTTCCGACAACTTCGGCTCCTACTTCCAGGGCAAGGTCGCGCAGACCTTTTGCAGTGCCGCCCGCCTTCATGAAGTCATCGACAATCAGCACGCGCGCCTCAGCCGGAAGCGCCCGCTTCGGCAGCGACATTGCCTGAATCCTTTTGGTCGAACCGCTGACATAATTGATGCTGACCGCGGAGCCTTCAGTAATCCGGCTCTCTCTCCGAGCCATCACGAGGGGCACGTTATAAGCCCTGGCAACAAAAAGAGCCAAAGGTATGCCTTTGGTTTCCACAGTCATCACATATTCCGGAACATGACCCTTGTTACGGCTCATAATTATTTCTCCGAGCCTGAGCAGCAGTTTCGGCGTCAGCAGCAAATCATTCATATAAATCATACCGCCCGGCAGTATTCTTTCAGGTTCGGCCATTCTCACGGCCAATGCCTTGAGAAATTCTTCGTCGGAGACCTTGGTATGACAAGGAATGAAGCGGACTCCTCCCGCCGCTCCCGCCAGTGTTTCAACGATGCCCAGGTCATATGCGGCCAAGCCGTTCCTGATGGCCTGAACGTCTTCGCTCAACGTTGACTTTGCAACATCGTAACGTTTGCAAAAATCTGTAAAGGAATAAAGCTCGTAAGGATGGTCGACCAATTCCTTGGTCAGTGCCGCCACCCTTTCAATCCTTCGTATTTTGCCCATGTCACACCTCTATTCTTTGATCTTCGCTCTTTACGAGCAAATAAGCGCTATGCTATTGAAGCTTGTCGACAGACCTTGACTGCGGGGCGCGCAGATATTCAGACATAAACCGCCAGTCAGTCTCCTTGTCGACATCGATGCCGATTTCCGGAAAGCATGACCTGACGACAGAGCCTTGGAAGCCCAGAAGGCTTGAGGCTCTTTGCTCAACATCACGAATGGCAAGACGGCGGAGAAGAAACCGCAAAATAAAACGCCAGCCGAGCCAGCCGCACAGTTCGAGGGGCCTTTTGCGGCGCGCAAAAACTTCCTCGGCGGCACTTTGGCAGGATGCAACCACCTCGGGGCGCACCAGGAGTATGTTGCCGCCGGTAAAAACTCCCTCTTTTAACTTGACATAAGTGCGGCGGCTTCCCGGGAATTTGCTTTCGCAAGCGTCCCTGGAAACAATGGGGTAAAAAACATCTGCCGTACGCCCCTCGGTCTGCATTAAGAAATCGCGAACGGCATCGGGAGTCAGAAGCGGAATGTCATCCGTAACGAAAAGAACGGGTTTTTCGGCTCCGGAAGCTTTGACTGCGGCTTCCGCAGTTTGCAGCATACTGCCGGCGGCGGCTACTAAGCGCACTTCTGCCGGCAGGTCAATTGCCGACAAATTAACGAGATCGCCGGCGATTGTAATGTCTCCGATGACACCGGAGGCGGTAAGAGCCTCCACGATATAGGCAATCAACGGTCTGCCTGCGAGTTCTGCCGTCGCACGATAATCCGTGCCGGCCATTTTTTTCAGCCAGCCGCAAGTGCCGCCGGCCAGAATGATAGCGTCATACATTATCCGCAGCTGCTCCTTTTACAATCAGACTTCCCTTTCTTCCTCAATTGCCTTCAGCAATGTCTGTTCGGCATTTTCCATGTGCTCGCGCACGGCTTTTTGTGCTTTCTCGGAATCCCTTTGAGCAAGACTGTCGACAATGATGCGGTGCTCGGCAAGCGTATTGGCCAGGCGTCCCGGATAATGCATGGACCGTCCGCGCAAGGTTGTGATTTGCTCCCGGAGGTTGTTGATGATGCTGACCAGACGCTCGTTGCGGCTTGCCTGGTAAAGTATGTCGTGGAAAGCCGTATCGGTTTCCACGATTTTTTCGAGATTGCCTTCCTCGATGTATTCGCCGATTTCCACGAGGAGTCGCTGCATGGCTTCAAGCTCCTCGTCGCTGATGCGTTCTGCGGCAAGACCGGCCGCAAGCACGTCGAGAGCCGTTCTGATTTCATAAACCTCCGTCAGGTCTTTTATGGAAATGTCGGCAACATAAGTGCCGCGCCGCGGAATCATGACCACGAAGCCTTCAAGCTCAAGCTTGCGAATAGCTTCACGCACGGGGGTCCTGCTCACGCCCATTTCCTCGGCCAGTTGGATTTCCATGAGCCTTTCACCGGATTTAAAGATGCCGCTTGTGATTGCCTGCCGGATTTTTTCGCAGACAAGCTCACGCAAAGGTTTGTAACTATCCAATTTGATGGGACTAAGGTGGCCGCTCATGATTCATTCCTCCTCAAAGTTTTGGTCAACACGGTCTCTACGTCAAATTTATTTGTCACGGCTGCCAGAACAGCCTCTCCCTTTTCCTGTGAGTCAACCAGTCCGAAGACAGTTGGTCCGCTGCCGGACATCAGGCTTCTTGCCGCGCCGGCACGCACCATTTCCTCCTTGATGGCGGTGATCTCTTTGTAGGTACGGCACGTCACGCTTTCAAGCACGTTGCCCATGCCAGCGTATAATGCTTGTCTGTCGTTCGCCTGTACTGCCGCAAGCAGCGGCGCGAGCTTTGGCCGCTCCGTGACGGTTGCGGCCGAGTAGTTACGATAAGCCCAGGCCGTTGAAACTTCAATGCGCGGTTTGGCGAGTACCAGCCAGTGCTCGTCAAGATCCGGCAGCGGCTCTAAAATTTCGCCCCTTCCCGTTGCCAGCACCGTGCCGCCCCTGATGCAGAACGGCACGTCGGAGCCAAGCTCCGCCGCCAGCTTCTCAAGTTTTTCCGCCGGCCAGAATAAACTCCAGAGCCGGTTCAGGCCCCGCAAGACGGCGGCGGCGTCGGCACTGCCGCCCGCAAGTCCCGCCGCGGCGAAGATCCGCTTTGTAATACGCACCTGAACGTTCGGCTTTCTTCCGCTTCTTTCAGACATCAGCAGCACAGCCTTAAAGGCCAGGTTGCCGGGTCCGTCCGGTACGTCCGGCCTGTCAGTTGTAACCTGAAGTTCGCGTGCCGGAAGGATTTCGACTTCGTCGCAAAAATCAATTCCCTGCAGCAACATCTTTAACTCATGATAGCCGTCCCCACGCCTGCCGACAATGTCGAGGGCCAGGTTAACCTTGCCAAAGGCTCGTTCCAACATAGCTTCGCTCCCCTAAACAATTCGTCGTGGATAATGAATACTTTGCGCTAATTATATAATACATTCTATCCTTCTATCCCTTCGCTGGCAAGGAAAAAATGCGAAATTTTATTGGACAATTACGAAATTCATACGCATTTTACGTTCGGACAAAATTTGTCTTTCCTTTTCTGCGAAGTATGCTAAAATATCCGTAGCTACTTAAAATATGGAGGATTTACGCCTATGCGCAGATACCTTGTTCAACATTTGATGACCGCGGCCGGCTGTGTTCTGATGGGGGTGGCCGTCAATGCCTTCTTCATACCCCATAAGCTATTGAGCGGCGGCATCAGCGGCATTGCCATCATGCTTTACTATCTCTTTGATTTGCCTATCGGTTTTGTTATGCTGCTTCTTAACGTCCCGCTTTTTTATCTCGCCTATCGGTTCATGGAACCCACCTATCCTGTGACAGCACTGTTCGGCATGCTGGCATACTCCTTCTCGCTTGACTTCTTCAGCTTCCTGGCTCCTCTTTCCCCGGTACGCGACGTGCTCCTGTCCTGTATCGCCGGCGGAACCCTGAGCGGAATCGGAGCCGCGATGCTTTACAGGGTCGGCAGCAGCAGCGGCGGAACGGATATTATCGGGGCGATTTGCAACAAATACTACAGCACCGCAATCAGCACCCCCGGCTTCGTTCTCAACATCCTGGTCATGGGTGCCGCTGCCGCGCTCTTTGGGCTGGAACCCGCACTTTACACCCTGCTTGCTTCTTTTATATGGTTCAAGGTCGCAAATACCTTTACCGACGGCTTCGACTATAAGAAAAACATAATCATCATCAGCAAAAGCTCACAGGATATTGCGGACGAAATTATCAAAGTCGTCGGCCGAGGAGTAACCTTTCTCCATGGCGAGGGCGCCTACACGCGGCAGCCGCGCGAAATACTGCTCGTTGTCGCCAAAATGACGCAGATGGCGCAAATTAAGGCCATCGTCAGCACCATCGACCCCAATGCCTTTATGATCATACATGACGTTGCCGACGTCATGGGGCGCGGCTTCACATCGGCCAGCGATATAAAGAAAATACCAAAAAAATAATAGAGCCGGGCTGCCTGACTTCAGAAATGAAGCAGACAGCCCGTTTTTTGTTTCCTTTACTTTTTGGGACATTTTCAGTCCATACTGGACAAAATATATCCATCGTGTTATAATCGGCCCATAAGGTAATAAAGGGAGGAAGCGGCATGACTTTTAAAAAATTTTTCCAGGCTTTGATTAACACGCATTTTTATCTGGTACGCTGATTTATGCAGGAAACAGGACAAGAAACGCAAAAACGCAGGACGCAAATTCCGTAACAGCGGATTTGCGTCCTGCGTTTTTTAACTGTTTTTCGCTTGCTCGAAGGAATTTGCCAGCGCGGCGAACTCCGCAAGGGACAGGGTCTCTCCCCTTCTTCTGCCGTCAATTCCTGCCTTCTCCAGCCAGAAATTGGTTCGTTCCGGAGACAATCCCATGTTACGCAAGGCATTGCTCAGCATCTTCCTGCGTACGGAAAAAGCGGCCTTGACAACGCGGAAGAACAGCTTCTCGTCATTGACTTCCACGGGCGGCAGCTTCCTGCGTCTGCAGACTATGACCGCGGAATCGACTGCCGGTGCGGGAACAAAGGAGTCGGGCGGAACCAAAAAAGCAATCCGGGGTTCGGTGTAATAGTTGATTGCAACCGACAGCGCCCCGTATTCTTTCCCTCCCGGCTCAGCAACCATGCGCTCCGCGACCTCCCTTTGCACCATCACCACCAATAATTCCAGCGGAAGCTTTTGCTCAAGCAGACTAAAGATAATCGGCGTCGTTATGTAGTAGGGCAGATTGGCAACGGCCTTGAAGCTCTTGCCGCCCACTGCGGAAAGAATGTCAAGCTTCAAAATATCTTCATTAATTATATTGACGTTTTCATAGCTTCCCAGCGTTTTCGCCAGAACCGGCAGAAGGCGCTTGTCCAATTCCACGGCAACTACGCTCGCTCCCGTAAGGGCAAGCCCCTGCGTCAGCGTGCCGATACCCGGCCCGACTTCCAGGACGGTGTCGGACGCTTTGAGTTCTGCCGCCTCGACAATTTTTTTTACGATTTTCTCGTCAATCAGGAAATTCTGGCCAAGCCTCTTATCGGCCCGCAGATTGTGCGCCTTTAAAATATGTCTGGTAACTTCTCTTTTAGCAATTATCGGCTGCTCCATCTCATACCTCGATTTGCGCCAGTGCGTCAGCGAATTCCTGCCGCGTCACGCCGTAGTTGTTTAATCTTGACAAAAATTGCTTGGCGTTGGCATAGCCAAGTCCCAGCAATAAGCCGAGCCGGTCACGGCGCTGTGCGGCTTCCGGACAGCCGGACAGCCGGGAAACAAACAAGTCCCGGTTGGAAAATTCAAACCGGGGCTCGATTTCGTGAAAGCGCACTTTGGAGAGGGCCAGCCTGATCGCGTCAGGCGGAGCCTGTTCGATACCGACGTCGTTGTTTGCCGTCGCGGCCATTTTCGGCACAAAGGCCTGACTCGCCAGTGGGAAGCGTTCCGTCNNGGTATTTCCTGATTCTTTCGCCTGCACCGTCCGGATCGGTCAGAATGATGATTCCCCTCTTTTCATAAGCGGCGCTGATTTTCCTCAGCGTGGAAGGAGACAGCGTAAAGCCCCCTGTTTCAATTGTTTCCGCCTCGAGCGCCTTTTTGACGGCTGCGGTATCCATCTTGCCTTCGACAATCAGAACTTCCTTCAACACCCGCCTATCACTTCCTGTCGCTTAGAGAATGTACATTTCAACATTACGACGGCCAAAGGTTATGGCCTCGTGATAACTGTCCATAAAGAGATCGATGCGGTTGCCGACAATCGCTCCGCCGCAGTCTCCGGCCATCGCGAAGCCGTAGCCGGGAATATAAACCTTGGTGCCGTAAGGGATGACGTCAGGATCTACGGCAATGATGCCGCGTTTAGGCACCAGACCTATTGAGGTGACGCCGTCTCCGTCACCGTCTTCCAACGTATAGGCCGTAGCCTCCATAATCTTTTTCACGCGATAGGTGACTGCCCCGCGCGACGTCTGTATGGTTCTGTTGGTACCGACCGCCACTATCCGCGGCTGCGGTTTTGACAATACGGTCTCGCTTAGCGTTCTTTTCTCTTTTTGGCCATTGATTTCAACATAGGAATAAGTCACCAGTTTCTCGCCGGTGACTCCTTCCGCGATGGTTCTTTCCTCGTCAAGCGGAAGATGGGAGTCTTGCTTCATTTCCACGGAGAACGGGATAGGCTGCCGCTCTTCCTCAAGCCTGGCGTCCTTTGCAAGCAGCAAGATTTCCAGACCTGCTGACGGTTTTTGTTCAGGCGCGGGGAAAACCTTTTTGCCCTTGTAATCGATGTCCAAGGCCTCAAGCACTTCCTTGACCGTACCGCGGCCAATCGAATACTCTTTCATTGTCCCTTCCTGCCAAACCTTGATGGGCATGGCACGGATTACCTCAATGGCTGCACCGTCTTCCAACTTCTTCTTATTAATTAGGCGATAGCCGTCATTATCCGCAAGAATGATTCCGGCCTCCTTCAACGCGCTTTTAGGCTTAAAGGATCTGGTTTCAATTTTTATCGTGTCGCCGTCGGCCAAAATCGTTATCTGTTTCTTGGCTGCCACAAAGCCCAGCAAAAACATGGAAATAAGCAGCAACAAACCGAAAGAAAGCATCTTATGGGGACGGTTCAGGATAGTTTTCAGTTCCATCGTTAACCTCCTTTAAAAGTCATTGCATTATATCACGCACATTTTTGGAATGTCAAACAATGCAAAAGAGTGCAGGCGGCAAATGTAACAAAAACTCGCAGAAACTTTAGTTTCTGCGAGTTTGATGTAATGCTACCTTATCTTGTCAAACAGCTTTCTGACGTTTTCCGAGCTCTTTCTGATTAGTTCCTCCGGCTCAACGCCTCGCACAAGGGCGGCATTCTGTGCGACGAGGAGAGTGTGGGCGGGATCATTTCTCCTGCCTCTGTAGGGCATCGGAGTCAGATACGGCGAATCCGTCTCGAACAAAAGCCGGTCTTCCGGAACATGCTTCAGAACCTCACGAAGCTTCTGCGCGTTCTTAAAGGTGCTGCTGCCGCCGAAGCCGAGGTAAAAGCCGAGTTTCAAAAGCTCCCGTGCCGTTTCGAGCGAACCGGAATAGCAGTGGAAGACACCGGAAAGCCCCTTGCCCTCTCGCGCGACAATCTCGAGCATATCTCCGTGGGCGTCACGGTCATGAATAATCACCGGCAGGCCGACTTTTCTTGCCAGGTCGAGCTGCTCGATAAACCGTTTCCTTTGGAGCGGACGCGGGGCGCAGTCATCATAGTAATAATCCAAGCCGATTTCGCCGATGGCAACTACCTTCGGATGGCCGGACCATTCCTCCAGCCTGGCGAGATCCTCGTCCTGCATCCTCAATACTTCCTGCGGGTGCCAACCCACAGCTGCATAGACAAAGTCATAGGTCTCGGCGTAGCCGATCGCCTTGAGGGAAGACTCGTTATCGCAGCCGGGATTTATCAGGCCGTCGATTTCTCCTCGCAGCCGCGCAAAGACTTCTTCCCTGTCCGCGTCATAGTGCGGGCAATCCATATGTGCGTGCGAATCAAAAACCCTTGCCTTCAACATCATTTCACCTTGCTGCCGGAGGCAATCCCCGGCGCATCGGCCAGGACCAACCGTCCCTCACCATCCGAAGCTGCGAGCAGCATACCGCGGGATTCTATGCCGCGCAGCTTGGCTGCCTTCAGGTTGGCAATAACGATAACGTTTCTGCCCGCCAGCTCTTCCTCCGTGTAATGCTGGGCGATGCCGGAAACTATGGTGCGTTCCTCCTCGCCGATTTTTACAGTAAGCTTCATCAGCTTATCGGTTTTCGGAACTCTTGCCGCCGTCAGAATTGTCGCAACGCGCAAATCTATTTTGGCAAAGTCTTCAATAATTATTTCGGGCATTTCGGCGCATGGCGCTTCTTCCTTGCTTGCTTCCCGCGCACCGGCCCCTTCGGCGGTTTTCTTCGTTGGGGCATTTACCGTCAGTCCCTCCTCGTTTATCTCAATCCGGGGATAAATCGGCTCGCCCTTTGCGACTCTCGTACCATCCGCAAGGCCTCCCCAAACTGCGTCTTGCAGAAGGAACGCTCCATTTGCCGCAAGTCCTAACTGGGCAAAGATCTTCGGGCTTGTCCGCGGCACGAAGGGCTGGATCAGTATCGAGACTATCCTCAGTACTTCCGCGAGGTTGTACATAACCGCCTCAAGTCTTTCCGCCTTGGCGGCGTCTTTGGCCAGAAGCCAGGGTCCCGTCTCGTCGATGTATTTGTTGGTGCGGCTGATCAATGCCCACACCGCCTTGATGGCGGCATTGATTTCCAGCCTGTCCATTGCTTCGCGGTAGTCGCGGACGGTTTGCTCCGTCAGCGCTGCCAGACCGGCATCTATTTCCTCCGCCGCGGCTTTCTTATGAACAACTCCGCCGTGGTACTTTTCTATCATACTTACGGTCCGATGCAGCAGGTTTCCGAGGTCGTTAGCCAAATCGGCATTGGTGCGGATAATCAAGGCGTCCCGCGAAAAATTCCCATCGCTGCCCATGTTGATTTCACGCAGCAGAAAATACCTGATGGCATCGGCGCCGAATTCGTCGATCAAAGACAGCGGGTCAATGACGTTGCCCTTCGATTTGGACATCTTGTCTCCCTCGACCACAAGCCAGCCGTGACCGTAGACCTGTTTCGGCAGCTCCACGCCCATCGCCATCAGCATAATCGGCCAGATAACGGTATGAAAACGGACAATTTCCTTGCCCACAAGATGCAGGCTGGCCGGCCAGAATTTTTTGAACTTTTCTTCGTCGGCGCCATAGCCGATGCCCGTGAAGTAATTAAGCAAGGCGTCAAACCAGACGTAAACCACGTGTTTGTCATCAAAAGGGACCTTGATGCCCCAGTCGAAGGTTGTTCTTGTGATGCAAAGGTCTTCCAGTCCCTGCTTGATGAAATTAACCATCTCATTCCGCCGGGAAACCGGCTGAATGAATTCTGGATGCTTTTCAATATAATCCAGTAGTTGATCCTGATATTTTGACATCCGGAAAAAGTAGCTTTCTTCTTTTAACAATTCTACCGGCCGGCCACAATCCGGGCAGACCTGCCCTTCTGCCTGACGTTCGGTCCAAAAGGTCTCACAAGGGGTACAGTACCACCCTTCATACTCGGCCTTGTAGATATCCCCCTGGTCATAAATTTTTTGAAATATCTCTTGCACCACTTGCTTGTGCCTGGGCTCGGTAGTTCGAATAAAATCGTTATAGGAAATATCCATTTTCTCCCAAAGATCCTTGAACCCAGCCACGATCCGGTCAACGTAGCTTTGAGGATCAACCCCGGCCGCCTGAGCTTTACGCTCAATTTTTTGCCCGTGCTCATCCGAACCGGTCAAGAAGAAGACATCGTACCCTTTCATCCGCTTATACCGGGCCAGTGTATCCGCCGCCACGGTTGTATAAGCATGCCCAATATGCTGTCTCTTATACACATCTG
>LSQX01228695.1_pt2 | contig 12072 bp, 9 predicted proteins | sample 654561 | NCBI WGS metagenome assembly LSQX01 (sample SAMN04489861, study PRJNA283612) | anaerobic digester metagenome | isolation source: 4 biogas reactors fed with cattle manure at either 37C or 55C with and... | place: Denmark: Kongens Lyngby | collected 2014 | reverse complement strand
GTGAGTGATATCATGATGCCGGAGGTAGACGGGATAGAGCTACTCCGAAAAGTGAGGGAGAACATTTATACCAGCCACATCCTCTTTTTACTGCTGACTGCGAAAACAACACTCGACAGCAAACTGGAGGGTTTTGAGCATGGAGCTGATGAGTACATATCAAAACCTTTCAGTGTATCTTATTTCAAGGCGAGAGTGAAGAATCTGTTGCAACGAAGAGGGGAGCTGCAGAAATACTACAGAAACAGGGGCATTGGAAAGTCGAAAACTTTTTTAAAAGGGAGTGAAGAAACGGCCAAGGCGGTGAATGTGAAAGAGGTTGCGTTCATTGAAGCAGTCAACGCTTTTGTTGAGGAACATGTGGGGAACAATGATTTTGTGATTGAAGATCTGGCCGTTGAGATGGGTATGAGCCGCACTGTATTCTTTAAAAAAATGAAAGGTCTAACAGGACTGGCCCCGATTGAATATGTACGTGATATTTTGATGCAGCATGCTGCCGACTTGCTCGAAAATGGTAATTACAGCATCAAGGAGATCTCCTATATGATCGGGATGAACGATGCCAAGTACTTCTCCAAATGCTTCAAGAAGAAATTTGATATGACACCCACTGAATACAGAAAAAAATATACCAGCCTGGGAACTTATCGGGCAACAGGTAAAAGATAAGACCTTTTCTCCGGAATGTCAGGACATAGTTGTGCGAAAATTAAACGAAAAATATCGGTCCGTTTAAAATAATAATGATAACTTTGGGGAGTGCAAAGTTCATTCCCACAAAAGTTGTGCTCGAGAACAGTAATTGCCTAATCCGGAGATTATTTATTATTAAATTTTTATTCTATGAAGATTTTTATTCATGAAGATTTTTTGCTTCAAACAGATGCAGCGAGAGAACTGTATCATGATCATGCAAAAAAACAACCCATCATCGATTATCATTGTCATTTAGATCCCGGATATATTGCAAACGACCACAGGTTTGATAATCTCGGTCAGCTCTGGCTTGAGGGTGATCATTACAAATGGCGTGCGATGCGTACAAATGGGATAGATGAGAAATACTGTACCGGCAAGGAGAGCTCCGATTGGGAGAAATTTGAGAAATGGGCCGAAACGGTGCCTTACACCATGAGAAACCCGTTGTACCACTGGACTCACCTGGAGCTGAAGTCCGGCTTTGGTGTCGATAAGCTACTTAATCCGGGCACAGCAAGGGAGATTTATGAGCAATGTACCGGGATGCTGCGCACACCTGAATACTCCGCCCGCGGCCTGATGAAGAAATTTGATGTTAGGGTGGTCTGTACCACCGATGAACCGGCAGATAACCTGGAGCATCACCTCTCACTGAAAAATGAAGGTTTCGGAATAAAAGTACTCCCCACCTGGCGCCCGGACAAGGCAATGGCTGTGGAAAATGCTGCTGTATATCGTGCTTATCTGGAGAAGTTATCTGAAGTATCGGGTGTGAGAATCACCAGATTCAGTGATTTGATTGAAGCATTGCGCAACCGTCATGACTTTTTTGCCTCCGTAGGTTGCAGGCTTTCCGATCATGGTATCGAAGCGTTTTACGCTGAGGAGTACACCCAAACAGCCATTGAACAGATTTTTGACAAGGTATATGGTGGCAGGGAGCTGACCAGGGAAGAGGTGCTGAAATTCAAGTCGGCCATGCTTTATGAGGGCGCACTGATGGACTGGGAAAAAGGGTGGACACAACAATTTCATTACGGTGCAATCCGCAATAACAACACGAGATTGTTCAACAAGCTCGGTCCCGATACTGGCTTTGACTCTATAGGTGATTTCACTGTTGCGAAAGCAATGAGTCGCTTCTTCGACCAGCTGGACAGGGACAACAGGCTGGCAAAAACAATCATCTACAACCTTAATCCGAGGGACAATGATATGATCGCCACCATGATCGGTAATTTCCAGGATGGATCGGTTGCAGGAAAGATTCAGTTCGGTTCCGGCTGGTGGTTTCTCGATCAGAAAACAGGCATGGAAGCGCAGCTGAACTCTCTCTCGAATCTGGGACTTCTGAGCCGGTTCGTAGGGATGCTTACCGATTCACGCAGCTTCATCTCCTACCCGCGACATGAATATTTCCGCCGCATTCTCTGTAACCTCATCGGAAATGATGTGGAACAAGGACTGTTGCCTTCCTCAGAGATGGCGTTCCTTGGAGAGGTGGTGGAGAACATTTCGTATAATAATGCAAAACATTTCTTTAATTTTTAACAGCGGCAGATGAATCGGGTGCTACAATCATCAAATAAAAGCAGATGACTGCGTGATTCATTTACCACAAAATCAAATCATATGAAACTAGGAAAATATAGTATAGGTGTGGGTGATCGTTTTACTCATCAGGGTGTAGCTCAGCTGAGAGCCATTATGAAAGCGAATGAAAAGGGTTTGGATATAAGCCCCGTATGGAATAAATCTAACAGAGAGCATATCTATGTAGGTACCGAGCCGGCAGATACACGCAGAGAGGCTGATGCTGCCGTAAAAGAGCTGCACTTCAAAGGTGGGTATTTTGTTGATGCAGATCATATCAATCTCACCACCGTAGCGAAATATGTAGATGTTTCGGACTTTTTCACTCTCGATGTGGCCTCTTTCATTGGTAAAGAGAGCAGCAGGGAAGAGGTGGATGCTTTTGTGACTTCCTGTGAGAAATATATGGGAGAGCTTCAGATACCCGGTATGGAGAACCCGCTGAAGGTAACGACAGAATTATTACAGGATATTGCCCGCAAGTTTCTTGCAGCTACACAACACGCTTCGGAGATCTATGCATATCTGGAGACAGAAAAAGGAGAAGGCAATTTCATTACGGAGGTCTCAATGGATGAGGTGGAGTCGCCACAGACACCTGTTGAGATGCTCTTTATCCTGAAAATGCTTGCCGACAAGGGTGTTCCCGTCCAGACGATTGCTCCCAAGTTTACCGGTCGCTTTAACAAGGGTGTGGACTACGTGGGTGACCTCGATCAGTTTGCGATGGAATTTGAAGATGATGTGCTGGTGCTCGATTTCGCTGTGAAGGAATTCGGGCTGCCGGAGGAGCTGAAGCTGAGCGTTCACTCGGGAAGTGACAAGTTTTCTATTTATCCCATCATGGCAGACGTGATTCTGAGGTACGACAAGGGTCTCCATTTGAAAACAGCAGGTACAACATGGCTTGAAGAGGTGATAGGATTAGCAGTGGCAGGGGGTGAAGGTCTTGAGCTGGCGAAGAAGATTTACGAGAACGCTTACAATCGTCAGGAAGAGTTGTGTGGTCCCTATGCCGATGTGATTGATATAGACGGATCCAATTTACCCACTGTGGAAGAGGTGAATGGCTGGAGCAGTGAGAAGTTCGCCAACACGCTGCGCCATATTCCGGGACATGCCGATTACAACTCCAATTTCCGTCAGTTGATTCATGTGGCTTACAAGGTGGCCGCAGAGATGGGGAGTGATTTTACACACCTGCTTGTGAAGTATGCGGATGTGATTGGCTCCTGTGTGGAAGAGAATATCTATGAAAGACATCTGAGAAGATTATTTACGATTTAATGCCGCATCCTATGTACGAATTATTTGATATCAGAAACAAAGTGATCGTCATTACCGGCGGTACCGGCGTCCTGGGCTCCTCAATGGTGGAATACCTGGCGGCACACGGTGCGAAAGTGGCGGTGCTGGCAAGGAATAAAGAGAAGGGTGATCAGCTGATAGAGGAGGTCAAAACCGCTGGTGGTGAGGCGATGTTCCTTCAGACAGATGTCTCTGACGAGGCTGTGCTGAAGCAGAACGCTCTCGATATTGTAGCGAAATATGGACGGATTGATGTGCTGATCAATGGCGCCGGAGGGAATATGCCCGGTGCAACCATCGGTCCCGACAACAATATTTTCGATTTGAAGATGGATGATTTCCGCAAGGTGGTCGACCTGAACCTGATGGGTACAGTGATACCTTCCGTGGTTTTTGCGGAGTTTATGGTGAAGGAGAAGAGAGGGAATATTGTGAATGTCTCCTCTGCCTCGGCATTGCGCCCCTTAACACGTGTTGTCGGTTACGGTGCAGCAAAAGCAGCAGTAACCAACTTTACCAAATATATGGCAGGGGAGCTGGCGACCAAGTTCGGAGAAGATTTTCGTGTGAACGCCTTGTGTCCGGGCTTCTTCATCACGGAGCAAAACAGGGCGCTGCTCACAAACCCCGACGGCTCTTTTTCAGATAGAGGAAACACCATTATTGCTCATACGCCTTTCCGTCGTTTCGGTAATCCTGAGGACCTGTTAGGGACGCTGCACTATCTGGTCAGCGATGCTTCTAAGTTTGTGACCGGCACGGTGGCTATCGTTGACGGTGGGTTTGATTCTTTTAGTATTTAAAGCTGCTTTCAGTTTTCAGCGGTTAGCAATCAGTGTTCAGCTTTTTGGTCGTAGTGAGTAATTATTAATAAGTCAATAAGATATGTCTCTTGAATTAAAAAAAGATTATAAATACGCTCTGGTTGTACCAACCAGCATGGGTGTACGTATTACGCCAGTGAATGCCCAGCCTGTACAGAGTTCAAACATGTTCCAGATGCAGGCTACCAGTGCCGAAACGAATGTGGCCAGCATATCCTCTTACCTGGGCCTTCCGGTAAAGGTTCTGACCACCTTTGTGAAGGACAGTCCGATCGCCGCATTCATCAAATCCGATCTGCGTGCCCGTCACATGGAGTATGAAGGTCCCGAGGTACCGCAGGGTGATCCCTGGGGATACCGTCATCAGTTCAACATTGCAGACAGCGGCTTCGGACTTCGTGGTCCCCGCGTACAGAACGACCGTGCAGGTGAAGTGGGCAGGACGCTGAACGTGAAGGATTTCGATCTGGAGCGTATCTTCGGGCAAGAAGGTGTACAGATCGTGCATCTATCCGGTCTGATTGCGGCGCTCTCACCTGAAACGAGCCACTTTTGTCTGGAGATAGCCCGTTTTGCGAAGAAGCATGGCTCGCTTATTTCCTTTGACCTGAACTACAGAGCCACTTTCTGGAAGGGCAGAGAGAAGGAGCTGAGAGGGGCTTTCACTGAGATAGCATCTCTATCAGACATCCTTATCGGCAACGAAGAGGATTTCCAGCTGTGCTTAGGTATTGAAGGGCCTGAAGCGGGTGGTGAGAATATCGGAGATACCCTGGATTCCTTCAAGGGGATGATCATGAATGCAAAGAAATCTTTCCCCAATGCGTCCGTCTTTGCCAACACATTGCGTGAAGTGATCAGCGCCAATGAACATCTCTGGGGTGCCATTGTTTATGAAAACGGGAACTGGTATGAAGCCCCCCTGCGCAGGATTAACGTGATGGATCGCATTGGTGGTGGTGACGGCTTTGTAGGCGGGTTACTCTACAGCATCCTGAAGGGCATGGATCCGGAAAAATGGATACAGTTTGCCTGGGCGAGCGGTGCACTGGCTACCACATTCCTTACCGACTATGCGCAGCCTGCCGATGAGGAGGTGATCTGGAGCATCTGGAAGGGTAATGCCCGCGTGAAAAGATAATTTAATCATGGGCTGATCTGATAAAGAGGTGAATGTGCCAATGGGTCAGGTTCTGTGGATAAAAAGATTGGTGGTAATAGTCTTGGTTCTGAACTAAAAATAGATATAAAATAAGATGAAAGAAAAAGCAGATATTGGATTGATCGGACTGGCCGTGATGGGTGAGAATCTGGTTTTGAACATGGAGAGTAAAGGTTACACGGTGGCTGTCTTCAATAGAACAGTAGCCAAAGTGGATAGCTTCCTTGAAGGAAGAGGAAAAGGGAAAAATTTTATTGGTGCACACTCTCTGGAGGAGTTCGTGGCTTCCATTGAGCGTCCGCGCAAAGTGATGATGCTGGTGAAGGCCGGCAAGCCGGTGGATGATTTCATCGAGCTGCTCCTGCCATTGCTGGAGCCCGGGGACATCATTATCGACGGCGGTAACAGCCATTTCCCGGACAGCATCCGCAGAACGAAGTATGTGGAAAGCAAAGGATTACTCTATGTCGGCACCGGCGTTTCCGGTGGTGAAGAGGGTGCACTCAAAGGTCCTTCCATGATGCCGGGTGGTTCACCCGAAGCATGGCCGCACGTGAAGGAAATCTTCCAGGCTGTCGCTGCCAAGGTGGATGATGGTGTGCCTTGTTGCGACTGGGTGGGCGAGAACGGTGCCGGCCACTTTGTGAAGATGGTGCATAACGGTATTGAGTATGGTGACATGCAGATCATCAATGAAGCGTACCACCTGATGAAAGATCTGCTGGGTATGGATGCTTTTGAACAGCACGAGGTGTTCAAAAAATGGAATAACGGCGTCCTTGACTCTTATCTGATAGAGATCACGACCGATATACTTGCCTATAAAGATGAGGATGGATCACCATTGGTTGAGAAGATCCTCGACACTGCCGGCCAGAAGGGTACGGGGAAATGGACCGCCGTCACGGCACTGGATCTGGGTATACCGCTGACATTGATCGGTGAATCGGTCTTCTCCCGCTGTCTCTCGGCACAGAAAGAGCTGAGGATGAAAGCTTCCGTTGCTATCAAAGGCAAGAAGCCGGCGTTTAGCGGAGACAAGCAACAGTTTATTGATGACCTGGAAGCGGCGATTTACGGTGCCAAGATCATCTCCTATGCGCAAGGCTACGATCTGATGATGGAGGCTGCCAGAGAGTACAGCTGGAACCTCAATTACGGAGGTATCGCACTGATGTGGCGTGGTGGGTGTATCATCCGTTCCCGTTTTCTGGGTGACATCAAAAAAGCGTTTGACAACAACGCGGCACTGGAGAACCTGCTGCTCGACCCCTTCTTTAAGGATGCCGTTCTCTCGGCACAGGAGGGCTGGCGCAGGGTCTGCGCTACAGCGCTGATGAATGGTATTCCCGTGCCGGCGCTAACCTCGGCGCTGAACTACTTCGACGGATTCCGCAGTGAACGTTTGCCGGCCAATCTCCTGCAGGCGCAACGCGACTATTTCGGAGCACATCAGTATGAACGTGTAGACCGTCCACGGGGTGAATTCTTTCATACAAACTGGACGGGCCTTGGTGGAGATACAGCCTCCACGACCTACGATGTATAATACTGAAGTGCTGATTTGCTGATTCGATCTGAAATCACTTATCAGACATACTGAATTTCAAATAGAATGATATATTATGAGAAGGGCTCTTCAGAAACCAGTTTGTCGCGGGATGATCTGAAGAAGGGGCTGTATGAAGCATTCAGCAAATTGGGGGAGCGGCGGAAGATCCTTGCCGTTCCACCCGATTATACCCGTCTGCCGAGCAGAGCAGGTGATATCACTGAGCTTGCCTGGTTGTATTACCGGGAGAAGCTCACTGATATTCTGCCTGCACTGGGTACGCATACCCCCATGACTACTGCGCAGATTGACCATATGTTCGGGAAAACACCGAAGCATCTTTTTCGTGACCATGACTGGCGGAATGATGTGATCACACTTGGAGAGGTGCCCGCAGCATACGTGCGTAAGGTGTCGGAAGGAAAGGTCGATTTCTCCTGGCCTGTACAGGTCAACAGGTTGCTGCAGGAGGGTGATTTTGATCTGATTCTCTCCATTGGTCAGGTTGTTCCTCACGAAGTGGTGGGTATGGCTAACTACAATAAAAATATATTTGTGGGTACGGGCGGAAGCGAAGGGATCAACAAGAGCCATTACATAGGTGCTGTCTATGGTATGGAACGTATGATGGGACGTGCCGATACACCTGTACGACGGGTGTTCAACTATGCCACGGATCATTTCGCACAACATCTGCCCATCGTCTATGTGCTGACGGTGGTGGGAGTGAACAGGGCGGGGGAACAACAGACCTACGGCCTCTTTGTGGGAGATGATTTCGATGTGTTCGACCGTGCAGCTAAACTCTCTCTGGAGGTTAATTTTGTGATGGTGGAGAAACCGCTGAAGAAGGTAGTGGTATGGCTCGATCCCTCAGAATTTAAAAGCACCTGGCTGGGTAACAAGTCGATATACCGGACAAGAATGGCTATAGCCGATGCCGGAGAGTTGATTGTGCTGGCACCTGCACTGAAAGAGTTCGGGGAGGACAAAGCCATTGATCTGCTGATTCGGAAGTATGGTTATTTCGGCACTCCTCAAACATTGAAAACCGTTGCAGAGAATCAGGATCTGAGAGATAATCTGGGAGCGGCAGCTCACCTGATTCACGGATCATCTGAAGGGCGTTTCTCCATCACCTACTGCCCCGGTAAGGGTATGGAGAACCTTACCCGTGAAGAGATTGAAAGCGTCGGCTTCCAATGGGGCGATATTGATATGGCCTTGCAAAAGTACAATCCAGGTCATCTGAAAGAAGGTTTCAACCTCCTTCCCGACGGTGAGGAGATCTATTATATCTCCAGTCCTGCGCTTGGGTTGTGGGCTTACAGGGACCGCTTTGAAGATTAAACTACTACTATAAAACATATTTATCATGACAACAAGAAGAGAATTTATCAGAAATGCAGCTTTGGCTTCTGCAGGGCTGGCCCTCGGTGGTGTATCGACCGGGACAAACGCCGCCAGCTACAGCCGCATTGTGGGAGCCAATAAAAAGGTCAGCCTGGCCCATATCGGCATCGGAAACAGAGGGTGGGAGATCATGAACGATCTCGACAAAACAGGACTGGCCAATGTTGTTGCCCTGTGTGATGTTGATCTGGGTGCTGAGCATACGAAGAAAGCACTGGCCAAATTCCCGAACGCGAAGCGATTCAGGGATTTCAGGGAGATGTTCGACAAGATGGGCAATGAGATTGATGCCGTAGCGATTGCCACGCCCGACTTTGCCCACTTTCCCGCGGTGATGATGGCGATGGCTGAGGGTAAGCATGTGTATGTGGAGAAACCGCTGAGCCGCACTTTTCTTGAGTCGGAACTGATCATGAAAGCGGCCGGGAAATATCCCAGAGTGGTTACCCAGATGGGAAACCAGGGTCACTCCGAGGCCAATTACTTTCAGTTCAAGGCATGGAAAGAAGCGGGTATCATCAAGGATGTCACAGCCATTACGGCGCATATGAACAACCCGCGCCGCTGGCACGGCTGGGACCCCAACATCAAGAAGTTCCCTGCTGCAGAACCTGTTCCCGAAACACTGGATTGGGACACCTGGCTGATGGCACGCGATCATCACGATTACAACAAGGATTTCCACTACGGTCAGTGGCGGTGCTGGTATGATTTCGGTATGGGTGCACTGGGTGACTGGGGTGCACATATCATTGATACGGCACATGAGTTTCTTGATCTGGGATTACCCGAAGAGGTGAATCCCGTCAGGTTAAGCGGCCATAACGACTTCTTCTTCCCGATGTCTAGTACCATTGAGTTTAAATTTCCGAAAAGAGGAGATATGCCTCCGGTGGTGATCACATGGTACGATGGTACAGATAATATTCCTGCTGTACCCGATGGGTACGGTGTCTCGGAGATTGATCCCAATATTCCGACGGTTGCCGGAGGTAAAATTCAGCCGGCCAAACTGAATCCCGGAAAAGAGATCTATAGCAAAGAGCTTACATTCAAAGGGGGGTCACACGGCAGCACCCTGAGCATCATACCTGATGAGAAAGCGAAAGAGATGGAGAAGAAGCTGCCGGAGGTGCCGGAGAGCCCCTCCAATCACTTTGCCAACTTCCTTCTCTCTTGTCTGGGTAAGGAAAAAACGCGCTCACCGTTTGAAATATCGGCTCCCCTGAGTCAGGTCTTCTGCCTGGGTGTGGCCGCACAACGACTCAACAGAAAGATCGTTTTCGACAGAGAGACCGGACGTGTCACCAACGATGCCTTTGCCGATGCTTTCCTCACTGGTGAGCCGCCTAGAAAAGGGTGGGAGGATTTTTACAAAATTTAAAATGAAATACAGAATGAAAAGAAATATTGTACAACTGATTACAGTGATGATTCTTGCAACATCATGTTCACAAGGTCCTGAATGGCGGGAACTTTTCAATGGTGAAGACCTGCAGGGATGGGAAAAGCTGAATGGTACTGCTGAGTACAAAGTGGAAGACAATGCGATCATCGGTATCTCACGGTTGAATACACCCAACACTTTCCTGGCGACCACTGAGATGTTTGATGATTTTATCCTTGAGTTCGAATTCAGGGTAGATGATGGATTGAACTCGGGTGTACAGTTCAGGAGCAACAGCCTGCCGGAGTACAACGAAGGTCGGGTACATGGATATCAGTTTGAGATTGATCCAGCAGAGAGAGCATGGACGGGAGGGATCTATGATGAAGCACGTCGCGGCTGGCTGTACCCGTTAAACTACAATCCTGCAGCACAGAAAGCGTTCAAGAATGAAGAGTGGAACAGTGCACGGATAGAAGCAATCGGCAACTCCATACGTACCTGGGTGAACGGCGTACCCTGTGCAGATCTGCTTGATAACACCACCTCATCGGGTTTCATCGCCTTACAGGTGCACTCCATTGGCAATGCCGACCAGGAAGGTAAAACGGTTGCCTGGCGTAATATTCGCATTCTGACAGATGATCTTGACACCTACAGGTCACCTGATGATAGTGCGGTGATGCAGATGAATCAGGTTGCCAACAGTATCTCGGCACGTGAGGCCGAAGAGGGTTGGAAGCTTCTGTGGGACGGTGAAACGACAGAAGGATGGAGAGGGGCCAAGCTGGATGAATTTCCTGAAAAGGGATGGTCCATCGATGATGGCATACTGAAGGTGCACAAAAGCGACGGTGGCGAATCGACCAATGGTGGAGATATTGTCACCACGCGTTCCTATAAGAATTTCATGTTAAAGGTCGACTTCAAAATAACCGAAGGGGCCAACAGTGGAATCAAGTACTTTGTTGATACCAATCTGAACAAAGGGGAAGGGTCGGCCATAGGTTGCGAGTTTCAGATTCTCGACGACAGGAGACATCCCGATGCAAAGATGGGTAAAGATGGAAACCGTACGCTCGGATCGCTGTACGATCTGATTCCGGCACCTGAAGACAAACCTTTCCGGAACGGTTTCTTCAATACCGCCATGGTGGTTGTTGAAGGCAATCATGTGGAACATTGGCTGAACGGTGTGAAGATTGTGGAGTATGAACGCAATGCGGAGTCATGGGAAGAGCTTGTTCAGACAAGTAAATACAAGGACTGGCCCAACTTCGGAAATGCCGAAGAGGGACTGCTGCTCCTTCAGGATCATGGCGATGAGGTGTGGTTTCAGAATATTAAAATAAAAGAGTTGTAACAGAATTACTTTTTTGAGAAAAGGCGTGTCTACCGGAGTAAACACGCCTTTTCAAAATAAGTGCATGTGAGGTGAAGAGAGTACACGATCACACAAATATTTTCTTTAATTCATCCACCCAGGACGTTAAACGCTGTTCAGTCATATCATATTCGTTGTCTTCATCAATGGGCAGCCCCATCCACATCCCGTCGATCACCGCCATGGATCCGTCGTAGGTGTATCCTTTATCTGCAATCTGTCCCACGATCGTGGTTTTGTCGGCAATCTCGTCGTACACAACCTTCATCGATTCGGCAAAGCTGGTAGAGTAAGATGCGCTGTCACCCAGCGCAAAGATGGCAACCTTCCTGTCTGAGAGATCCAGCCTGGTGAATGAGGGAAGAAAACCTTCCCAGTCATCCTGCAGGTCTCCTACACCTGTGGTGGATGTGCCTATGATATAATATGGATACTCCCTGATCTCATCGAGTGAAACATGTTCTACATTGTACAGGTCGGCATTCCCTTCAAAAAGGTCCTGCACCTGTCGGGCTACTGACTCTGTGTTCCCGCCTGATGTTCCGTAAAGAATGGCTATTTTATTCATTGTTATTTTTAATCTCTGTTGATTATATTTCTATAGTTGATAAACAGTTTCATGCTGAAATTGTTTGTTGAAAAAGAAGCAAATGGTTTTTCTTGTGCGTATTGTCAAAAAAATACTGTATTTTTGTATCTCCATTTGGCGCGGTAGTTCAATGGATAGAATAGAAGTTTCCTAAACTT
>LSQX01241614.1_pt1 | contig 12073 bp, 11 predicted proteins | sample 654561 | NCBI WGS metagenome assembly LSQX01 (sample SAMN04489861, study PRJNA283612) | anaerobic digester metagenome | isolation source: 4 biogas reactors fed with cattle manure at either 37C or 55C with and... | place: Denmark: Kongens Lyngby | collected 2014 | reverse complement strand
TGCCCCCGCGTGAGGGGGCAACGCCACCTCCCTGAGGCCCTGCGCGCCTTGGCCTCAGAGGCTACTTCGCGCGAACCTACTGCAATTCGCGTCGGCGCAACCTGTCACAGTTCACCTTCCTCTACATCAAAGCGTTGCAGGCCCTGGCCCGATGGCTGTTCGCGAACCTCCCCGGGGAATCATGGGAGCTACAGGTTCGCGCAGGCGCTCGCACGTCGCCTCACCATCAGATCACGAGCGGGCCTTCGGGATCGGGTGTCGCCTTCGCCCCGACATGTTCAACCCGGCGTTTCCAGTTGCTGCCGAGAAAGTAGAAGCGCAGGCTGTCGGTATCGTGGTCAATGGTCGCGATGAGGCTCGCGCGCAACAGCTCCCACATTCCCGGATCAACCAGACACTCAAAGACACTATTCTGCACCCGCTGTCCGCGGTCCTCGCACAGTCTGGCAACGCGGCGCAGGCGTGTACGGCCCTCCCTGGTCTCTGTGTTCACATCGTAGGTCACCAGCACCATCACAGGCGATCACCTCCAGGCGTAGGGCGGGTATGCATCAAGCTCCCCCCGCAGATGCCGCGCCAGCAGCATCGCCTGCACATGCGACAGCAGGCCCACCGGCACCTTCTCGCCGGTGAATGGATGAGAGACCTCCTGCTGCTTGCGCTCCTGGTAGGCGACAAGCACCTGCTTGCGCGTCTTGTCGTCCATCATGACGGCCCCACTTTCGGTCACAGTGAAGCCGTCGCCGGAAACCTGCTGGCGATTGATGAGCGACAGGACCAGACGGTCAGCAAAGGAGGGGCGCAACTCTTCCATCATGTCGAGTGCCAGGCTGGGACGCCCGGGCCGGTCACGGTGCAAGTAGCCTACGGAGGGGTCGAGACCGACGGTCTCCAGCGCTGATACGGTGTCGTGGGTGAGGAGCGAGTAGATGAACGAGAGTAGCGCGTTGACTCGATCGAGCGGCGGCCTGCGCGAGCGACGCTCGAAGTTGAAATCTTCCTTCTGGCTGACGATCAGGTGATCGAAGACGCTGAAGTAGGTTCTGGCCGCCTCACCCTCGTAGCCGCGGGCGGTGTCGAGAGGCATAGGTTGCTCCAGCTTGCTCGCAATCTGGCGGAGGCTTTCCGCGGCCTGCGCGATCTCCTCTGCGCCGGCGGCCTGTGGATGATCGCGTCTCGCCCGTAGCAGCACGGTGCGAGAGTTTGCCACCTTGGCGATCAGCGTGCTGCGGGCGATGGCAGAGGTGGCGTCGGGATCCTCGGAGCGACGATACTGCTCACGCCGGAGCAGCACGTTGCCCGAAACCGGGCCGTAGACTCTCGCCTGGAACCGCCCGGTTGGCGTGATAAATGACATGCTGATTCCACGTTCGGCGCAGGCGCCCATCAGCGGCGCGCTGCAGACGACTCGCTCGACGGCCACAATGCTTTCGAGACCGTGCAGAGGAAAGCGGAGAAGCTGCTCCCCCCCACGGGTAACTACGACAGTCTCGCCGTCCTGCTGGAGGTAGGCGCCCTCGGTGGTGATGTAGAGAGTGTTTAGCATTCGTTTCATGGAGGTGTCTCCTGATTGTCAAGGATCGCTTGGAGCAGTAGTTCAATGTAACGTGAGGCGGTCGCATCCTTACCGGCGAGATCGGGAGTGCATGCGTCATGGAGCGAGCAGCCACGGCACCGCCTGCTCGGCTCCGCGGGCGGGACCTGCCCCCGCTCGACCAACTGGTGAAGCTCCTGCGCGGTGCGGATGGTGGTATGGCGTAGCGCTTCGGTGAAAGAGACTTCCAGCCTGTCGCGTGAGGCGTTGTAGAAGAGGGCGCCGGCCGGAATGTGCACGTCCAGCATCTCCTCAATACACAGCGCCTGCGCGCAGAGCTGGACCTCATCGGCCTGATCGGGCTTCTCGCGCCCCTTCTTGTGCTCAACCGGGAAAGGGCGCCAGAGGCCGTCGATGCCATCGAGCGCGACGGCGCTCTCACGGTTCGCATCCGAGCGGTGGAACTCGACCACATCGGCGATGCCCGTAATGCCGAGCTCGAGCGAGCGCAGGCGAAGCCCGCGGCAGATGCGGAGATCGCCACGGCTCTCGGTCTCCTGCCGGTGGCTGCGGCCGTGCTGGAGCAGTCCAAGCGCGGTATGTTCATTATCGGCCCACTGCCCTTCGACGAGCATCAGAGCGCAGCGGCGTCTGCAGAATATGAGCTGGTTCAGCGCCGAAATCGGCAACAGATCGTCCTCGTCGTACATCCGCATCATCTCCGGAGATCAGATCTCCCGGGGCACCTCCACGGTGCCCCGGGAGGAGGCTCGGGGTTCTCAGATCACCTCGATGCCAAGGTGCGGAGGCGGAGTGTCCCACGCGATCTCGGCCCCGCCACCAGGGCCGTTGTAGGCGAAGCCGACCTGCACGCCCTGCGGGAGTTCGGAGGCGTTGAATGTGACCTTGTAGTCACCGAAAGAGCGCGGCGTCTCCACTCCCTCGCGCTTCTGAACATCCACCAGCTCGAAGAGCCGGTGCGCCGGTGCGCAGCCGAGCAGGGCCTCACGGACACGCTGCTCCTCATCACTGTCGGTGCCAACGTGCTTGAAGACAAACAGCGGCTCTCGGACGGACATGAGGCCCTTGGAGGCGGAGCGGTCGTGCTCGTACATCCCCAGCAGCGCATCCCACAGCAGGCTCAGGTCGTCCTCGCTGAAGCCGGTCTGCTGCGCGAGGTTGGCGCTGATGAAGCCGTGTGACTCGTAGAGGCCGTAGGGGATGATGGACTTGCGCCCCATGGTCCGCAGTTCGTCCTCAGGCTGCTCGTCCTCCCACTTCTGGTAGTCCTCGGAGGACTTGGCCCCCTTCACATCCTCTGCGACGGCCATGCGCGTGATCGAGATATCCATGGGCAGGACCGGGTCCTTGGAGCGTGAAAATGCGATCTGCACCGGGCCGCGTACCTGGCCGGCGTTTGGCCCGGTGCTCATGACCGCGCCGAAGGTGCGCACGTCGTAGAAGCTCGCACACATCCAATCCCTCGCGGCTTCCACCTTGTTCTTGTTCGCCTTCTTGCTGGTGTCGAGGCCGCCCTCGGTCTCCTCATGGGCGCGCACGATGGGGCGATTGAGGTTCGTTGCCTGCTGGACGAAGATCGCGTTGGGCATGGTGTTGTCGCGGGCGATCTGCACGTAGTTGCGGATGCGGCGCTTAATGGCGACGTCCGATACGAGCCCGTGCATGGTCTCGGGGTCTATACGTGGCGCGTTGGCAGAGTCCGGATCGCCGTTGGGATTGCCGTTCTCGCAGTCGAACAGACAGAGGAACTCATAGCGGTTGCCGATGGCGTTACTCATCTTTGCTCTCCCCTTCTGCGTCTTCAGTGGTCTTCTTGCTGGTGCGCAGATCAACAAGCTGCTGGTAGTAGCCGAGGGCGAAGAGACTCTGCTCCTCGGGCGTGAGCGTCTTAGGGATATCGTCGCCGAGGCGGCCGTAGACCTCGCCGATCTTGCTCTCATACCAGTGGGCAAGGCCGGGATCGAGCTTGTTGAGGTGGAACTGGCTGGTGCGGGTAAGGCGACCCAGCACGAGTGCCGGGGTGGTGCTGGCGGCGGCGTAATAGCGCTGCACGACGCCCGCGCCCACGTCACCGAGCGCGCGCCGCTGCAGCCCCGCGAGCATCGCCATCAGACGGCCACAGTGGTAGGCGGCGCTGGGATGCTGCTCGTTCAGGTAGGGCGTGGTGGCTTCGGACATCACATCATCCCCTCTCATACGGCTATTGCGGACGTGATACGCGCGGAGCAGGCCCATGCGGGCGTGGTTGGGCGTCTCGTCACCGATGATGTCCAAACGCACACGCTGGAGGGCCTTTGCCATGGCCGCGCGCGGGATTGGATCGCCGTGGAGAGCCGACCGGAGCATACTGTTGATGAACGGAGCCGGGGCGTCCCCGAGGTCTCGAACTGTCGCGCCGATGACCGCCATGAACTTCGGCGGAGGGGCATACCCACCACCGCGGCGGTGTACGATCTCCAGGTCTCCGAACCACATGAGAACATTCGCCAGCAGCGTCTCAAACTGCCCCTCTATCCAGTCGCGGACCATCACCCTACCGCCGGTGCCGGACATCGTCATGGCGTAGAAGTAGTTCTGTCCGAGGTCGGGGCGCTCGCCGGTATGAATGGCCTCCAGAAGCTCCCGCGCCCGTTCCTGCGCATTGAGTTCGTGTTCCTCATCGGTCCCGATGAGGAAGGGCAGGGGGTTGTCCTCAGCCGGCACTCGCTCCTTGAACCAGTGCACCAGCATCATGTTGCCGAGGCGGCGTGAGTTGTGCTGCAGCAAGTGGTTCAATGCGCTGCAGTAGGCTGTTGCGGTAGCCTCTGAGACCGCGCAGTTGGCGGACTGATCGAGGCCGTATGAGGTAAATGCATCCTTGTCGAAGGAGACGAGAGAGCTGCCACTTGGCTGGCCGCCGACTGAGGCGAGGCCGCTGATCTTTGGATGCGTAGCCGCCGGGACGACGGCGTCACCTGTGATCAGATCGCAGAAGAACACGGCGTCCTCGTCTTCGGACGCGAGGGAAGCACGGAACTGCCGCCACCAGGCATGCCAGCGGTCCTCGGCAACTGGAAAGCTATCGCCGCAGCGGATGGTGACCTTGTCGGTATCGCGGGCGCCCTGTTCACCGAGTTGCTCACGGACCTGGGCAAGCGTGTCACTGTCCGCGAGAGCGTCCGCGACCGCGGCCAACTCCGGCATTATCTCGGAGACTCCACGGAGCAGGCGCAGGAAGTAGTCGTGCTTCATCAGCACGCGCTCATCGGGCTCATCTCGCACGTGTAGCGCAACCACATCCGCTGACTCGATGAGAAAGTGGCAGCGCTTCTCGTCCGCCGGGCCCGAGACGAGCTCGGATTGGCTTAGATCTGGAGCCCACATGAACTCCCGGCCCGGGTTGCGCTTGCTCTCCACGTCGCCGATCTCGATCACACTGAGGAACCGGCCATCCTCGCTAAAGCAGATTGCCCACCGGGCTGCTTTGGGTCCAAAGCCGGGGCCGGGGAGACGCTGTTTCTCCGCGTAGTCCACGAGGTGTTTGAGCATCACAACTCACCTCCGACAGCCTTGTAGACCGCCTCGCTCTCGTATTCCGGGATCTCCAGGACGCCCCCCTCAGCCCTCGCGTGGAAGAGGCTGATACAGGGGCTGGAGTCGGGGGTGCCCGGCTGCGAGAGGTCGAAGACGTCGTAGAGCATCAGTCCGAGATCGGCGTTCCAGTCGGCAGGCGCCTGCCCATCCTCGTGGGGCTCGATGAGTCTGAAGTATGCGGGGAACTCCCGACAGCCCAGGTAGGGCTGCTGGAAGCACTTGCCGCGGGAGGCGCGCTGGCGGAACTGCGCCTCCAGCGCCTGCAGGTGATCCTCCCACCCCGGCCAGGGACGCACCTCGGCGTGGATGCGGAAACGCACATCCACCAGCGCCATCGTCTGGCGCTGAGTACGCCCCTTCTGATCGGAGCCGGTGATCGACTTATCAGCATCGGCAAGGATCGGTTGCGGTTCGGCCGAACCGCTCATCCACTGCGCGATCGTGCGAGGCGAAGGCAGCTTTTCCTTGACTTCGTTGCGACGCAGGGCGATAAAGCGCGGCTCCTTGAGCACCTCAATCTTGGTGACCTGCCAACGGAACTGGTGCTTCGTGGGATCGCGACCGGGTTTGCTGAAGATTGAGTCGAAGATCCCCCGTGCGGCGGACGGCGTTGGAATTGGGTAGCTGAAGCGTTCCACCTTCATCTCGGGCCGCGAGAAGCAGGCGAAGTCGCCCCAGACCTCGAGCGCCTGGTCCTTCGGGTTCATGCACTTCCCTCCCTTTACTGCTACGCTATGATGATGCTCGAATCTGGCTGAACAAGCCCCCTCTCCTGGCAGTAGTCATCGCCCCGATATATCGCCCAATCATGCGCGTACTCACGCCCGGGGACAACCGGCACCCACTCAATAAACGCATGGATCGGGCTACTGTCACGTGGCTGATAGATGCCGACGCAGTGCGTACGCGCTTTGCTGATCCAATCGCGGCTCAGACCCTCCTCCAATACTCGCGCCGCAAGCTCGTCAAATGCTTCGCGATCATACGGGACGAGGACGTTGATGGTGTTCTGCTCGATCAGTCGGTAGTTGGCGGCCACTTCGGCGAAGTCAAGCCGCCTCATCGCGGTCATCAGCTCGCCGCTGTCATCCGCCAGGTCTTTCAGGCTGTAGAGCAGTCGGTAGTAGCGATCAAACACCTCTGGATCGTGAATATCGACTTCGCCATGCAGATCGCGGAGCAACTGCACAGTGGCCTGAGCGGCCTGCTGGTAGCCACCGCCGGGGTAAAGACGATCATCATCAGGGACGAACACGTGGACGTCCCCGCTGTTGGCTTTCCCCTCGCGGTTGCATCGCCCCGCCGCCTGGGCGATGGAATCAAGCGGGGCAAGCGCGCGGTATGCGACCGGGAAGTCAACGTCAACCCCCGCTTCTACACATTGGGTGGAGACGAGCCGGCATGGTTCCTCGTTATCAGGATCAAGCCGTCGCCGTATCTCATCAAGCATCTCCCGCCTGTGTGCGGGACACATGCTGGTGGAGAGGTGAAATATATCCTCGGCTCCAAGAGCAGCCAGTTCGCTATACAGTTCAAGCGCGTGGCGTTTGAGGTTGACTACGCAGAGTGCCTGGCGATGGTCAGCCAACTCCTCCGCGAGCTCAGGCCACTGGCGCTTCTCACGGTCCCGCGGCCATCGGACGGTTGTTCTGCGGGCGCGGTCGAAGAGGCGGAGACCGTCGGGGACGATTTCCCGCGGCTGCCACCCGGTGGCGCAGTAGCGTTTCACCCCCTCATGAAGATGCTCGAACGCCGGTTGAGTGGCGGTAGAAAAGACCACCGTCGAACCGTAGCGCTCCGCCAGCCTCGACAGTGTGGCGAGTGTGGGAACCGCGAGATCGGCAGGGAGCGTCTGGACCTCGTCAAAGAGCACCACGCTCCGCGCCAGGCGGTGGAGCTTCCGACAGCGTGAGGGGCGATTCGACATCAGCGACTCGAGCATTTGCACACTGGTGGTGATCACGATCGACGCGTCCCAGTTCTCTGCCAGCAGTCGCGCATGCTTCTCCTTGTCGGATTCGCTCTCTGAAGGCACACGAGCCAGGCTGTGGTCCTCAATGATGTAGTTCGACACCTCACTTACGAGGGGCTTCAGCGCCTCCTGATACACTTGGGCCGTCTGATCGATGATGCTCAGGTAGGGTAGCACCACGACGACCCGCCGCAGATTGTGCCTGCGCGCGTGCGCCAGCGCGAATGAGAGCATGCTGAGCGTCTTGCCTGCGCCGGTCGGGGCAGTGAGCGTAAACAATCCCGGAGCCAGTTCAGCCGCGCGGAGGCAGGCATCCAATAAGTCGCTCCTGAGCCGCCTGACCCGATCGGGCGCATCGGAGGTGGCGCTGATATGCTCGATGTATGCCCGCACACCCGCCTCGGCTCGCGCGGCGTTCAGGTCCGGGCCGGGCAGTCGATAGGTGGGAGCATCGGGCCCGGCGGCGTTGAAGTGTGCCTCGGTCTCGATGAAATCAGCATCAACCAGCGCAGAGAAGAGCATGCGGATGTCGAGCAGAAGGGCAGCAGGCTCAGAATGCATTTCCCGGCGGTACATCGGATGCTCCGGCTGCCGAGGAATTGCCAGACCGTCATGGTCCAGTCTCTCCAGCAGCAGTCCATGATCCTGCTCTGACAGTCGGAGCGCCTGGGGATGGGAGGCTGAAAGCTGCTGAGGGGATAGGCATTGAAGCGCATCATCGGAGAGCGACTGAAGCCCTATATGATGTCCCTGGATCACTAGCGCGGAGGCGATGCCGGCTACGCCATACTTCAACAGGCAAGCCCATGCGCCTGGGGACCAGTGGTCAATGCCCCGTTCGAGGCCGTCAAGGCGACGCTGAAAGAGTTCGCCATACTTGCCGAGGTCGTGAAGCAATCCCGCGAGCGACGCTTCCTCCTCCGCACCGAAGGCTTTGGCGTACTCCGCGGATAATTCACTCACCGTGCGCAGATGGGTAGCGACAGGATCCTCGTGTCCTCTAATTGAACGGCTATGAGCCCGGCGGAATGCATTGGAGGGCTGCTGGATACACTGGCCTTTCATTGAGGTTCCCCCTTACCGAGACTATACTCCTGAATGCTGATACCCAAGCGCGTTACAGACGTTCTGGGTGCCATGGCGTTGAAGTAGGATTTGGACGTAATCCACCTGAAGCCCACGCTCTCGGCTAATCGCACGCGCGATTTCATCATGGCCAGCCGGCGTTTTGACCTCATTGGCCGCGCGTGTACGACTCCCGGCCCCTTCGGGGCCTCCATACGACTTCGTATGAGGCTTGGTAATGCATAACAACTCACGGCAAACGACCCCTCCCCCACCCCCCCCGAAAGGCTTGGGACTTACGTACGAATTTTGTCTCGCGCGCGATGACGTACGCTTGGTGTCATCAACCTCCGCTTGTGGGCGCTCTGCGGGCCTATCATCGGTCATTTCGGCGTCCATCCATCGGTAGCGGTTGCAGTGCCTACGCCGCCCCTTCGCACCGCAATAGGCCTCGCGCGAGATGACTATGTAGCCCTCTGCTTCCAGCAGCGCAACATGTTCGCTGATGGTTGCCCGCCGTGTGTCCCGGGCTTCCGCCAATGCCTCCTGCCCCACCTGCCCACGGCCGTCATTCATGTATGCCGCCAGCGTCATGGCCGTGGCCTTCACACCCGTCGAAAGAGTGGGATCAAGCAACATCCCCCGTGGGATCCGGACGTGCCGGCGGGAGGGTGTCCTGGCCACCGACTCCAGCTTCGCTTCACGCAACTCCTTCCACCACCGGTCGGCGGTGCGCGTACTCACGTTCGCGGCCGTTGGGATCTCATCATCGGGCACACCGGCCGAAAGCAGCGCCGCCAACAGCTTTGCCCCATCGCCAATGTTCGCGTTCACGATCTTTCGATCTACCCGCACAGCGCCCGCCGGGTAGCCGGCCACGCTGCGGGCGATTGAGCGCACTTCGCCATCCCCCAGGGGCGGCTTACAGCAGGTGCGGTTGTGGAGCTGGAGGACGGTGAGCATCTCCCCGTAGCTCATCCCGAGTGAGCGCAGCCGACCGGCATAGGACGTCAGGGTGCTGTTGCGCCGCCCTTCGGGGATGACCTCTAGTTCACCGTTAGCAAACCGTGGATTCGGGGATGGTTTCCGGTCGCGCAGGAGGGTGCTAAGCCACTGGGGGCAGTCAGCGATCGCGACCTCCCCCGGGGCGAGGCCGTCGGCCCATTCGTATTGCAGACCACTGGCATGCCGCGAGGGAGGCGCCACCACGTAGCCGCCGGCGGTCTTCACATCGAGCCCTGGGCGAAGCCCTGTGACGTTGCGGACTGCGCCCTTCGGTAGCCGGAAATAGTAGTGAAAGCCGCGCGCAGTCAACGCACAGACGGTCAAGGGGATGTGCTCACCAGAGAGGCTCGCCTGCCCCTCTCCCCCATCGACGTCCAAAACAACCGCGTTCTCGGGCAGCGCGATCCCGACGTTGGCGTCGGGCCACCGTTGCCACCAGTCGCGGATGATCGCGGGGTCGGTCGTGGCGTCGTGCACACCGTTGGCCGTCCGCGGGTGCTTGCCTTGGCTCTTACACTTTGGATCCCCGCAGGTGCATTGCTCCTGTGCATGGGAGGCGCCCGCAGGTGCGTGCGCAGGGTGTGCGCACCCGTGCAAGGGGATGATCGGCCACCCCCGTGCTGCGTAGGCCAAAGCGGCTGTCAGTGTTGCAGGATAGGCTCCGACGGTTGGTTCAGACACGTCCCCCAACTCCCCGACGCCCTCCATATTTCACATTAGACCCTTGACAGTGAAGGGTGAAATGCCTAACATGAAATACAGAAAGCAGGTACCGCTCGACGCAGGTTGCTGCCTGCCGCGCGCGGTTAGTGGAAATGGAGCCGCCGGGTATCCTCGCCAAAGGGTCGGCGGCTCGCGTTTTTGTACGGCTCTATCTAATGATCCTCAGTCTTCATCCCTCTACCAGTCAGTCTGTGCCACCAGGGCTTCGACCGCTCAACACTCAGTTCGCGACGTAGCCCGTCGCGCTCATTCTCCAACTCGAGCACCTTTGCCTCCGCGGTCTCGGCTCGGATGCGCTGCTGCTCCGCCTCCCGAGCCAGTTCCTCGATCCGCGCGCTGTTGCCTGTCAGTGCTTCCTCTATCCGGCGCTCGCGATCGGCACGTGCCTGGCGCTCTTCGAGCGAGGGCTCTAGGGCCTTCTGCCCCTCGCTGATCTCGTTCAACCTTGTGCTAATGGTCTGCGCAAGGTGTGCTAGACGTTCGTCCAGTTCCTGCACGAGACTTGAGTCCGATTCCCGCAACCCCCCTTGCACCTCTTGTCCACCCTGGGCAAAGGCTTTTACGTCATCAGCAGTAACGCGCCATTCCGGTCCATGAGGCCCCTCCACCTTGTGCGCAGGGAGCCTCCCCTCACGAATGTACCGGCGGACTGTGCTGGCGTGTACATCCAGCTCCTCAGCCGCCTCCGTGAGGCCCAACGTCGGGCCGATCATGTGCTGCTGCTGCTTATCCAGTGCCATTGCATAGGGTGTGCAGACGGTGTGCTATGGGTTGTTTGTTAGTCAATCAGACGCCTTGGCTGAACTGGTGCGCCAGCCTTCAGCCAGTCGATGACCTGCTCACGCACGAAGCGCCACTTTCGGCCTACCTTGACGCCAGGGATGCGGCCCGTTCTGGCCATCTCGCGGACGTATTCAGGATGGAAGCCAAGGAGATCTGCAACCTCCTCGACATTCATCACTTCATCCTGGGCCATGTCACACCAACCTGAATCGGCATTTCTGCTAGTTGATGCAATGTTATACAAGGCGCAAAGTAGAGTCAAGCCGCTGCAGGAATACTCAGGGTGGGGGAGAGGGGATGTCGAAGACATCAAGAAACGGATTGAGAGCGAATATCCGACCTGACCCGCGGCATGTCTCATCAAAGTATATGGTTCTTTTCTCAAAAAGATAGTGGCCAATGTCATCCGGCTTCCACCAGTTGCCTCTTTCTTTCTCAAGGTCTAAGTCACCTAGATCGAAGAAGCAGCGACGCTTGACAGCTGAGATCGTCTTACGAGGATGCTTCCAGCGGAATGTCCAGTGACTGCCCTGATCCCAGAGTATGAAGCGCTCCCCCTGAAATGCTTCGGTGACATCGAAGACCCATGTCAGTTTGGGCCCATAGAATTTTTCGCGTTCCCGAATCACCTCGGGCGAGATAGAAGAGTGCTGCAGCTCTATGGTTTGCCCTGCCGGCAGGTGCACGTCAGCAATATGGATCTCACCTCGACGCTCGAATGGCACCTCCACGCAGTCTGGGGGGAAGAGGCTCTTCCATCGGCTGTGCCACAGCGTCTCGCCCTCACTCCATGGGTCGCATGCCTCGTGGGGCTGGTGCTTCCAGTGCCATGCCAGTATCTCGCCGCAGTGGGGGAGAAGGGGTCTCCGGCAGAGGGGGCACAAACCTTCTTTGCCAGGACTGGCTTTGATCTTTCGCTCAGTCTTCGGATCGAGGGCGTAGATCATGATTTCCTCCTATCAAGTGAATGAGAGGCGCTGTAAGGCGCTTCCGGATTGCGAACGAATAGACCCTCGTCTGAGGGTGTGCGAGGCGCTCTCCGGCCATCCTCGACTCGTTCTCGGCACTGTGTCGCATCAACACCCTCAGAACGCAAAAAGAGCTGAGGTGATGGCGCGGCAGTGCTTCGCCGCACGCTCTCCTCAGCTCTTTGGACTTCTTGGTTCGGCCCTCGAAGAGACAGTTTGCCCCCGGTCTCTCATTTTCCTCCTGATGGCTGAACTTGGCGGCCGGGATTGCTTCAACCAACCTCAGAGCCGCTGCCAGCGGCCGTGTGGGAGGTGGCCAGTGCTATTGCAGATGCCGATCGCCTCAGCACACCGCCTGAGGCTACAGCCGGCCAGACCTCACCAGCACCTTCTCCTCCTTAGTTTCTATGTCTGCTATTGTCCCTTTAC
>LSQX01153757.1_pt1 | contig 12073 bp, 8 predicted proteins | sample 654561 | NCBI WGS metagenome assembly LSQX01 (sample SAMN04489861, study PRJNA283612) | anaerobic digester metagenome | isolation source: 4 biogas reactors fed with cattle manure at either 37C or 55C with and... | place: Denmark: Kongens Lyngby | collected 2014 | reverse complement strand
TATGTCAGACTTATCTTATTTTGTCAAACTCATACACAAAGAGCATAAGCTGATAAAGGGCCTTGGTCGGGGCATTTGGGAGGTTACCTGTAAGTGTTTTGTCAAACCCGACGGCACCCCGTTTGAACAGGGAAAATTTCACGATTTAAAACGTCCGAAAATCAATAAAGCAGCCATTGAAAGTGCCGTTGAACAGCTCCTTTAAATTACACCGCAGGCTGTTTTAGTCTTTTTTTCTTCATAAATTTTTTCCCATCGCCTTCTAAAAAATCCGCGACAGCGGGATAAAAGGCCCACTCCGCGCACCGCACTCCGCAGCTTAGCGCGGAGTGCCATTTATAATGCCCTGACAATCAACCTAATTTCGCTGTAGTTCGATACACGAACCAACTTTTGCGCAAAAGTTCATTTTTTCATTTAAAACCATAAAAAGATGACAGAATTGGTTGATTTAATGGTGACGTTGCTGGGGGAGGTACAAAAAGTAAAGGCCTTCCTGAAGCAACATCATCAGTCGGGCTACCAGCGATTTAACGAGGAATGGGTTGACGGTTCGCAGGCGATGCGGATGCTCAGCACCAGTCCCCGCACGATGCAGGCCCTTCGTGATTCCAGGGCCTTGCCTTACAGCAAGGTTCGCGGAAAGATCTATTACCGGGTCGCCGACCTGGAGAAACTCCTTGAGACCCATTACAATTACAAACGCCCAAACTATCAGCGTTATGGAAACATGTAATGCAATGGAAAAAAACGACCCCTGCCAGCAGGCATTTGTCTCCCCCTGGGGCGAGGAATGCCCGGAGGCAGAGAGCCCCCTAAGGAAAGCCGTTAACGCGGCAGAAACCGAGGCTGATGAAATCCATTTGTTTTCGTATTTCAAGAAGCCGATCCGCAACACCAGGCCTGAGGCCAGGGTGGGACTGAAACTGGTACACGAGCTCATCAGGGGGGATGCCTTTAAAGAGGCCACCCAAACCCTTCGTGAGATTGGCGATGAGGGAGTAGCCAGGAACTATAAGGCCGAATATTTCGATTACGTCACTTTTTCGGGGGTGTTTTCCCGGCGTGACCGCAAATGCCTGGAGCTACATTCAGGGCTTCTGTGCATCGATTTCGACCATGTGGGAGACCCGGAACAGCTGGAGGGCGCCCTGCTGAAGGATGCGTTCCTGGAGACCGCCCTGTCGTTCATATCGCCCTCGGGTAAAGGGCTGAAATGGGTGGTGCCAATCGATCTCTCGGCGGCCAGCCACGAGAAATGGTTTACCGCCATCCGGAATTACCTGGAGCAGACCTACCGGGTAAAGGTGGACGCTTCAGGGCGTGATGTGAGCCGGGCCTGTTTCCTGCCGCACGATGCCGATGCTTATTTAAATCCAAAGTATCGATGATGGCCGGGAAAACATTTAATGTTCAGGAGTGGGCCGGTGGGCCCGCTCCTGAACCTTCTTCCCCTCCCCAGCCCCTGGCAGGGGCCGGCAAAAAGGAAGAAGTGGAAAAGATCCTTGCAGCCATCGAAGCCGGGAAGCTCGACATAGCGCCCGGCTACCAGGACTGGAGGAACCTTGGGTTTGCCCTGGCCGAAGGCTTTGGCGAAGACGGCAGGGAGCTGTTTCATCGGGTGAGCCGGTTTTACAAGGCTTACACCCGAGAAGAGACCGATGATCAGTTTACCAAATGCCTGCGCTCGCAAGGGAGCGGCATCACGCTGAAAACCTTCTTCTACCTGGCCCGGAGTGCAGGCATAGCCCTGGATGCAGGGCCGGGGGAAGATGAAGAAGGGCAGCCGTCACTGCCCACCTTCCCCTTTACGCAGCTTCCGCAACTTCCGCAACTTCCGCAGCTTCCGCAGTTCCCAAAGTTTCTGCAACAAGTTCTTTCGGTGGCCGAAAGCGATGAGGAAAGGGATGTGTTGCTGCTGGGGACCATTACGGCCCTGAGCGCCTGCCTGGGAAGGATCTATGGCATCTACGACGGGCGTAAGGTCTATCCCAACCTGTTTTTGTTTGTCACGGCCAAGGCCTCGGCCGGCAAAGGACGGCTGGGGCTTTGCAAGCAACTGGTGATGCCTGTTCACCGCCTGCTTCGGACGGAGGCGGGGAATATGCAGGAACGATACCAAATGGAAATGACTGAATATGGAGCAAAGAAGGGAAAGAAGAATCCGGAAGAAAAGCCCAAAAAGCCGCCCGAACTGATGCTGTTCATCCCGGCCAACAGCAGCACCACGGGTTTCTTTCAATTGCTTTTTGATAACGATGGGAAAGGCCTGATCTTTGAAACCGAGGGTGATACGATGACCCAGGCCTTCAAGTCGGATTACGGCAATTATTCAGATGGTTTCCGCAAGGCTTTTCATCACGAAAACATCAGCTACTTCCGGCGCACCGACCGTGAATATGTGGATATTGATTGTCCCCGTTTGTCGGCGGTGCTGTCGGGCACCCCGGCGCAGGTGGCGGGTCTGATCCCCAACAGTGAGAACGGCTTGTTCAGCAGGTTTATGTTTTATTCAATGAACGTGAAACCTGAGTGGAAGGATGTTTTTCCTCCATCGGGCAAGCAGGGGCTGGATGAATTTTTCGTGAACCTGGGGAAGGAATTTCTAAGCTTTTACGAAAGGCTGCAGGGGATGCCGGAGATTCGCTTCCACCTGAGTCCCAGTCAGCAAAAGCGTTTTAATGTCTTTTTCAGGGACATCCACGAAAAATACTTCGCGCTGCAGGGACTGGATTACGTGGCCACGATCCGCCGGCTGGGCCTGATCGCCTTCAGGATCTGTATGGTGCTGATGACCTTAAGGCTTGCAGAAGAGGGACCTATTGCCGAAGAGATGGAATGCGGGGAGCGTGATTTTGAAATCGCCCTGATGATGATACAGGTGTTGGTGAAACACGCCAGCAAGGTGTTTTCGCAACTCCCGGAAGAGGTAAGGCCCGCCCCGCGCAAGAACCTCAAGGAGCGGCTCCTGGATGCCCTGCCCGCGGAGTTTAACAGGCAAGTTTATATGAACATTGCAAAAAAAATCGGACTGAACGGCCGGACGGCCGAACGATACGTGAGTTCATTCGTGAAGAATGGCTTTGTTTGCCGGGAATACCAGGATCGCTACCGGAAACCTAAAACGGAGGCGTTCTCCCTTCCCGAAGAGGAGGCAGAAGGTGCGAAAGCCGGGGTAGCTTAGTAAGGGGAGCCTCTTGCGGAAACTGCGGAAGCTGCGGAAGCTGCGGAAGTTGCGGAAGTCAGCGAATAACAAACGAGTTATTAATCAACCGCTTATAAATCAATTATTTATATTGAGTTGGTTAATAACTCGTTAATAACTATTCATTATATATTTAATTGATAATAAAAAATGATGGATAATTTTGTAAAAAGCAAGTCCATGACGTAATAAGTTATTTACTTATTTAAATTCTTACATAATTTTTTTCACAAGATGGAAAGCAGTGATTTAAGATTTAACGTGTTGAGCTTCAGCCCCAAAGAGGAAGGTTATACCTTTTATTTTACCGACCGGNNTAAAAAATTCAGCTTTTTCACTGGCTGTTTTAAAAGCATTTTTCAACTACAAAATATTCTGGTTTTTCAAAAGCAAAAACCTTTTGGTAAAACCCAACTATATAAAAGCCACCGAAGTATGGATCGCTTCAAATGCCCAATATCCCTCCCATCCGTATAAGTATTTTGATAAATTTACGCTCAAAGTTCAATGGAAAGTGGCCACCCAGGGTTTTGAACTATTGTTGTCGTATGATGGGCGATCGAAGATTTTTAAAATACCGGAGCCTGATTTTTTAAATAATTATGAAGTTTCGACCGATGTTTTTTCCTGGATGGTTTACAACCGGGCCCTTTACAAGTACCATTTATTGCCCGAAGCCGCCAGGAGGGAACCCCATTTGGTATATCCGGTCTGGAATTTTCAAATCAGCCAGGCAATCCAGGAACCAGCAAAGGCACCTGATCGTGGGAACAGGTATCAAAAGTTCTATGAGGCCATAACGGGTTTCTATAATGCTTACTTAAATACGGAAGATTTTAACGCCTTGATGGCGCTCAATTCCGATGGTTTTGTCCAGGTCAGCAAAAGCAAAACAGGAGGAGTAAACCAACACAGCAACCGTCTTCTCTTTGGGAACCAGCATTCGGAAATTTCGCCTCTAAATGGTGTCAGGGAATATGGGCCCTATGACCTGAGCCCTGCGGGAAAAATTACTTTTTTCTTTATTTACCACCAGGACGATGAGGAGGCGGCAAAGACCGTCGACGCATTTTTAAGGTTTGGAACAGGGCGATTAAAAGGATTGACAGCCTTAATCAAGACACCCTATGCCACCATAAAGAACTCACGGATTGTATTTCAAGACAGGGAAAACCCCTGGCCGGAGATTTACAAGGCTGTCACCGACCGAGCCTTTCCTTCTGATGTTCAGCATTTTGCCATTTACCTGAGTCCCATTTCAAAAAACACATCCCACACCCAAAGGAAAAAAATTTATTACCGGATCAAAGAATTACTGTTGAACAAACGAGTGCTTTCGCAAGTGGTTGATGCAGGCAAAGTCCTTAACAATAAATCATTTCATTTATATTTACCGAATATTGCCATTGCCATCCTGGCAAAACTCAATGGCACACCCTGGAGGCTTGATACCATATTAAAGAAAGAACTTGTGGTAGGGGTTGGGGCCTACAAAAGCACCCTGGCCGGTGTGCAGTATATTGCGAGTGCCTTCAGCTTTTCGAATACCGGCAAGTTCAACCGCTTCGAATGCTTCAGGCAGAACCAGACCCGTGAGCTGGCCGGCTCAATCATCAGGGCGGTTAAAGATTACGTAAGCATTAACGAAGGGATCAGCAGGCTGATCATTCACTTCTTTAAGGACATGAGCCGGAAAGAATACCTGCCCATCGAAGAAGGGCTTAACCGGCTTAATCTGGATATCCCGGTTTTCATTGTTTCCATAAATAAAACCGAATCCAGGGACATTGTTGCTTTCGACTTAAACTGGAAAAACCTGATGCCTCACTCAGGAACCTTCATCAACCTTGGAAGTGGTGAATACCTGCTGTTTAACAACACCCGTTACCTCAACAATGGTTTTCGGGAGAGTGAAGGATTTCCGTTTCCCATCAAGCTCAGGATCAGCTGCAACGAGCCTGAACTTGCCGGGGATCATAAGACCGTCAGGGAGCTGATCGACCAGGTGTACCAGTTCAGCCGGATGTACTGGAAATCGGTGAGCCAGCAAAACCTGCCCGTCACCATCAAATATCCCGAGATCGTGGCCGAGATGTTCCCGCATTTTGAAGGGAATGAAATCCCGGATTTTGGGAAAGACAGGCTGTGGTTTTTGTAGAAAATGCTTATTTGTTTTTAGGTAAATAAGAAATGCCTGTTATGGGTAATTATTGTAAATTAGGGGGCTGAAATAAATATGTTGTGGTTTGGCTAAAAAAACCACTTGAAATGTTACATTTGGCTATTGGCAAAAAGAAGTGATAGGTAAATGGACCCCAAGGGGCATTTTGTTAAGGGCTTAAAAAACAAATATTTAAATATAAATTTAATTTAATGATTTCAAAACAAGCATTAGGGAGTACGCTATTTGGTATGGCGGATATTTTGAGGGACAAGGTAGAAGACTATAAAGCCTACATACTTTCCCTACTCTTTTTCAAACGACTTTCCGACAACTACGAATGGGAAACCGAAAACGAAATCAAAGAATTTATAAAACGAGAAGGTAGACAACCGACTGAACGGGAGTTGGAAATCATTATGCGTGAAAAACACGACTTTAAAATTCCAGAAGGTTGTTTTTGGAAAGATGTGCGTGATGCTTCGCCTGACAAGAAAAATGAAAAACTCAACAAAGCCGTAAACGAAATTGCTGATGCCAATGTGGACAGAAACGGCAAAGCCGTTCTCAAAGGCGTTATCAATACCGTGCGTTGGAATGAACCTGCACCTGACGGCTCGGGAAGTAAAAAGCTAAGTCCACAGGTGTTGACGGCTTTGGTGAGCTACTTGGATGCCGTGGATTTGAGCAACAAAAACGCTTCGGTTGATGTATTGGGTGATGCGTATGAATATTTGATTAAGCGTTTTGCAGACGAAAACAAAGGTGGAACTACCGCAGGACAATTCTATACACCGCAGGAAGTAGTGGACATTATCGTGCGTTACCTGAAACCACAAAAAGGAAATACGGTGTATGACCCCACTTGCGGCTCGGGTGGTTTCTTGATTAATGCCGCCAAATACTGCAAAGCCAATTACAACAACGCCAAAGCCATTCGCATTTTTGGGCAGGAAGATGTTTGGAACACTTGGGCGATTGCCAATATCAATATGATTTTGCACGGCTTGGATGCCCGTATTGAAAAGGGTGATACCATTCTCGACCCAAAATTTACCGAAGAAGATGACGAATTGGCAATTAGGCAATTCGATTTGTGTATGGCTAATTTCCCGTTCTCGCAAGAAAATTGGACCAAAACAGGCTCACCTAAAAAAGACAGCAAAGGCAAAACCATAAACAAAAAAGACGGCTCACCGCAATTGGAATATCCCAAAGAAGGCTACTCTGACCCGTATGAGCGTTTGGTCTATGGCACACCGCCCTATTCCAACGGAGATTTTGCCTTTTTGCAGCACATTATTGCTTCCATAAAAGATGACGGCAAAGCAGGTGTGGTTTGTCCGCAAGGGGTTTTGTTTCGTGGACAACCCGAAAAAACCGAAGAAGAAGATGGACAAAACCGCAAGGCAGATGACGAGTACCTAATCCGTAGAGGATTTTTGCAAGGCAAGGTAGACCACAATGGCGAGTTTACCGAAATGCACAATATCATTGATGCCATAGTGGTGTTGCCCGGCAATTTGTTTTATGGCACGCCCATTCCGGGTGCTATTCTCTTTATCAACAAAAACAAGCCCGAACACCGCAAAGACAAAGTGCTAATGGTATATGCTGCCAAAGAGGGTTGGTACAAGGAAGAACCCAATATGAATGTGCTTTTGCCACACGACATACTGCGTATTTCTACCATTTTAGAAAGTTGGGGCGATTTGGAAACCGCCAAAACGTGGATTGACACCCAAAAAACACGCTTAAAAACGCTGATTCAAGAAGACCTTGATTTTAAACTCTTGGAAATAGAAGAATATTATGCCGAAGACATTGAAAAGCAAAGCGAAAAATTAGCTAAAGCCAACACCGTAATTGTTGATAAAGAAGCCGAAGGTAAGAAGCCGACCAAAACGCAACTGAAAGCAGTAGAAACCGCTCAAAATGCCCTGAACAAACTAAAAGAAGAAAAGGAAGCCAAAATAACCATATGCCACGAGCACGCACTGAAAGAACGTTATGCCATAGATGCTGTTGAGCAGGAACTTATTACAATGCTCCAAGACCCCGAGCAACGCAAACGCTATTTTGCCATTGCCGATATGGAAGAATTGGAAGAAAACGAGTTTAACCTAAACATACCCCGCTATGTGGACACCTTTGAACCCGAAGAAGAAATTGACCTGAAACAAGCCATTACCGAGTTTAAAGCCACGCTTAACCAAGAAACCGCTTTGGATAATACGATTGATGAACTTTTAAAAGTGTTGAATTAAGATGGAGAATGTTGGTCAATACATTACTAAGTATGTAAAAGGTAAAGTTCCGAAGCAACTCGTTGAAATACCTTCGACTGAAACTTTACCATATTTATCGCCTGATTATTTAAGGGGAAAAGCTAATCCTGAGTTTTATGCTGCACCAGATGATAAAATAGTATTAGTTGAAGATGGTGAAGTAATTGTACTTTGGGACGGAAGCAACGCAGGTGAAATCTTCATTTCAAAAAAAGGAATTCTTGGTTCAACAATGGTGAAACTTGAATTTGACGAAGAGCAAATTTTCAAGCCATACTTTTCCTATTCGTTTCAATACTTAGAGTACTTCTTAAAAGCAAAAACCGCGGGTTCAGGTATTCCACACGCTGACAAGGGAGTAATTAAGAAACTTAACTTTTTCAAACCACCCAAACCCGAACAAACCGCCATTGCCACCATCCTTTCCAAAGTAGATGAAGCCATAGCCGCCACCCAAAACAGCATAAAGGCAGCCGAAAAACTGAAAAAAGCCCTGATGCAAAACCTGCTCACAGGCAAACTAAAACCTGATGGCTCGTGGCGCACCGAAGATGAATTTTATGAAGATGAAAAGTTTGGCAAAGTGCCGTTGGGGTGGCACATTATAAAGGGCAATAAGATTACAACTAAGATAACGAAAGGACAATCGCCTAAATGGCAAGGGTTTGAATACCAAGACAGCGGAATTTTATTTGTTACAAGTGAGAATGTAAGAGACGGATATATTGAAATTGACAGTCCGAAATATTTACCCTTAGAGTTTCACAAGAAGATTAAAAACAGTCAACTTCAAAAAGGAGATTTGTTAATAAATATCGTTGGTGCTTCAATTGGGAGATGTGCTGTTTTTAACTTGGATGTAGAGTATGCAAATACCAATCAAGCAGTTTGTGTATTCCGTCCAGACGAAGAAAAGGATAGTGATTTTTTGGCTTACTATATTCAAAATGGACAAACTCAACAAAGGCTACTCGGAACACAAGTTGAAACAGCAAGAGCAAATCTTTCACTTGGAGATTTCAGGAAGTTCAAGTTTGTAATTCCTGAAACGAAAGACGAACAGCAATTAATTGCTGAAAAATTGAACGAAGTAAATTTTACAGTTCAGTCTAAACAAACCAAAATCCAAACCCTTCAACGCTTAAAAAAATCCTTGATGCAAAACTTGCTTACGGGCAAGCTAAGGTTGCCGCAGGAGTTTATCGCACAGTTTGAAGAAGTAGAAGAAACCATTAAAAGTTAAAAGACAGAATATGAAACCAAGTTGGGCAGACGAAAAAGTATATAGTTTATTTAATGAATTCATTGATAAATGTGTACTCGCAAATGATAGCTTTCTAACCGATGAGAAAGATGTAATCACAATCACTGCTTTAGACGATTGCATTGATCGCTTTATCGTGAAAATTATTGAAGGCAAAGACTCTTTCGATAACAAAATCAAACAACAATTTGACGGTGCTTTGTACGAAACCATACTTGCTTTTGCTCACGTCAATTGGTTGTGGTGTATGTCACCAGGAGATTTTAAAACTTCAACTAAAAAGAGTATTCCAAGTGAAATTCTTGGTAGCAAAAAACGGGTTGAAATCAGAACAGATATTGTTCCGAGTGGTGGTTTTGGTGATGCAGGTCCTTCTATAAAATTTAGAAAACACCGCGAAATTTCATTTCTGTTGCTATTGATGAAGCAGTTAAAAGTCAAAGTTCAACAGGGTTCAATTACAAACAGAGAAGAAGCTAACAATTGGGTTGAAAAAATATGTTTAGAAGGTCGATTTAACACTGACAAAGAAAAAAGTGATGTAGTAGATGAAGATATTTGGAAACTTTTCCAATCAGGTAGATTAGGAATGTACAACATTATCCTTCATTTATCAAAGCCTGATTTATACGAGCCAATAGCTTCAGATAAACATAAAGATAGAATAAGGTGGGCTTTCAGAGAGTTTATTGATGAAGCACCGCAGCCAATTAAAGATGACAATAGAGAAAAGCAAATCCTATACATTCGAGAGAAAGTAGCTGAAATAATTGAAGACAAATACTTTACTTTTTATGATGAAGAAATAGGAAATATTTGGGGCTATAACGGCACTGCAAACCGATTTGAATATGATTTCGACCCATTAACAGCCTTGCAATATAAAAAAGCAGTAATACTCTATGGCCCCCCGGGTACAAGTAAAACCCATTCTGCTAAATCCATTGCTGTTAATGCAATAATGCGTTATCATTTACCAAAATGTACTTTGAAAGACTATTTGAAAACCATTACAGATAACGAGAAGGTAAATGAAATAGTTAAGAATAGAATACACAGACTTCAGCTTCATACAAATTACAATTATGAAGACTTTGTTGCAGGAATGAGAATAGTAGAGGGCAAAACCATTTTTGAAAAAGGAGATTTATTAAAGCTCATTGAAGATGTGGTTGAAAAAGATGAATATCCTAATGTTCTTATTTTAGATGAAATTAATCGGGTTGATTTATCTCGTCTTTTTGGCGAGTTTTTCTCTGCAATTGAAAACAGAAATGATGAAGTAAAAACTGCCGTAGGAGGTTTCACTATGAAAGTCCCAGATAATTTATTGGTAATTGGCACAATGAATGAAATTGACTTTTCCTTGGAACGAGTAGATTTTGCTCTGCGTAGAAGATTTGTATGGTTTCCTTTTGGTTTTAATGCTCAAACATTGAGGCATATTATCAAATCAAAGCAAAAGGATAAGAAATATAAAGTAAATGAAGCCGAATTACTCAGGTTCATTAATAACTGTGATGCTCTAAATAATGAAATAGAAAATACCGAAGAATTAGGTAGTCAATACCATATTGGCCATACTTTTTTCGGAGAAATAGTAGAAATATTTAATCAATTTTCAGAGATTCAAGGAAAGGAAATTAATTCCATTTTTATTAAAAATGGCCCAGTTAAAGTTCTTTGGGATATATCTATAAAGCCTATGCTTGAAGCATTCTTGGGCAATATGGATAAACAAACCAGAGAAGAAAAAATAAATGGACTAGAAAGTATTTTTATTAATGGTTAATGAAGTAATACACATATCAGCAGAAGATTGCTTGCCATTCAAAAATGAACAAGCCAAAGCAGGCGTATTACAAAGTTTTATCGAATCGCAACAGCTAAATATTTGCTATCTGACAAAACCTAATTTTATTGATGAAGATTCAAGGCTAGCAGAATATGATTACATAAATAAACGATGGAATGCAGGTCGTTTTATAGGTGAAGCTTTTTTCAACCACGAAAACCAATGCTATAAAATTACCATAAAGCCTAGGTTAGGTGAAAAATCATTGCTTCGAATGTTAGAAGAGATTTTTAATATCCGAATTACTAAATCCGCCAGCATTCAATCAAATAAAGACGATTGGCAACATTATATAAAAAGAATAATTGCATTTATTTGGATTCAAAAATTAGCAAATGCGAATTTGCACGGACTTCCAAAATCACAAGTTAAAAAAGAATACAAAGGCCAATCAATCAAAGGAAGATTGTCAGTTAGAAAATCTATTCAACCATATTACACCAGCGGTGAAGTTGTTTCGATATACAGAGAAAAACAAATTGACGGCACGATTGCTCAAATCCTGCTACAAGCTTATCAAATAATCCGCTCTGATTTTGGAGTAGGTAAAGGTCTGAATTTCCCCGATGCTGCTCAAGATGCCATTAATCAAATAAATGCAAACATTAAGCACAAAACGCTTATTACTGAAAGCGATTATATAAATATTAAATACAAAGAGATTTATTTGAGTTGGAAACCAATTGTTGATTTTTCTTGGGACATAATCAAACGAAAGCAATTAAGTCTTAAGCAAAAAAAGTCAAAAAATGGATACGGATTTTTCTTAGATATGGCTGAAATATGGGAGCAATATCTGAGGTCGCTTCTAAAGAAAAACTTACAACCTTTAGGTTGGCATTTGAAAAACCAAAATCTTGTAGCTTATCCCAAGTACTTTTTTCAGAGAAATCTTATCCCCGATTTGATATTTGAAAAAGAAAATCAAGTTATGATTTGGGATGCTAAATACAAGAGAATGATAGCTGATTATCGTGATGTTGACCGAGCTGATTTCTTCCAAATACACACCTACATACTTACACAAGTGAACAAAAAAGTTACTGTCGGTGGCTTACTATATCCATTGTCAATACAAGAGAACTACTCTAATGAAAAATTTAGAAGTCCTTACTTATTACAAGATGATGGTCTGAAAATAAAATTTGCCATTGATGGCATACAATTACATAAGGAGATAGATGATAGTCAGTTCAACATAAGGCAGACAGAATTTATCAATAGAATTAAACAAGATATTTTAGAATAATGGGAAATTTATCAGAACTCAACGGAGTAGAAAAACCCGTAACCGAATGGT
>LSQX01397820.1_pt1 | contig 12074 bp, 10 predicted proteins | sample 654561 | NCBI WGS metagenome assembly LSQX01 (sample SAMN04489861, study PRJNA283612) | anaerobic digester metagenome | isolation source: 4 biogas reactors fed with cattle manure at either 37C or 55C with and... | place: Denmark: Kongens Lyngby | collected 2014 | reverse complement strand
GTTCGCGGTGCTGTTCTTCTCGCGGTTGATGTTCGACAGCCTGCTCAGCCTCAAGATACTCAAGAAGATCAGCTTCCTGCAGATGATCGGCAAGACCAGCTTCGATTTCATGAGCGTCCGCAAGATCGCCTTCGCCTGCTCCTCCGCCCTGGTGGTGCTCGGTCTGATCGCCTTCGTGCAGATCCTCCGCGGCCACGCCAACATGGGCGTCGACTTCACCGGCGGCACCCTGCTCCAGTACCGCACCGCGGCCCCCTTCTCGCTGGAGGAGGTGCGCGGCCATCTCCGCGACCAGGGGTTCACCGGCATCGACCTGCAGCAGGTGACGAGCGAAAACCAGCTGATCGTCAAGGTCAAACAGTCCGAGGAGAAGATCGGCAACCTGAGCGACCGCATCACCACCTCACTTGCCGGCAAGGAATTCGGCGCAGGATTCACATTGGAGAGCAAATCCGAGATCGGCGCCTCGGTTTCAGCCGACCTGCGCAGCAAGGCGATCATCTCGGTGGTGCTGTCCATGCTCGGCGTGATCGCCTACCTGGCCCTGCGCTTCGACTTCCGCTTCAGCGTCGCGGCCACGGTGGCGACCTTGCACGACGTACTCGCCGTGCTCGGCATCTGCTGGCTGGCGGGCAAGGAGATCAACCTGCTGATCATCACCGCCCTGCTCACCCTGGCCGGCTACTCGCTCAACGACACCGTGGTCATCTTTGACCGCATCCGCGAGAACATGCACAAGGAGGAGGCGGGCAGCTTCTACCAGATCATCAACGACAGTATCAACCAGGTGCTCGGGCGGTCGTTCATCACCGGCTTAAGCGTGCTGTTCTGCCTCACCTCGCTCTTCTTCTTCGGCGGCGCGACCCTGCACGACTTCTCCTTCGCCCTGCTCGTCGGCATGGCGGTGGCCTTCTTCAGCTCGGTGTTCGTCGCCAGTCCGCTGCTCGTCCTCCAGGGGGATCACACCAAATGAACCCGCCGCAACCGACCGAGCAGCAAATCCTGCCCACCGCCACCGACCGGCCGTTCACCTTTGCCTGTCACCCCGGCGTACCCTGCTTCACCGAGTGCTGCCGGGAACTGGACCTCGCCCTGACTCCGTACGACGTCCTGCGGCTCAAGCGCAGTCTGGGTATCACCTCCGGGCAGTTTCTCGAACGCTACGTGATCGTCGAGTGGGAGGCATCCGAGCTCTTCCCCGCCTGCTACCTGACCATGGTGGATGACGGCCGGGCCAGCTGCGTCTTCGTCGGCGCGACCGGCTGCGCCGTCTACCCGGACCGGCCGGGCAGCTGCCGGGCCTACCCGATCGGCCGGGGGGCGGCGCGAACCGACCAGGGGACGCCCGTCGAATCGCTGGTGGTGGTCCGGGAGACCCACTGCCGCGGCTTTGCGGAAGAGTGCACGCAGACCGTGGCCGACTACCTGCGCGGCCAGGGACTCGATCTGTACAACCGCTACAACGACGCGCTCCTGCCCCTGGTGCAGCACCCGACCATCCAGGATGGCAGCTTCCGCCCCAGCCGCATGCAGCTCGACCAGTACATGCTCGCCCTGTACGACCTGGACCAGTTCCGGCGGCAGATGGCGGACGGCCGCATCGCCCTGAACCGGCCGCTCACCCCGCAGCAGCTGCAAGGCCTCGCCGGTGATGACGAGGAACTGCTGCTGCTCGCCATCCGCTGGCTCCTGCAGGAATTTTTCGGCGCATGAACACCACCTGCCCGGTACTGACCGACGCCCTGCTCGACCGGCTGCGGGCCCTGAGCGCCTCGTTCTGCCTGGCCGAGGGCGGCTCGCACGGGCCGGATCACAGCGAACGGGTGCTGCAGAGCGCGCTCACCCTCGGCCGGCGCATGGGCGCCCGGCTTGAGATCCTCGCCCCGGCGGCCCTGCTGCACGACATCGGTCGGCGCGAGGAAAGCCAGAGCCGCGGCCGGATCTGTCACGCCGAGCGCGGTGCCGAACTGGCCGCACCGCTGCTGCCGGAACTGGGCTACAGCGTGGCGGAGGTGGCGGCGATCTGTCACTGTATTCGCGCCCACCGCTATCGCGGCGCCACCGAACCGGCCTCGCTCGAAGCGCGGATCCTGTTCGACGCTGACAAGCTCGATTCCATCGGCGCGGTCGGTATCGGCCGCGCCTTTCTCTTTGCCGGCCAGATCGGCGCCCGCCTGCACAATCCGGAAACCGACCCGGCCCGCACCCGGGCCTATTCCTTGGAGGACACCGCCTACCGGGAATTCCGGGTGAAGATGTCCAGGGTGCGCGACCAGATGCAGACCGCGGCCGGCCGGGAGATGGCCGAACAGCGCCACGCCTTCATGGAAACCTTTTTCGCTCAACTGACGCGGGAAACCAGCGGTCTCGACCACTGAACCCGCCGTGGATCGCTGCTATGCTCAAACTTGTGGTCTTTGACTGCGACGGGGTCATGTTCAGTTCCCGGGAAGCCAACCGGGCCTACTACAACGACCTGCTGCGCGCCTTCTCCTGTCCGCCCATGAACGAGGCGGAACTGGACTTCGTGCATGTGCAGAACGTGCTCACCTCGGTGGCCTATATCTTTCGCAACCATCCCGTGGACCTAGCCGAGGTGAACGAGTACCGTCGCCGCCTCGACTACACCCCCTACCTCCGCCACATGCAGATGGAACCCGATCTGCCCGACTTTCTCCGGCTGATCCGGCCCCGCTACCACACCGCCATCTCGACCAACCGGACCGACACCATGGACGCCATTCTCGACACCTTCGCCTTGAGGCCCTGGTTCGACATGGTGGTCACGGCCACGGTGGCCCCCAGACCGAAGCCGGCTCCGGACGGGCTCCTGATGATCCTCGACCGTTTCCAGGTCCGGCCGGAGGAGACCATCTACATCGGCGACTCCGAGATCGACCGGGAGCACTGCGCCGGGGTCGGGGTGGACCTCGTCGCCTTCCGGAACCGGGCGCTGTCCGCCCGTTACCACGTAGACACCTTCATGGGCGTTGCCGCACTGGACCCGTTCCAGCCTTCCGGCAACGGATGAGACAACCGCTCGGCCGGGGCGACCGCCGCCGCCCCTGTCCGCCTCGCCCGACCTTTTTGCGCTGTGCGGCCGATGCCGCTTGTTTCCCCTTCCGCCCTGCAATAGAATACTGGCGAAGCAGGACCGCGGCGCCTGTCCGGGCCGCCACCGATCCGCTCCCTCAACATGCCGCAGGGCTGTGGACAACCATCCAAAAACCATGCCATGACCACGGGTTCACAGCAGCTCGCTGCTGATTACACACAGCTCAAGGCACTCCTTGAACTCCAGCCCCGCATCACTGTGGTCAGGGTGGAGGGGGATCCACCGGACCACTACGAACTCGCCTATCAGGTGCGCGGGTACGTCCGGGAGGAAACCGGCGAGGTCGGCATTGGCGCCACCCACCAGGTGCGCCTCGACCTGCCGTTCGGCTACCCCCATTCCGCCCCGATCGCCACGCCACTCACCCCGATCTTCCACCCGGAGGTCGACCCGACGGCCTTCCGCATTGCCGAGCGCTGGCAGCAGAACCCTTCCCTTGCTGATCTCGTCCTTCTCATCGGCGAGATGATCTGCGGCAGGGTCTACCAGCTGGACGATCCTTGCAACCGGGAGGCGGCCGACTGGTACGCCGCCCACCAGGACCAGCTGCCGCTGGACACCCTCACGCCCGCCGCCATCGAGCCACCGCTGGCCCGGCTCGAGACCTTGGAGGAGGACACCTTTGCCTCCCTCGGCCTGGAAAGCGATGACTTTCTCGACCAGGAAAAGGAGGTTTCCGAACAGGACCTCCAGCAGATCCGCGACCTCATCGGCGCACACAAAATTTTCACCGCCAACCGGCTGCTCACTGAACTGCCCGCCGGCGCCGCCATCCCCGACCGGGAGGAAATGCAGCAGCAGATCGGCCAGGTTCTGCGCAAAACGGACCAGTTCTTCAAACTCGCCGAGCAGCTGGAAGGAGCGGCCAAGTACACCGAGGCTCTCGAGGTGGTGGACGACCTGCTGGCCGTTGCCGTCGACGCGCCGGGGGCCGAGGCCCTGCGGGCGCGCATCCAGCAGTCCCAACTCGCCGCAGACTCATTGGCTGAGCCGGATGCAGACGACGAGGCAACCGTGCGGCCGGGCAGACGGCCCGTTGGTGGACCATCGACCAAACCGGCATCGCCCATGGGGGCAAGACGGCTGCGGCTGCCGCGCCTGCCCGTGCCCAGCCGGCGGGTGATCCTCACCATGTTGACCGCCGCCGCCTGTGCGGGCACCGGGCTGCTTGGTTGGAACGACCAGCAGGCGATCGAACTCGCCCAGGCCAAACTCCGCCAGGGGCGACAGCTGATCGGCGCCGGCCAGTTTGACAGTGCCCAGGCCGCCCTCGAAGCGGCCCGGTCGCCCCTCGCCACCCTGTCCGTCCTTCGCTTCCGCAAAAACGGCCTTGACCGGGAAATAGCTGCCCTTCTTGACTCACCGGAACTCAAAGAGGGATTACAGGGGAAGGTATTGTATGAGGGGCAGTACATTCCCGTGGACGCGGCCACCGCCCTGCAGGAGGTGCAAACGCTCACCGGCCGGGCCCGGACCCTTGTCGATGCGAACAAACCAGGGGAAGCCCTGGCTCTCTACCAACAGGCCCTGCAACTGGCCACCGGTCACAACCTGGCAGGGCACAAGGCGGCCATTGAAGAGAGCATGCACACCCTGGAACTGCGCCGGACCCTATCCGCGGCCGAGCAGGCCGAGCAGGGAAAAAACTGGGCCCAGGCGGCCGAGTCTTACCGCAAGGCCCTGCAGCTGTCCGGTGAACTGTCCGACCGGAGCACCGCCAGTGACATCACCGATCGGCTGACCGCGGCGGTGTTTCGCCAGGAACTCGACCTGTCGAAAAAAAACTTTGACCAGGCCCAATGGCAGGACACCATCACCTCGCTTGAACGCGCCCGCGGCCTGATCGCCGCCAATCCGGCAGCAGTCAGTGACACGGAGCGCGGGGAGGTGCGCCAACTGCTGGTGAACGCCCGGCTCTACCGGATGCTGGCCGCGGCACGGGCCGCCTATCAGCAGCAGGACTGGGAGTTGGCCATCAAGGAATACGAGCAGGCGCTGGCGCTGCTCGCCGAGGAATCGGCCAGCGGGGACAAGACCCTGACCGAATCGGTAGCCAAGGTGGAGAAGACCCTGCTGCTGGTGCGCATCGCCCAGGTGCAGGAACAGGTGACTCGGGCCGAAGGCCGTGGCGATCTCAGCGCCGCCGTCGCCCACCGGCGGGAGATCCAGACGATCATCCGCCGCAGCGGCCATGCCCAGACCCCGTCGGTCAGGTCGATGGCGCAGCAGGTGCAGACACGGATCGCGGCTGATCTCGAACAACTGGAGGTGGACCGACTGACAGCCTGGCTCGAGAACAACTTCGAAACTTTATTTCGCGCCAGGTACCCGACCTTCGAAGGTTCCGAATTGCTCTCGCCCAAGGCGGTCTTCCTGAAGAAAATCGGCAAGGACCGTGTGTTCGCCCTCTCCTGCGTGGAGCGCAGCCAGGGCAGCAGTTCCAAGCTCGAACTGCTGTACCGGTACGACGCGAAAACCGGCCAGTGGTCGGGGTACAAGGAAGAGTGAAGGCCCGGGCCGCGCCGTGCAGCACCGGGAGCGGGTGAGAGCGACCTGTCGCCGCCGGCTCAGATGAGGAACCTGAACTCCCCCTTGCCGAGCAGGTCGTGCAGGTGGAGGATGCCGATCAGTCGCCCCTGAGCACCGACCACCGCCAGCACGGTGATTTCATGGCGCTGCATGAGGCTGAGAGCGTCGGCGGCCATGAGCGTGTCGGCGATGGCCACCGGGTTGCTGGTCATGGCCTCGGCCAAGGTCACCTCGCCAAGGCTTTTCCCCGTGGAAAGCATCCGCCGGATATCGCCATCGGTGACGAGCCCGCGGAGCAGGCCGGCTCCGCGGTTGACGAAGACCGCGCCCAGGTTCTTGCGGTTGAGTTCAGCCACGGCGGCCTGCATGGTGACGGTGACGGGAACCGACGGTACGCTCTCGCCGGTGAGCATCACCTCACCCACGGCGACTTTCAGCCGTTCCCCCAGGCTGCCGCCCGGATGGTTGCGCCGGAAGTCCTCGGCCCGGAACTTCTTGCGGTTGAGCAGGACCACGGCCAGGGCATCGCCCATGGCCAGCGTTGCCGTGGTCGAGGTGGTCGGCGCCAGACCAAGCGGGCAGGCCTCCCTGGGAATGGCCACATCCAGCGTCACCACCGCCTGCCGGGACAGAGTCGAGTCAGCCACCCCGCACAGGGCGATGATCGACACACCGCGCTCCCTCAGGCTGCCGAGCAGCCGGTTCAGTTCCGCGGTTTCTCCGGAGTAGGAAAGGGCCAGGACCACATCGGTGGGAGCCACCATGCCCAGATCCCCGTGCATGGCCTCGACCGGATGGAGAAAAAAGGAGGGCGTGCCGGTGGAGTTGAGGGTGGCTACGATCTTCTGACCGACCAGTCCGGACTTGCCGATACCGGTGACCACCAGCCGGCTGGGACAGGCCATGATGATGTCCACGGCCCGCACGAATTCCTCACCCAGCCGGTCACGAACCGCCAGCAGTCCCTCGGACTCGACCGTCAGTACCTCCCTGGCCAATGCTATCGTCACGTTGTCGCCTCCAGATCGACCACGCAGCGGCCTGTGGTCCGGCCGGCCAGCATGGCCATGATTTCCTCTTCGAGTCGGTAGAGGGAAACGACCCGGCTGATAGGGCCGAGATCCAACTGCCACTCCCCCGCCAGTTTTTCCCAGACACGCAGACGCCGCTCCATCGGACTGTTGGCCGAATAGACGCCCACCAGATGGACCCCGCGCAGGATGAACGGATAGACGCTGATCGGCAGCTCAGCCGAGGCCGCGTTGCCGCAAAGGGTGACGACCCCGTCGAAGCCGGTACTCTTGATGGCGGTGGCGAGCAGGTCTCCGCCCACCGTATCCACCACCCCGGCCCAGCGCGCGGGCAGCAGCTGCTTGTCCCGGTCCTTGAGCAGTTCCCGGCGATCGAGCACCGAGGCGGCGCCGAGCGAGCGCAGGTAAGCGTGGGCGGACTCCTTGCCGGTGACCGCCACCGCCTCGTAACCAAGGCGGTGCAGAAGCAGCAGGGCGATGGACCCGACCCCGCCGGTGGCACCGGTGACCAGCACCGGACCTCTCCCCGGCTGGACGCCATTGTCCTGCAGGCCGAGCACACACAGGGCGGCGGTGTAGCCGGCGGTCCCGAGGCGCATACAATCCATCGGCGACAGGGTCTCGGGTCGGCGAACGAGCCAGGAGCCCGGAACCCGGATGTATTGGCCAAACCCGCCGGAGGTGTTCATGCCCAGGTCATACCCGGTGCAGAGCACCTCGTCCCCGGCCTGCCAGTTGCGGTCCGTGGAAGCGACCACGGTTCCGACGGCATCGATTCCCGGGGTGTGCGGGTAGTTCCTGGTCACACCACGGTTGCCCGTGGCGGAAAGGGCATCCTTGTAGTTGAGCGACGAATAGCGCACCCGGACCAACACCTCGTTGTCCGGCAGGTCGATGAGGCGTCGTTCCACAACGGCGCGCTGAAACTGCCCGTTTTGGTCTTCTGCGACGACAAGAGCGGAAAAGTGGAGAGTAGTGTCCATGGATCCACCACACGGGGTAAGAAAGGGGAGTTCAAGACGGGACGCAACAAGAGGGAAAGCGGTCCGTCGATGCGGGCGTGTTGCTGTCACCCACGACCGGGGACGGTGCTGTCTTCCGGCAGCGAGGCAGCGCGCAGCCTGAGTTGCCCGCCGATCACCTCATGCACACACCCCTCGGTGTCGCGCAGCCGATAGCGTCCCTCGTCGGTCAGGCCCGCCGCCACCCCCTCACGGACATCCGTGCCCACGGTGCAGACAACCTCGCGGCCGGCCAGATAATCAAACCGCTGCCAATCGGCCAGCATGGCGGCCCGGTTGTCGCCGAGCCTGGCCACCTGGTCGATGATTGCGTGCACAAAATTGGGCAGCAGGTCCTGCAGCGGGAGAGATGCACGGACGTGCTCGCGCACGGTGGTGACAAGAGGTCGCAGTTCGCCGGGAAAGTCGTTCACCCGCGAATTGACGTTCACGCCCACGCCGACCAGCACCCTGGTCGCGCCCCCTGCACCCGGCGGAATCACACTTTCACAGAGGATGCCGGCCACCTTCCGATGGTCGAGGTACAGGTCGTTGGGCCATTTGATCAGGGGCTCGAGTCCCGTCACCGCCTGTATCGTCTCCCGACAGGCCAGTCCTGTGGCCAGGGTGATGAGCGGCAAGGCGTTCAGGGGAAGGTCGGGAATGAGCACCAGGGTAAAATACAGCCCACCCACAGGGGAATTGAACAGCCGACCATACTGACCCCGCCCGGAGGACTGGCTGCCGGCCAGTACCACGGTGCCGGCGGCGCACCCTTCCACTGCCAGTTCACGGGCGACACGGTTGGTCGAATCAAGGTGGTCGTAGGCGAGGATCACGGTGCCAGCGGCGGGGAGAGGGCGTGAGGACGGCAATAAAAAAGCAGAGACCCTCAGCGGATCTCTGCCTGAAAGCACAGATAGGAAAAAGGAACTTACTTTTCCTCGTTCTGGATACGGTCCGGCCGGGCATACATGGTGGTGGAACCGGAGGACCAGAACATCAGTTCACCCTCGGTGACCAGCGTGTTTGCCACTTTTTTGATGGTCATCGGTTTAGCATCCGGGTCGCAGGCGTAAAAGTCTTTGATGTACAACTGCGGTTTGGGTGATTTGGTCGCCTTTTCGATGATGGCCTTTTTCAGGTCTTCTATACTCAGTGCCATGTTGCGCTCCTCGGAAGGTGGAAAAACACAAAAGATGACCGGCCCTGAACATCAGGGCCGGTCATGAAGAACCTGCTGTTACTTGGTGTAAGCGGCAGTGTGACTGGTGTACTTGAACTGGGTGGTGGTCCGCCAGGTGTCATAAGCCAGGCGGTAGTCATCGATGGACTTCTCGGTGAAGGTCAGCCCGGTCTTTTCGAAGAACTTCTCCCAGCCGATCCGCTCCGCCCACTCGCCAACACGCTCGTACTTCTTGGCGTCCTTGGCATAGGCATCGAGGATCTGACGGACGCAGGCCACGGTCTCGGGCCAGCGCGGGGTGGTGTTCGGCAGGAACGGCACGACCAGTTTGGAGAACTTCGGCGCGGACTTGGAGTTGGAAACCTTGCCGCCCACCAGGATGGCGATACCATCGCCTTCCGGATCGGCCAGCGGCATGGCCGGGCACATGGTGTAGCAGTTACCGCAGAACATACAGCGCTCGGCGTTGACCACAACACTCTTCACTTCCTCGCCGGCCGAGTTCTTGGCCTTGGCGGGCTTGATGGCGCCCAGCGGGCAGGATGCGATGGCCAGCGGAATCTCGCAGACACCGCTGATGCGATCGTTGTCGATCATCGGCGGTTTGCGGTGGATACCGAGGATGGCGATGTCCGAGGCATGGACAGCGCCGCACATGTTCAGACAGCAGGCCAGGGCGATGCGCACCTGGGCGGGCAGTTTCATGGAACCGAAGTACTCGAACAGGTCGTCCATGACCGCCTTGACCGGACCGGAGGCGTCCGTGGCCGGGGTATGGCAGTGGACCCAGCCCTGGGTGTGGACGATGTTGGTCACACAGGCACCGGTGCCGCCGATGGGCAAGTACTGCTCGTTCTTCTTCAACTCGGCCTTGAGGGCTTTGAGTTTCTCTTCGCTGTCCACCATGAACTCTACGTTGTTGCGGGTGGTGAAGCGGAGGAAGCCGCCACAGCACTTGTCGGCGATATCACAGTAGAGGCGCACCCGATTGATGGTCAGCAGGCGGGCGGAAGCGCAACGCACGGTGTAGACCTTGGCGCCGGTTTCGGACACATGCACGAGCACGCCCGGCTCAAGGATCTCGTGGTACAGCCATTTGCCCTTGTTCTCCTTGATGACCGGAGGAAGCATATCGCCGTAGTATTTCGGCCCCAAGTCGGTAATCCGACCTACCATAGGATTTTTCGGATCGTAACCCATTATATCATCTCCTTATAAGTGTTCCGTTAAGAGTGGTTCGACAGGGGCATCAGGCCGCGTGACGCTTCCTGAACTCGACGACGTCGCGCTCCCAACCGCCGGGCACTTCCTCTTCCTTCCAGAAGACATACGGGTTGGATCGCGGCTCCCTCACATGCTGCGGCAGCGGCTCGATCTCCATGACGCTCAGGAAGGTGGGCAGGCCGATGCGCTGCATGGTCTCACCGACGCGCTCGCGGTTCTTGCCGACTTCCATCCACCAGTCCCACACCTTCTCGATGTATTCGACCAGGGTCTCGAATTCGTCCTCGGCGCTGACCTTGACAAACGGGACAACCAGGGTGGCGAACTGGGCGCCATCGAGGATCGGGGCCTTGGCGCCGATGCAGATGCTCGCGCCTTTCTCGAGACCGGGACGCAGGGCACGCGGCATGACGTTGATGCAGTGCATGCAGCGGGTGCACTCGGAGTCGTCGATCTTCAGCTCACCGCCTTCCATCCACATGCACTGGGTCGGACAGAGGCCGATCACTTCCTTCTCGATGTCGAACTTGCCCCAGTTGCCGCCCTTGTGGGCGCCGCCGTTGGACGGGTACGCGGCATCGCCGGCCACGTATTTCTTCACAGCGGCCTGGTCGATACGGATGTTGTCCTTCCAGGTGCCGATAACAGCAAAATCGGAGCGGGCAATGGCGGCCACGCAGTCGTTCGGGCAGGCGGAAAATTTGAACTTAAACTTGTAGGGGAAGGCCGGACGATGGATCTCGTCCTGGTACCGCTGAGTCAGGGCGTTGCAGGCCTCCTGAGCGTCGTAGCAGGCCCACTCGCAGCGGGACTCACCCAGACAGCAGGCCGGGGTACGCAGGTTGGAGCCGGAGCCGCCCAGGTCCTGCTTCAGGTCGTGGGTCAGGTCCCAGAACAGGGGCTCGAGGTTCTCGGTGCGGGTGCCGAGGAAAATCATGTCGCCGGTGGAACCGTGCAGGTTGGTGACGCCGGAGCCGTACTTGTCCCACAGGTCCATCAGGCCGCGCAGGTTCTCGGTGGTGTAGTACAAACCGGAGGGCTGGGCAATACGAACGGTGTGGAAATGCTCAACGCCCGGGAACTGTTTCGGTACATCCGAATACCGACCGACAATGCCGCCGCCGTAGCCGAAAACACCAACGATGCCGCCGTGCTTCCAGTGGGTGATCCGGTCCTTGTAGGAAAGCTCAAGCTGACCAAGGATGTCCCAAACGTCGGGCTTGGTCTCTGCCTGCTGCTTGAGGTCGGTGACGAAACTCGGCCATGGACCTTTTTCCAGTTCGTCCAATAGAGGCGTTTCATGCTTTGCCATCAGTGTTTCCTCCTAGAGAGAATGTTGAATTACACCTGTAGAGTTGTGCCGCTGAATGGAAATTGTGCGCCAATTCAGGAAGCAGCGCACAGTACCATATTGAATGGTCATTCAGGGGCCGAGAATAGCCGCAGCCCCTGTCTTTGTCAACCAAAAAACTCAGGCCGTTTCGGCGCAAAAAAAATGGATGGTGGCCACCTTGCGGCGTGTCAGAGCATGCCCGCGCGGTGCAGCAGGCCGGCCGCCACCGACCCTGCCTGCCCTGCCCCGGACCGGTCGGCGGAGGTGTCCGCCATGATGGCCAGCAGCTGGGTGGCGAGCACCTTGCCGAGCTGCACCCCCTCCTGGTCGAACGAATTGATGTGCCAACAGAACCCCTGAAAGGCGATGCGATGTTCGAACAGGGCGAGCAGCGCCCCCATGGTCCGCGGGGTCAACCGGTCGGCGATGAGCACCGAGTTGGGCCGGTTGCCCGGAAAGGTCTTGTTCGGGTTGGCGTCCCGCTTGCCGGTGGCCAGCGCCAGCGACTGGGCGAGCATGTTGGCGACGAGCTTTTGCTGGGAGGTGGTGCCGTGGACATCGATGTCCTCGTCGTATTGGCTGCGGCGGAAACCGATGAACTCCACCGGCACGATCTCGGTGCCCTGGTGGATGAGCTGGTAGAAGGCGTGCTGGC
>LSQX01391918.1_pt1 | contig 12074 bp, 7 predicted proteins | sample 654561 | NCBI WGS metagenome assembly LSQX01 (sample SAMN04489861, study PRJNA283612) | anaerobic digester metagenome | isolation source: 4 biogas reactors fed with cattle manure at either 37C or 55C with and... | place: Denmark: Kongens Lyngby | collected 2014 | reverse complement strand
TGGGCTGCTTTCCTTATTCTGAAGGTGCTGGTTGAATGGTATGAAGTCACCGGAGACGAACGGGTAGAGCCGGCTGTCGAAAAGGCCCTCCGTCAGCTTCTGGGTCATATAAAGTCGGTCATCATGTTCGGCTGGGCGACGTCGAGATGGTTCGAATGCCTGATACCGATAAACTGGCTTTACGCAAGAAAACCCGAGCCGTGGCTTGAAGAGATGGCGTTTACCCTTTCGGCTTACGGCCTTGACTACGAGCGTCTCTGGCGCGGAACCGATCCCGGGACCGTCGAGCCGGAAAAATACTGGCTACACCTATCCCATGTCGTAAACACCGCGATGGCGCTGAAATCGAGAGCGGTTATGTCGCCGTTCACCGGTGAAGATCCGGATGATTTTGCGAAATTCATGTTCAAAAAGCTGAACCGTCTGCACGGTTCGGCAACCGGGCATTTCAGCGGAGACGAATGCCTTTCCGGCACATCGCCGATACGCGGCACCGAGCTTTGCTCGATAGTCGAAGCGATGTTCAGCTACGAAGAGCTGATGCGGATCGGCGGCAATCCTTACTGGGGAGACCGGCTCGAAGAAGCCGCTTATAACGACCTTGCGACCGCGATAGCGGCTGATATGAACAGCCACCAATATGACAGGATGATAAATCAGGTCAACTGCTCGCCTATCGAGGAAGGGAAACAGCCGTTCAGCTCAAACGGCGGCGAAGCGCATATGTTCGGACTCGAGCCGAATTACGGCTGCTGCACCGCAAACTTCAATCAGGGCTGGCCGAAGTTTGCCCGCTCCGCAATAATGAAATACAAAAAAGGCTACGCCGTCACCGCCCTCTGCCCGGTAAGCGTAACCGACAGCTATAAAGGCAGGGATGTCACCATTTCGGTCGACACCGAATACCCCTTCCGCGATCGGATAAATGTCGCTGTCGGTGTTTCGGAACCGGTAAAATTTACCCTCAAGATAAGAGTGCCGGCAAGCGCCGAAAAGGCGATTTTGATAACTCCCGACGAAAAAACCGAAGTAAAACCCGGCAGCTTTGCGAAGATTGAGCGCAAATGGCGGGAGGGGGACTCGGTTGAGCTGAAACTCAAATTCGAGCCTAAGCTGACTCTCCGCCCGAGCGGGATGTACTGCGTCCGCCGCGGACCGCTTTTCTACTCACTGCCGATAAAGTATGACGCCGAAATGCTTGAATACGAGTCTGGCGGCGTTGAGCGGAAATTCCCGTTCTGCGACTGGATTATAATACCGAAATCCGAGTGGGGCTTCGGATTTGCCTCATCGAAATTCGACAAATCGGAACACCCGATGCCGGATATGCCGTTCGATCGCGAAGGTCCGCCGATCTCGCTTGAAACTATGATGTATCCGCTTGATTGGCATGAATACGACGGCGTCTGCTCGATATATCCGGAATCGGAAACGCCGATCGGAGAAAAGCGCCGGATGAGGCTGGTTCCGTTTGGCTGCACTACCCTTCGGATGACAGAAATGCCGCTTATAGAGCAGGAGTTTGAAAATGAACCTGATTGACGAAAAGTTTCTTTTTGAGTTTAAATACGACGGCAAAAATTCCGGTGAATCGGTCGAAAACATCGACATTACAAATGAAAGCGGGATAAAACGCACCGTTTGTACCTTCGGCTCCGGTCTTCGCGTCACGACCGAGCTTATCGCTCATCAGGGCGGAGCGTATGAATGGGTCAACCGCTTTGAAAACATCTCCGACGAACCGACCGGATTGATTTCGGACATCGACGACGCATCTGTTCTGCTCCCGCTTCCCTATGAAGAACCGCGAAGATGGACGGCGTATCTTCCCGACAGGGACAGGGTCACGAAAATCTTTGCGCCGAGCGGCTCGACATGGTGCTGGGACGAATTTTACAGCGATCCCGACCGGATAGAGGGCAATGCATCAAAAGGCTACATATTTGCCGGGGAAACCAAGACATACGCAACCTCCGGCGGCCGTTCCTCCGAAGCTCATGCGCCCTTCTTCAATATACATAAAGAAGGCGCCGGATATATCGTCGCCGTCGGTTGGTCGGGACAATGGCGGCTTTCGGCTTCAAGAGAAGCATACGGCATAAAAATCCGCAGCGGCATCGAAGACGCCGCCTTCCGGCTGCTGCCGGGCGAATCTCTGAGGACGGCTTCCTTCGTTGTCATGCCGTATGAAGGGAGCGTTACGGACGGACAGAATAAATGGCGGAAGCTTGTCCGCGAGGAATTTTCGCTTATCGGAAAACCGGGACGCGACGCTCACGCGCCGTTCTGCGCCGGCGTCTGGGGCGGGATGACGACTTCGGGAGTGCTTGACCGGATACGGATAATAAAGGAAAACAAGCTTCCGTTCGAGTATATCTGGATGGACGCCGGCTGGTACGGCACCTCCGACAAGCCGTCCCCCGACGAGTTCGAGGGTGACTGGGGCGGATATACCGGCGACTGGCGGGTGAATAAAAATATCCATCCGGACGGTCTCCTCGAAGTCAGAAAAGCCATTGCCGACGCCGGGATGAAATTCCTTTTATGGTTTGAGCCGGAGAGGGTGCTGAACAACACCCCCGCTGCCAAAGAGCATCCCGAATATTTCATAAAATCCCCGCATCCCGGAGAAGCAAATCTGCTTCTGAATTTAGGCGATGATGCCGCACGGAAATACTGCTTTGAAACCCTGTCCGAAATAATCGAAAAGCTCGAAATAAACTGCTTAAGACAGGACTTCAATTTCGCTCCTCTGCCTTTCTGGCGCTCCGCCGACAGCGATGGGCGGAAGGGAATAACCGAGATAAAATATATAAACGGCTTCTACCGCCTATGGGATGAACTGCTCTCCCGTTTCCCGCATCTGCTTATTGACAACTGCGCATCCGGCGGACGCAGGATTGACATCGAAACCCTCCGCCGCTCGGTTCCGCTCTGGCGCAGCGACGCCGAATGTCCGGCAAATTACCGGGTCGAGATTGTTCAGGCGCATAATTTGACCTTCCCGTCCTGGCTCCCCTGGTCGGGAACAAGTACCGGACGCGGCTACGATACCTACCGCGCCCGCTCCGCTTACACATCCGGGCTTACCACAAACTACACCTTCTCCGAGCGCGACAGCTTCGGCGACGACCCCGCAAAGCTCGAATGGATAAATAAAATCGGCGAAGAATATCTTTCGCTCCGGCGCTATTTCGACGGGAACTTCTATCCGCTTACAAGCCCGAATGATAAGCCGGACAGCTGGTCAGCCTATCATTACTCGCTTGATGAATCGGGAGAAGGGATGATATTTGCCGCAAGGCGGGAGGAATCCCCGTTTTACGGCGCGTCTTTCCGTTTGTCCGGCATAGAAGCGGATGCATGGTATTACTTCAAGGATATAGACACGGGATCGCTCTATTATTTCGGCGAATATACCGAAAATGCTCCGGCTGTCAGCGGTAAATACCTGACAGACCACGGCTTCGAAGCCGCGATAGACACCCCGAGAACAGTGAAGATCTGGACATATTCAAAGAAAATTGATTAAATAAATCAGGAATTTTGAGATTATACAGAGAAATTCGTAAAGTCAAATGAAAAGACAGCCGAGACCGTAAAAGATCTCGGCTGAAAACAGCAATCCGTATAAATAAGCCCCGGCGTTGCAGCCGGAGCTTTTGCTTTTCGCTACCATATCATATTGGCATAAATCTTCTGCATTCTTTCATCCGGGAAGCGCAGGTCTATGAATCGCCAGAAGTCATTCGCAGCCTGTATGCCGTCGATTCGCTGCCCCCAGCGCAGCAGAGCGATTGCAGAGACAGCCGCATTGAAAACAAAGAATGCCAGCAGCACCCATGTCATTATCCTGCCGATTTTATTCGGGATTTTCAGTATCAGAAACGCGAGGCGCGGATAAAGGTTTTTCAGCCAGAACACCCCCAGCACGCCCCAGAAAATCGAATAGAGGATACATATTCTTCCGTTAAGGTTAAACGGATAGTCTGTATAATCCCAGGACCGTGAGCCGAATACCATCTCCTGCGCCCATGAACAGACATATTCAACCAACGAGCCGATAATCATACCGGCGGCAAACGGAAGCGCCCGGCTGCGGTTGCGGTATTTATACAGCCCGGCAGTTATCGCGACAGCGCCTATACCGTAAAGCAGGTTAAACGGTCCGTATACCAGCCCGGAACGGCTTTCAAAATAACCCTTATTAACGCGACACCACAAAAGTTCAATTATTACTCCGACAAAAGAACCGATGTAGAGTATTAGCAATAGTTTGTAAATATTCAGCCCGCTCGCGAAATGGTTTTTGCGCTGCTCTTCAAGGTCGATATAGGCGTTTGCCGGGGGATGGCTGAGGAACCTGAACCAAGATTTTCTTCGGCTTTTCACGAGATCTTTAATTCTTGCATCCGTTTCGTCCGCCATGCGGGAGGATATTGCAGAAGCGCGGTGAAAGTTCTCCGATGCGCGGAAATATGAGCGAGATTTCTGCTCAGCCTCTTCACTGAAAACAGATGGATCCTTCGACAAAGTCATCTCGGTATAAAAAGATTGCAGCGCTTCGAAATCATCGCCGATTTTGTCAAGCGCATCAACGGAAAGCTTTTCAACACCGTAAATGCGGCTTTCCTGCGTCAGAAATTTTTTTGAAGGATCGGTATTCGGTATTCCTTCGTCGTTGAAGAATTCGAAAACATTGATTTTATCTTCGGACTGTGCTTCGGAAACTGATAATTCGGTTTTATCAGCTATATTGTTCTTGTTGTTGCTTTTCATGATTTTTCCTGTTCAAGAGGAGTCTGATGCAGGCATTTGTCTATCCTTCGCCGCCTGATATCGAGACGGGCGATTGAATAAAGTCCGGAGGTTAGCGGAACTCCGAGCAGCATTCCGAGAATCCCGCCGAGCCCGCCGCCTATGGTCACGGCGGCAAGCACCCAGAATCCGGGAAGCTTGAGCGACGCACCGACGACACGGGGATAGATAAGGTTGTTTTCAAGCTGCTGCAGGATAACTATAAAGATGATAAATATCAGAGCTTTCATCGGCGACTGAGTTGATATCATAAACGCTCCGACGGCGGCGCCGATATAGGCTCCGGCAATAGGAATCAGGGCGGTAAAGCCGATGAGCGAGCCTATCATAGAAGCATACGGAAGCCGTATGATGTACATTCCGATGGTGCAGAGAACGCCGAGTATGACAGCTTCTATGCACTGTCCGCTGATAAAGCGCTGGAAAGATATATTGAATTTGTGAAGTATGAGATGCACCGAACGAGTTGCGGCATTTCCGAAATACAGTCTTGATATTTCGGTAAGCCCGTTTAAAATACGATCTTTCCCGTAAAGCAGATAAATCGAGAAAACAATTCCGACAGCGGCTGTAACGAGTCCCGAGAAAGCCGAGGAGAAGACATTGACGATAGCACCCATGGTGCCGCCCAGACTGTTCTGCAGAAAATCCATCGACTTGTTTATCAGCTCATCCCATTTTATGTTTGGCAGGTTGTCATTTATCTGGTTCCAGATTTCCGGATCTATATTTTTGGAAAGCCAGTCGGTTATATTCTTGTAAACATCGGGCATTTTCGACGCAAGCAGATTGATCGACGCGATAAGCTCGGGAATTATCATCCCTATGATAAGTGAACCGACGACAAGAACCGAAAAAAACGCAAGCAGCATCGAAACGGGTCTTGCCGCCGCTTTCACCCATTTCGCTTTTGCTTTCGAAAAAAGCCTTCTCTCGTATGAGCTCATAAGTATGTTTACCGCATAGGCAATCATAAGACCGCAAATGAGCGGCGTCGTCGCCTTGAACAGCAGCCCCGCGCCGGCGGTTATCGAGCCCCAATACATCAGTACAAGACAGAAGAAAAGCGCGGTAGCGCCTAACTTCAGAGCGTATTTAAAATCAAATTTCATGACATTGTCAATCTGTCTTTCAATCGTTGCTATAATGGTTGTCTGTATTATTTGTCTATATAATATGATATAATAAATCCGATGATTTGTCAAGACATCGGCGGAAAATTCGAATATCCGCAAAGCCGCTAAAGCCGCCGTCCCGGCTTGCGGCCATTCGGATGAGCACATTTCGTAATTTCATTAATATTTCATATCTTGAATTTATGACGCCGGCGTGATATAATTTTATATGTGAAATCAAAACATCGGAGGATAAAAAAATGTCAGGGAATCTGCGTCCGGAAAACATGGAGAGGATAACGACCGAAGCGCTTGCAAACGCATTTATCGATGAACAGATAAGAGAGATGAGAGCGCAGATCGGCGGCAAAAAGGCGATACTTGCCCTTTCCGGCGGAGTCGATTCGTCGGTAGTCGCGGCTCTGATGATCAAAGCCATCGGGAAGAATCTGATCTGTGTGCATGTGAATCACGGTCTGCTTCGCAAAGGCGAGCCGGAGAACGTTGTGAATGTATTCAGAAACGAACTCAACGCAAGCCTTATATATGTGGACGCCTCCGAACGCTTTCTTTCAAAGCTTGAAGGAGTTTCCGACCCCGAGCGCAAGCGCAAGATCATCGGCGCGGAATTTATCTCCGTTTTCGCCGAAGAAGCCAAAAAGCTGGATGACATCAGCTTCCTCGCCCAGGGGACGATTTACCCCGATATACTCGAGAGCACCAACGTAAAGTCGCACCACAACGTCGGCGGTCTTCCCGAGCAGCTCGGTTTTGAATTGGTCGAGCCGATAAAGCTGCTTTATAAGGACGAAGTCAGAGTGGTAGGCAAGGCGCTCGGCCTGCCGGATAATATGGTCTATCGCCAGCCCTTTCCGGGCCCGGGTCTCGCCGTCCGCTGCATCGGCGCAATAACCCGCGACCGCTTGGAAGCAGTCAGAGAGTCCGACGCCATCCTCCGCGAAGAATTCGCCAAAAACGGCCTCGAAGGCAAAGTCTGGCAGTATTTCACCGTCGTCCCCGACGTAAAGTCGACCGGCATCAAAAACAACGCCCGCAGCTTCGAATGGCCGGTAGTCCTCCGCGCCGTCAACACCCGCGACGCGCTGACCGCAACGATAGAGCGCATCCCGTATGAGATTCTGGAGCATATAACCGCAAGGATAACAGCGGAGGTCAAGGGAGTGAACAGAGTGCTCTATGACCTGACCCCGAAGCCGACCGGGACGATTGAGTGGGAATAATACCAAGAGCAGCGTAAACCCGCATAAACACAGGGTTTTCAGCTCTCAAATTCCCGATTTGATAGCAAAATGATAGCAAACTATCAGGCTGTTCTACTCTAAACAGACCAAGTGGCTTGCGAATAGATTATCTTAAATACTAAAAAGGCATTACTGACTTTTTGCAGTCGGTAATGCCTTTTTTCTATGCTTATTTATGTGTGTTGAAAGCAATACTTTCAGGATATGTATAACGCCAATTATCGTATTCTTCTTTTGAGATTTCACCATTTTTAAGTTTTTGAGCCTGCTCTTTCCAAGCAGTGAACATACCAAACATTGTAAGGTAGTTTGTACCCATACCCTTGTCCAAGTGTAAACAAACCTCTCCGTCAAATTCGGTGATTTTAAGACCATATAAATCTTCAATGGTAAATAAGGTGTGCATTAAGCCTTCGTAGTTGTCTATGTCAGGAACAGTTAATGCCTTAGTGGATACACCAAATATCTCTGCAAGATTGTTTGTTAAATCAGCTTTTGGTGTTCTTGAGCCAGATTCGTATTGTGCCATACGAATATCAGCAGTTTTCTCAGGAAAGCCCACCTGCATACCAAGATATTTTTGAGTCATACCTCTTAAATTTCTGAAAAAACGAATTCTTTCTCCAATAGCCATAAAAACACTCCTTTCGTACTCCTGAAATATAGTATAGCATATAGAGTTAGGACTTGTCAAGATAACCAAAGCGAATAAATTTAATATTTTTTCAAAAACCACTTAACTTAACGGAAATCCGTTAGTATAATAGTGTTAAGCAAATTCCGTTAGTGGATTTTATACGCCAATTTAATGACTTCAGGAAAACTCACCGCTTATCTTGATGAGGTTGAACAACAGGCGACAGCATTGTCTCTTCGGTTGGTAAAAGAACTTTCCGAAAAAGAAAATGTAACGGAAAGCTTAAAGGCAACCGATCAAATGGCGTGGGTGCAGAAGATGAACAATATCCGTAATCGTGCAACGGAAATTGTAAATGCAGAAATGATTTACACAGTATAAACGTAGCGGCGGCAGGGAGAAATCCTTGCCGCTAACTTACTAGTCAATTGACCAATATCAAAAACCATAGCAAAAAAGTTATATTTTTGCTTATTATACATATTGACCAATAAGAAGTTTTGTGCTATAATATATCAAAATGGAGGTAGTGTTATGGAACTCAATAAAATGGAGCAATCTTTTAAACTCAATAACTTTAATACGGAAGACGATGTAAAAATTCACTTCCATTCAGATATTGTAAAGCCTTTGTTGGAAGAAGTAAATCCTACAATGATAAACCAATATAGAAGTGAAGATAATCTTTTAGCTGGCGGAAGAACTGATGCAACATTCCAAAACATCTCGTTCGAATTAAAGAAACTTAAATATTTTCAATCCGCAAACGGAATCAAAGAGGCTTTATACGGTAGAAACGAAAAAGATCACGGATTGTATGACTATATTATTAGTAACTCTGGGGTTTCTAGCACTGATGCTCCGGAAACAATGGAATCTAAGCTGTTGAATAGCATTGGCGTAGGTTTTGATGGTGATTCTTTTATTTTTGCTCGTTTTGTTCCTTCGCCTACAGCCCACAATATCAACACAGATAAATTAAAAATCGATATTAATGTGAGTTTGTCGATTTCTTTTGTCTACGAGATTAAGGATTTTACATCTGGTTTAAAGCGTTTGGCGTTGCTTTTAAAGCAACAAGATAAAATCGCATTAAACAAAAAGAACCTTATTTCGATTATTAATCCGAAAAGTACATTTGTTAGAAAAAGCATTAAAACGATTTATGATGAGTTGCAATTCAATCTTAACGATTTGAATGGTAGCACTCGTGTTCGCACCTTATATAAGGAGTGGGATCGTGTTTTTGGAACAATGTACGGAGAAGATGATGAGGCTACCTCTTTTACAGAAGTTTCCTCTGTAATAAGAGAAACTTATGGATATAGCGATGAAGTAGTCATCGATAGTAAAGTTTATCTCTTTGCACTTCAAACATTTTTTAATATGTTTTTGAAGTTGTTAATATACTCGTTCCTTGCTCAACTTGTAAGTCCCACCTTTAAAGCCGAAAGCCTTACAAAGCCCCAGATTGATAAGCTCTTTGATGGTGAACTTAATAAATATGAGTCGTTAGTGAATAACTTTTTTGAATCTCACTTTATGGAATGGTTTACCTACACCTGCTCAGAAAACAAATTTGACACAACAGTAGTTAATAACATACTTGATGTAGTAAACCAATTCGATTTAAGTACTTATATTCTCAAACCAGAAGAAATCCAAGACATTCTGCAAGAAGTTTATATGGAATTGATTCCCGTAGAAATGCGTCATTTGATGGGAGAGTATTTTTCGCCAGATTGGATAGTAGAACACGCTCTTGATTTAGTGGGATATGAAGGAGATATTGAAAAAACATTGATCGATCCCACTGCAGGTTCAGGTACTTTCTTAACACACTCTATTAAACGTATCGTTTCAAAAGCAGAGGGTAAACTTTCCAGAGATGATATTGATAAAATTACACATAACATTATTGGCTTTGACATCAATCCTATCTCTGTAGTTTCTGCAAAAGCGAATTATATTCTTGCTATCTTTTCTTCCTGTGATGATACAGTGTTTGAAAATTTTTCAGATCCTATAGATATTCCAATTTATATTGCAGATTCAATACTATCACCAGTTGTTTACACTGAAGAAAGCGTATTAACATTATCAATTGATACATCTGTAGGAAAATTTCAGATTCCAAAGTTTGAAGATTATAGTTACGCAAGTGAGTTCCTTAAAATATTAAGCAAACACATCGATGACAGATGCGATTTTGAGGTATTCTGGAATGCGGTTGAAAATCGATTTGTTAATTCACAATACAAAGATGTCATAGAAGAACTATTTAATAGACTATATACTTTGCATAGGGCGGGTAACGACTCGTTCTGGCCCATTATCTTGCGAAACAGCTTTGCACCAATCTTAATTGGAAATAAGTTTGACTTTGTTGTAGGAAATCCGCCCTGGATTGCGTGGAAATCAATGAGTAAAAGCTATCGTGAAGGAACGCTAGAAATTTGGAAAAGCTATGGTATCTTTGAGAAAAATGCTTATGATAAGAAAACTACCCACGACGATTTTGGAATGGCCGTTACATATGTCGCTGTTGATAAATACTTGAAAAACAACGGAAATATGGTGTTTTTATTACCTGCTTCTTTTTTAAAATCAACTAAAGGTGGTGAAGGATTTAGAAAATTTTCTATTACTCGTTTTGGACAAAATGTTCCATTTAAGATTGATGCGGTCGATGACTTTTCTGATGTAAAGTTATTTACCATTCCCACCATTGCACTAAAGATTACTAAAGGCGTTGAAATGGAGTATCCGATGAACGTCTATAAGGTATGGACACAAATCGGCAAAAAAACACCTATAGATTCTCACGCAAAATGGAATGAAGTAGAAAAGAAATTGAGCTTTGAAATTCTGTCGGCACAACCTGTCGATGGCAACGACAAACAATCATCTTGGCTGACTTTACCTGATATGGAATTTGCCAATAAAGTTCTTGACTCTTCAAAAACACGTCATTACAGAGGAAGAAAAGGTATAGAACCCGCTGGAGCAAAAGGAATATATTTATTAAAGAAACCTATTAAAAGTCGTGATGGTCTTATGCTTGTAGAGAATTGCATAGAAAGACAACGCCGTAAGGATTTCCTTAAAAAAGGTGTTCACAAAGAAAAGGTAGAAGAAACATATATATTTCCGATGCTTGGAGGTAGAAATATTGCTAAATGGCAGGTGAAATCTAACGAGTACATTTTAGTGCCGCATACTGCAAAATACAAATATGGCATTCCGGTTAAAGAACTTGCAAAAATAGCGCCAAAAACTAGTGAGTGGTTAAATTTCTATCACGACGAATTATTGGCGAGTCGCATTCAGAACGGAAAATTTTTTAACGCTAATACCCAGCCATATTACCGTTTGGATAATGTTGGCGAATATACTTATGCTCCATACAAAGTTTTGTGGAAGGAGCAAACGGGTAGTATGTCTGCGGTAGTAGTTGGTTCATATTTGGAATCTATTCCCGATGCAGATAATACACTTTTCAGCGAAGACAAAACAATTGTTGTTGATTCTAAAGTGTTGATGCTTGGATTAGATAATGTTGCGGAAGCCTATTATGTATGCGGAATTATTAACGCTAAGGATATTGTAGAGGTTATTGATGGATATGCTATTTCTACAAACAGAGGTGTTGATGTTCTCAAATATCTTGCGATACCTAAGTTTGAACCGGATAACCCTACACATCAATCCATTTCAAATCTTTCAGAGCAAATTCATTCTAAGTTCAAAATAAAAGATTTAGATGGAGTGGTAGACTTAGAAGAAAGCTTAAATTTGGTTGTAAGAGAGTTATTCGAATAATTGACATTGTTATTATTCATGATAGCAAACCGTGATAGCAAAATGATAGCAAAAGTTAGAACTACCTATGTAAATAGGATAATCTAAGACAAATGCAATCAAATTGTACCAAAACGCTAAAACAAAATCGTTTAAGGTCGGCTTTGTGGTTGCGAGTGGGAGTAAGGTAAAGTGGCTGTTGAGTAGTCTAAAAAACCTTGATACTGCAAGGGGTTTCGGCTCTCACAATTTGAAAAGAACGGCGAAAATTGTCCGTTGATACCAAATTGATACCACTACCCCCCAGACATAGAATAATGTCAAAGTCTCTCAAAGCTCGCAAATTCGTTTTTCAAAGAACGAGTTTGCGGGCTTTTTTTATTGTATTTCTCCAGGATGCCCACAAACAGGTCGTTGGCAAAAGTTTTTAAAATAAACTAA
>LSQX01335396.1_pt2 | contig 12074 bp, 13 predicted proteins | sample 654561 | NCBI WGS metagenome assembly LSQX01 (sample SAMN04489861, study PRJNA283612) | anaerobic digester metagenome | isolation source: 4 biogas reactors fed with cattle manure at either 37C or 55C with and... | place: Denmark: Kongens Lyngby | collected 2014 | reverse complement strand
TCGAATTGGATAATCGTAGCCACCAATTTGCCGTTCGATGAGTGGAACACCATCTTCTATGACCAGAAGCTGACATCCGCCATCTTGGACCGCCTCGTGCACCACGGACTTCTTGTCCGGCACGATGGACAAAGTTACCGCGTCAAGCATTCGCTGATGCAATAAAAATCGTCAGGAGGTGGTGCATTTCTTAATGGCGACACTGGTGCACTTCGTGCTTGCTAAACACACTTTCAAATGGGATATAGCCCCATTCATCCAAAATCAATAAATCTACCTTATTCAAGTTCTTCCAAAACCTCAAAATAGTGCCGTTTTCTTTAGCTTCGCAGAGCAGGTTAACCAAACGGCTGGCCTTAAAGAAAAGTACCTTGTAATCATTCTGGCAGGCAAGCACACCTAAGGCGGTGGCCAGATGTGTTTTACCTGTTCCAGGTGGCCCATACAGGATGAGGTTTTGTTTGCGGCCAATAAACTCCAGCTCGGAAAGTTGTTCCCGGTTTAAGTCGACAGGAAGCGTTACAGTGGAAAAGTCAAAACCGTCAATAAACTTCATCATTTCAAATCCGGCTTGTTTCAAGTATCGGCGACGGCGTTCTGAACGTCTGTTTTCCTGGAAACTTTTTAGTAGAGTCATGAGAAATTCTTCATGTGTGTCGACATCAATTTTCCTGTAATTTTCCGGAATGTAATTGCCCAACCTAAGCTCGGAGCAAAGACTCTTAATCGTTTCAGTGTTTGTCATACGCAAGTCCTCATGAGCTTTTTGTACGCTGTGAAGTCCAGATCATAGTTCTTTGTCCGGAGCAGATCATCAGCCAGCTTCATGGGAGCGATAGTGTGCTGTCCGTTAAGCAGAAACTGGTAAGTAGCAACCACGTTATCCAAGTCTCGGGCACCTCTCCTGACGGCTTTTTCTGTAACTGTAATAGCCGTGTTCATACCATCACGTTTGCTTGCTTTAGCAAGAAAGGACAGGAGGGACTGCTTTTCCTCAAATTGGCTTGTGGCCAGCAAGTCACGGGTATTGTCCGGAAGGGATTCAAAGAAGCCTGTATACTTCATTGCTGTTGGGCGTTTAGCTACAATTTCCAGATATGGAGCCCAAAGCATGGACTCTTTCTGTTTACCATATAGTCTTGGATGCGTAATGACCTTTTCGCCTTCTTCAGTATAGATCTCAACAGTATGAGCTTTAACTTTTAGCATGACATCTTTTCTGTAAAGATTGCCGGCTGTAGAGTAACTGTTAGTCCGGTAACGCACCATGCCGTAATTGTTGGTTCTGGCAAACACATAGTCACAAACGTCAAAACTCTTCTCGGGAAGTGCTGTCATTGCAACTCTTTCTTCTTCAAAGAGCTCTTTAATCTGCCGTTGCAATTTGTAATGTTCTTCATACATTTCAGCTTCGCAGAGGTTAAATAAGCATTGGTTGTAGTCTTCTAAATGGTTGAATCTTGGCACAGGAACAAAGTAGTTTCTGCGAGTATAGCCGACACAGTTCTCAACTGAACCTTTCTCGTGACCGCTGGCTGGATTGCAGAAGTTGCTCTTGAAACCAAAGTGGTATTGAAAGCGGTAGAAGCCTTCGGTTACTTCACGCTCCCCATGAGCTTTTATGGTTTTGACGGCGGTCGACATGTTGTCAAAGCGAATAACTGTAGGAACAGCTCCAATCCACTCAAACATATCCAGCAGGCCTTGCAGAAGACAGAGTAGGTTCTCTCCCTTGAAGAGCTGGACGAAGCGGGCATTTGAATGTGGAAAAGAAAGAGCCAGATGTTTGCCGCTGTATTCAACTCCATTCTCGTAAAATACTGTTGTACCAAAGTCAACTTGTGCTTCGCCGGCAGGATGCAAGAGAGGCAGAAATACTTCACCGTCTGTATCTATCTCCTGACGTATTTCAGCAACAAGGTTTCTGACTGTTCTCTCAGAAATGTCCAGGGTTTTTCCATCTTTCTCAGCAGCTGTCTTTAGGCGGTCGTACACACGCCTGGCAGTATGCTTCTGCTTGCGTGGAGCTTGCTCATCCTCCAGCAGCCACTCTTTAACCTGAGCATGGTATTTTCCACTCTTACTTTTGCGCTTGCTCTTTGCCTTATCAGGTGGCGAAAAATCTGTCATGTTCAAGTATTTCCTGATGGTTTTTCGGTCGTGTCCCGTCTCACGGGATATCTGACGTATGCTTTTTCCTTCGTCAGCTTTATATTTGATATAATGAATATGCTTCATTGTTAACACTTCCTCGCTTCTCCCTTCAGCTTTGTAACTACTGAAAGGATATATGAAGTTCCGGGAGCAGTGGCAATGAAGCTTTTTTAGCTCCTTGCCGGAGGAATTCTTAATTGCCACAACGGGTGATTTCTAGTTTGCCATAAACAATAATGGAGCGAAGCTCAACGGCTTCCTCATCCGACTCAGCCAGGGCGACGCCTTGGCTTTCGTCTTATTCGGTTTTTACGAAAGCTATCTCGCTCCCTTCCGTGGAATAATGAGCAACACAAAAGGCACCTATGAACATAAGTGCCCGTGTGTTGAATCTTAGTTCCTGTTGCTTGCTCAGTTTATGTTTCAAACCCTCTTCTTTTTAGTACTCGCCCACAAAAGATGTAACCCTTGCGCTTGCTTTTAACGAAGCAACTTTATCTGGAATGGCTCTAGGGTCAGGAAGCCATGCGGCCGTACAACGGGATTTAGAACCAGCTACAATCGTATTGGTATCCATAGAACTCATTACGCCTATTAACTTTCCTTCAGAGTCATACATACCCGCTAATAAAGAAAAGTACTCAACATCTTGTTCATACGGATTAGTAACAATTGTTGTCCCCGCGAAATGAGATACATTATATTCGTAATTGTTTGTGATTTCCATTTCTCCCACTTCTAATGAGCGGGTATCTTTGCCAGAAGTCTTTTCATAGTCAATTACAACATCAACTCTTACAATCTCGTCCGAACTGCTTATTGAGGAATTAAATGAGGAGAATGTGTCTAACGCATATCCACTAGCGCCGCTCTCAAGATATTCGCGTGAATAATCTGGCATATCACTGCTTCCAATTAACACCTCGTCTTTATCAAAAAAACGAAATTCGATTGATTTTACCTCAAGATTTTCAGAAGATGTGTTTATATATTCACAAAAGCCTAAATATTCATATCCGTCTGCAAATTCATTCTTATATACGTAATATCCTTTATCAATGACCAGCGGATTCAGCTTGATCGTAAATGCAATTTTATTATTCTCAAAACTTTCTGAGTCAATCGTGAAAGTCGTCTTATACTCTCCGAATTTACTTGTGTCAAAATCGCCTGTATTAGAATTGAAAACCGACTCATCGCAATCAATAGAATACTCAAAATCATCCATCTTGAATTCCGCATCTCCTGCTTGATTCGTGATTTTCACATTTTCCTTCAGATAATCGAAGATATTAAGAGGTGTCCCGCAGTCTATCTCAAGAATTTCTTCCACAGCACTCTCTATCTTCAAAGGATTTACTTTAACAGAAAAAACGACATTACCACCTTCTACACTATTACCAGGCATTACTAATGCCACCTTGTTCTCCCCATATTTTTCTGTATTGTATTCTCCTGTTTCAGAATTATAAACAGAATCGTCACAGTCTATTGAGTATTCAAGCTCTTCCAATTTATATTCTTTGTCTCCACCTTGACCAGTTATTTTGAAATTTTCATTTAGATATTCCAAAACATTAAAAGGTGTTCCGCAATCCATTTCCAAAACATCTTCTACCGAGCCTTCCATCTTCAACTGATTAAGCTTAATCGAAAACTCCAGTGTGGTTTTATTATTGCTCAGATCCTTCACCGTCAATGTTACAGGATATTCCCCTGGATTACTCGTGTCAATATCTCCCGTTTCAGCATTATAAATCGCTTCGTCGCAAGTAATAGAATATTCCAAATCCACAAGATTATATTCTACAGAGCCCTCATCGGTTTCGTCCTTTATTTGCAGATTATCATTCAAGTACTCTTCAAGATTCAAGGGGATTCCACAATCAAATTCAACTACCTCTGCGACACCACTAACTTCTGGCGCAGAACGATCACATCCCGTTAATCCTATAGCAATCAACAATACAGCCATTGCTATTATAGCCCTCTTTTTCATACACATTTCCTCCTCGCAAGTATGACTTAATCAAAAAGCTCACCTTCTGAAAGTGTTTATTTACAAAAAAATGATATCAAATATCTTATAATTGTTCAATAAAATCTATATTTTCATGATCATGTCATGATCATGTTGATTCAATGTGCACTATGGCAGGAAAAGGTTTTCTTTTTGTCTCATATAGAAAGTATGCGATACTTTCTCATATACAGTTTTACGGATCATTGATTAATGGAAACAGCTTAAACCACGGTTGCCCTTCGGACAACTTCTTTAGCATTATACCCGATCATCCCCTCCGGCATATCCGCTTCCGTTCTGGTCACTGTGCGCATATCATAATACTGCGTCCGGCTCATTTTGGGACTTATGGCATCAACCTCAGCCCTCTGCTTTTTCATTCTTTCCTGCCGGACAGGCTTGTATCTTTCTTCCCATTTCTGCTGTTCACCACTGGTTTTTCTCCGGAGATAATTCTGATGCAGACGGTCTTTTCTTTCCTCGATCTTTCGGCGTTCCTCTTCCTGCGCAGCGGCGATCTCTGGATCGACCGGAGGCGCAGGAGGAACAAAATTACCGATGAAAGAGAAGTAGATATCAATCCGCTGTGTTGTCTGTCGGCTTCCCTTTCGGTCACGTTCATGAACCACGATCTTATCAATCAGCTCATTCAGCATGGCGGGCGTCAGGTTCTCGAAATCCTGATATTTCCCGATCAGACCCATAAACTTTTTCGCCTCGCTTGTTCCATCCGTGTAATTCTCGATTGAAGCCGTAAGCACTCTAATTTCCTGCTCAAGAGCCGCATTTTCACGCTCATATTGGTTGCTAAGCATTTCATACCGCTTATCCGGAAGCTTGCCTAAGATATTGTCCTCATAGATCTTGCAGAGAAGTGTTTCAAGCTCCTGTGCTCGACACTGACACTCCGCAAGCCTTTTTTTCTGACTCTTTACATCTTGCGTCTGCTGACTGGTCAGGGCTTGTTCAACACTTCTCACGAACTGACTATTATCCACCTGAATATAATCATGAACAGCCTTCAATGTCTCCCCTACAGTCTTCAGGAGATCATCACCATCAATCCTATGTCCGGAAGAACATTTCTTCTTGGGATAATTACCACAGGAATACTTTGCGGCAGGCTTACCGTTATCAGTCCTATGGCAGTAAAGTTTGCCCCCGCAATCAGCACAATAAACCAGTCCTGTCAGCGAATGCGCCGGCCCCCATCCGTCAGGCCATCTTGTCACATTCGCTCGGATCTTCTGCACCAGATCAAAGGTTTCCTGATCGATGATCGGCTCCTGCGTATCCTCAAAAAAGACCCAAAGATCCTCATCAACATAACGACTGTGGGAATCCTTGAAATGTTTTCTGGTCTTGAAGTTTACGGTATGTCCAAGATATTCCCGCCGTTCCAGAATGCCAACCACGGTCGCGCTTGACCAGTTATAAGGATCTTTGATCTCTCTGCCACGATGATTCCCAATGCCAAGCTTATTCATGTGCATAGCAGGGATCGGCACCTTTTCATTCTTAAGAACCTGTGTGATCTGATACGGACCGAGACCATCCAATATCATCTGGAAGATCCGACGGATCACCTTTGCGGCTTCCTGATCCACGATCCATTGATTGGGATCATCTTCACTCTTGAAATATCCGTAAGGGGGACTGCTTGCAACATGTTTTCCGGAACGCCCCTTTGCCTGAAACACCGATTTAATCTTCTTACTTGTGTCCTTGGCATACCATTCATTCATGATATTTCGGAACGGAACAAAGTCATCATCGCCTTTGGACGTGTCCACACCGTCATTGATCGCGACAAGCATAACTCCCTTCTGCCGAAGCATTTCCATGAGCTGACCGACCTGAAGGTAATCGCGACCCATACGACTCATATCCTTGATGCAAATCTGTGAGATATTTCCTTGCTTCACCTGTTCCATCATTGCCAAAAAGCCCGGACGATCGAAGCGGGTGCCGGAGATGCCATCATCGGTAAAATGGCGATAGTTTGTTATGCCGCGGCTTCTGACATATTCTTCCAGCATTTCTTTCTGATTGGAGATACTGTTGGATTCTCCGAGCTGTTCATCATCATGGCTAAGACGCTCATAAAGTGCCACATACTTCGTCTGATTTTTCATCGCTTCCTCCTTCCTTGTGCTTAAGCATATTCTCAAAAAATAAGAACCGCCTAAGCAGTTACATACCAGCGATTCTAAGTGTTTCGATATGTAATTGATTAGATTGTTCTTAAATAGTAGCGTCACCGGCTGCCAGCTTGTATTTCTTGTACTGCCGGACTGCAAAATGCTCCGAGTCTCGTTCCTCCAGAGCAGCGAACATCAGATCCACCGGATTCTGAAAGTCCTCGTCGTCCTCACGGACCTCTGAGGCATTGATGAGCTCGATGAGAGTCGTAAAATTCCGTTCGCTTTCCGGTGCTTCATAGTGGATGTAGCCCATGAGGGCGGTATAGAGAAGGGTCTCCGCCTTGACCCAGAAATCATCTCCGGCTTTGCCTTCNNACGACGCTGCCCTTGGGATCGGTGACCACATAGCTGGAATGGCACTGCATGAGATTTGGCTTGAGCCAAAACCGCGTCTTGCCAGATCCGGAACCACCCACCACCATGACGTTTTTGTTACGTGCCAGTCGAGGGTCCTTGGGTCGGTTATTCATGGTCAGGCGCTCCGTCTCCGTTAGGATGACGTTGTTGCGAAAGGTTGGATCAATAAAGGGCTTGATGTCTTCAGGTCGGCCCCAGCGGGCTGAGCCGTATTCGATGTTTTTACGGTACTTCTTGGCGTTCCTGCCTTTCACATAAACTGCGAGCTTGATACCGACAGCGATCACAATGCCCGGGATCAGATCTTGTAGGAGCAGGCTTGGCCAGGGGGACTGGAAGGCTAAAGCAAAGCCGTCCATGAGATGCAGCACTTTTTGTGAGATATCCAGCCCTGAAGAATATCGCCAGGCCTCTCCGAGCTTTGTGGCAGCCAGAGCGATCAGAACATAGGGGAGATTTAATAGGAGCATCCGCTTGAATTTTCCTGTCATCGCGTCAGCTCCTTGTCTTTGTTTTTCACCCGGTCCATGACCTTGGTCTGAACCAGAGCCTTGAATTTGGCAAGCTGCTCCAGGATGGAAGGCTGCTTGTCCTTCTTGAGGACCATCGCCGTGTATTCTGTAAAGGCGGCGGTGAGGGCATCAGCGTCCCGAGCCTTGAAGAAGACCAGATATTTGGGCTTCTCTCCAGTGGTGTCCTTCTTGAGGGCATAGTCCACGCCGTACTTTCTGGCGACCTGCTCAAAGGACTTGATGTTTTTATCTGTGATCTCAATATTTGAGACTCCGGCATTCTGACCGATAAGCTCCTTCACCGTCTGCTTGCCATGGGGGATCTGCGGCGGACTGTCCCGGATCTTCTTCATTTCAGCCAATAGCTTGATGAGTGCGGCCTTCAGAACACGCCCGGTCATTCGGGTGGTACTGACGGCCAGGGCGACGGTCCTGTTTTCCACTTCTTCCTGCATGGAAAATTCCTCCTTCTCAAAATTTTGGCGGATGATTAAAACAAAAAAGACCGATTGAAAAATCGGTCCAAGAATCATTACTATTCAAAACTGTATTAAGAAATTTAGTATTTAAAGCTACTACATGTTATCAAAAATCGATGTCTTTAATTACATCATGTAATTTTTGGCTTTGAGCTTTTTCAAATTCTTCTTGTCTCTTACGGCGACGCTCTTCCTCAGCTAAAATTTGCTTTTCCTTTTTATTTGCTTCTTCGACGCAAAGCAATAGAGTTTTCCGATGATAATCTCTTACCTCTTCAATTGTGGTGCCATCCAAATAAACAGTATCTCCATACACAGATGCGATTTTGGGTCTATGCATCGAAGTGAAGCTGGGAGGCATGTTCCAAGTAGAAACAAAAATTTTCTTCCATATGTCGCTTGGTTTCTTTGATAACTTAAAAGGAATTTTATAGAGTGCAGAACCTCTGGTTCCATCATTTTTTGGAACTGTAACCTCATCTGTAATGATTCCGAGGATTTTTATATCCTCAGAACTTTCAAACCCTTGGGAAACGGGTTTGCTACCATTAGGAATATATGCTGGTTTAGTGCCCATCGGAGGTTTTGAGCGATTTCCATAAATTGTCGTAATCAGATCCTTATAATTATGATCATCGTTAAAATTTCGATCTCCAGTTAAATCAATCGCTAACTTTCCTTCGAGACATTTTGGCATAGATGTTAAAGGAGTACCCTCACGTATTACTGGAATAAATTTTCTCTCATTTCTAGTTGAGAGTAATTCGCCTGAGATAATATGACCTTCATAGCCTACACCACCAGCTCGTTGATCTGATTTTATTTTATATTTTGGTGTACAGATAATTAATACATGGTTGGATTCCGCAATACGCTGCTCCATAAATTGAGGAAGGCGGTCACCTAAAGTCAAGTCATACTGATCTAGTGAAGCATCAACTCCATCTTGAATGAGTTTATCAGTTAACGATTTTACCCATTGTTTATGCTCTTCACTATCCCATGAATATGAAATAAAAACCTTAATGTTTTCCGCCATGTTGACCGCCACCTCATTTATTAATTTATGACCCGAAATTCAAACAAACGAATATCATCTAAAGACGCTCATCGGTACCACTTGATTCAACAGAGTCAAACTCAAGGATTTCGTCAACACCCACTTGGAGTGCATTGCATATTTTTTCGATACTCTCCATAGAAATATACTCGTTCTTCTTAAGTCTGGTGATGATATTTGCACTGAATCCAGCTTTGTTCATCAGCTCAGAATTAGAGATTCTTCGATCGATAAGCAGTTTGAACAATTTATTGTAGATTACAGGCATTTCATTCCTCCAACTAGCTTTAATGGTAAAATTGTATCACGATATCGTGAATTTTTCCATATAAACGTTTAGTGCTTGATAGTCCTACTTGATAGTCCCAATAGACCTTATACCTCTTTATAACAAGTCCATTAGACTTAGCATTCTGGAATAAAGCAACGAAATAATGAGCTTAGAGTTCAGGTTCCGTGGACTTCTGCTTTGGTTTGGCCACATGCAGCTCGTCCTTGGGCTTTATAGGGATGGCAACGATACGGCTGCCCATCTTCATGAAGATCTCAGGATCAGCAAATTTCTCGCTATACTTTTCTGCCAGCTCTGGTGTGAGGGAATCAAAATCCTCTTCGCCAAGCCCGCAGACGATAAAGGTTCCGGCGATGATGTCGTAGTCCTCAAGTTTTCGGTTAAGAGGGAGGCCGATGAGCTTGCCTTCCTCATGACAGACAATGGCAACCGGGTCATCGTAGGGATAGACGGCTTCGATGTAACCGCCGACAACCTGCTGCAGAGAGTTCAGGTCACCGGTGATACTGGCCATACGCGGCGCTTTTTCAGGTTCAACAATCAATACGTCCATAGATTTCTTCTCCTTTTCTGTTCCTGAAATTGTAGGAAACATTCTTTTAAAGCCATGTTTTGTGCATAATCCGGAATTATGCTATTTGGGGGTCTTCTGACCGTGGCTTTTAACGGTCAGAATGCCGCTTAATGTGGTTGCCGGGATGCGATAGCGCTCAGCAATAGCAATGTCGTTTTTCACGGCTTCGTCGATCCGAGATCCGCAGACTACCAGGACGTTGGAGCGTCTGAGGTAATCGAGCTCAATGTCCTGTCTGTCCTTATGCTCCTGGGGGATGCCGTCATCTATGAAAGTTGAAAGCATCAGAATTGGACATATCGGACTGTAGCCAGCATCAAATACTTTCCTGCTGTATTTGGCGGCAATCTCAGTATTTTCAGTTGGATCAACACCCCATGAAGCGGTGATATAGGCGAGAGGTCTTTTCATTTTGAGTAACTCCTTTCAGAAAAGATGAACTTTTGAATCAGGTTCTTATGGCCGGATGAAGCTTTGGAATTTGATTATCGTGCTAATTTGATTTGCGAAACTTGCATGAAAATAAACCCCATCTTATTTGCCGGGCTTAATAAGGCTCCCTAGATCCTCGTAAAAGTGGGAACCTGCTCCGTAAAGATCATGTCTCACCAGCGCGGTGTAATAGCTATCGATGGTGGATGGGGCATTGAATAACGTTGTCAGCAGATATTTCTTGATATTCCGGATGAAAGTGGTGTTTTTATCCAGGCATTCAAAGACATATTCAATGTGGGTGCTGTCGATGCGGTGCAGCCGTTCCTTGACTAATGATGAAGGATAATCATCCCCGGCAACGGTGATGTAGTCTCGCTTGGAACAGAGGGTCTCCACCATCAGGTCAACGATTTCATCAAGCCGATCCTTGTTATAACGCTGAACAATAAACTTGTATTCGATTTTCTCCTGGATGGACTCCTTGATGGAATGAGCATCCAATCCAATCTCATCTTTCTCGATCTTGGCTTCTCTTGATTGATCAGGGATTGATGGATGTTTACTTAATCCCTTAGTCATTAATGGATCTTTATTTGTTTTCTTAGTATTTAATTGCGTTGGATTTCCCAACGTAGGTTTCTCCAACACTGGATTATCCAAGATTGGATTTTCCAACATTAGTCTTTCCAATACTGGCTTCTCCGATATAGGCTCCATGTTTTCTGTAGAAATTTTCGCCAAGCGAGGCTTTTCATAAATCGTGTAGTCTGTACCCTTGAGGTGACCAAACTCATTTCTCTCCCTGGTTCGGACTATGTAGCCCGCCTGTTCCAGTTCACGGACCGCTTCCCTAATAGCATCGATGCTCTCCCGGTTGATCATGGAAAGCCCCTTGAGTGTGTAATCCCAGCCCTCCGGAAGTGACAGTATCTGAGATAGAAGCCCTTTGGACTTCAGCGANNTTTTTCAGATGATGATTTGCCATAACGGTGTAATCCCTCGTTTTCTCAACTCGAAATACAGCCATTTGCATCCCTCCCTTCGACCGGTTGAATAAAAAAAGCGCTTCGCATCGAAGCACTTCGGAGGGGAATTACCGTTCCTGTGATTGCTGGCGTTTTCGCGACCAGCTTTCCAGCAGCTTGATGATGGTTTCCTCCATCTGCTGAGGTGTGTAGGATTTAGGAAAATACTTTTTTAGCTTCTCGCCGGTGAGCGTCACTTTGTCCAATCCGCCTTTTTTATCCTCAGACATGATGGCGGTCATAACATCGAAGGTCAGCTTGCCATCCTGACTATACTTCTTCAAGCGCTGAGCCTGAGACAAGGAAGGGGTGGATTGCTCCATGTCCATGGCTTCCATCAGTTGGATCTGTTCATGAGGCATGAGGTAGGAAAGCTCAACTGCAGGATTGAATGCGATCTTCTTGGCATCGACCATATCGAGCAGCTCAGTAACGAGCTCTGTCAAGCGAATGAAGCGTTGGATTTGATTTCTGCTTTCTCCTACTTGTTCAGCCATTATTTGATCAGATCTTTTTTGTGTCCCAACTTGGGACGCATTTTCTTTGGATGGTCTTCCTGCCTGTCGTTTCATAGCTTCCAGCTTGAGTTTATAAGCGAAGGCGCGTTCACTAGGCAGGATGTTCTCACGCTGAATGTTGCTGTCAACCATGATAATGGTGGCAGCGTCATCGTCGAGATTTCGCACGATGCAAGGGAGGGTATCCTTACCAGCCAGCTCACTGGCACGCTTACGCCGGTGGCCGGAGATCAATTCATATCCGCCTTCTTCTCGGGGACGGGCTATGACCGGCACCAGGACGCCGTGCTTGGTGATGCTCTCCGCGGTCTCCAGCATGGATTTATCATCTGTAACCTTGAAGGGGTGATTCTTGAACGGATACAAATCTGTCAAAGGAATATCGATGACCTTTTCCTGAGAGGCTTCGATCCTGGTTTCTTCGGTCTGAAAGATCTCATC
>LSQX01089459.1_pt1 | contig 12076 bp, 10 predicted proteins | sample 654561 | NCBI WGS metagenome assembly LSQX01 (sample SAMN04489861, study PRJNA283612) | anaerobic digester metagenome | isolation source: 4 biogas reactors fed with cattle manure at either 37C or 55C with and... | place: Denmark: Kongens Lyngby | collected 2014 | reverse complement strand
TCAACAGGCGCAGCGAATGCCGGTTCACGCCAATGGGAGAAATACCAAGAAGCAGTGCGGCGTTTTGTGGCCGGCACGTTGGGTGTTTCATCGGCAGAAGCGCCGGACGTTTCCGATTGGGAAATGAGTAACAGGGACGCAGCAGCATCACAGCAGGTGGCATCGGACTCTGGTGGGACCGGCACCAATGACACCTCCGAAGCCTCCACCCGAGATATAAGTCGTGCTGAAGACAACGGATCCTCCCAGGACTGGGTAGGCATAAGAGCCATCCTTCAATCTACAAGCATACTGACGCGGAAGCTTGATGTTGAGCAGCAAGGTTGTGGGAGCATTCCCAAAGCTGACATCCTGCTCAAACCCGACATCCGTCCCTATCACGCCCACCAGTTCTACAAGGCCAAGGAATTGATTGAGGCCGGCAGAAGGGCAGCGGAACAAGCGTTCAACCTGGATTTCCCTGTTTGTTTCAAGTAGATTTGATGTTCTCTAGTCATAGAATCACTGCCTATTGACATAGCCCGTCATGTTCTCTCTAATCAGCTCTATATGAGCCAAGACAGCTTTTTCGGCTTCTTCCGGAGAGCTTCTGGACAGGGCGTCCACAATGTCGCGATGCTGGCGGTTGATTATGTCCTCTTTTGAACTATCCTTGAGTATGCTTGCCCTGGCATCATGCACATGTTCTGAAATCAGCGTCTCTACGGCGTTTAGAAGCACAATCAGAAGCGGATTACCTGATGCCCTGGCAATTTCCCTGTGAAACTGGAAGTCATACCTGGCTTTCTCGTTTTCGTCGGTGCTGGCTTCGATGCAATCACACAACGCCCGCAGACGTGCCAGCTCCGTCTCCTCTATATTTCTCGCGGCAGAGCCTGCCGCTGCAAACTCTATCGCCCTTCTCAGTTCGAGAGTGTGGCCGGGATGTCCGCCTTCCAACATAAACATAATGCTAAGCGGCTCCGTCAGGCTGTTACTCAGATTGCTTGATATGTAGTTTCCTGACCCGTGACTGCACTCGATTATTCCCAGGGTGTTGAGCGCCTTGATGGCCTCGCGGATGGTGGCCCTTGACAAGCCAAACATCTCGCTCATCTGGCGTTCGCTCGGCAGCTTGTCTCCCTTTTTAAGGTTTCCGCTGGCGATATTCTGTTTAACTTGGTCCACAATCTTCCGCAAGAGCCCCGGAGGTTCTATCTTAGTGAACATGGGATCACCCCTCTGGTCTGCCCATAGGCCTCCTGCATGATGCTACACTCCCTATGGCCCCTCCTCATTCCCAAACATGAGAACCCGTTAGTATTTCATTTGCTGCTCAGCCCCTGCTCAGCCCCACTTAGTCAAAGACCTTGTACGGGTTCAGGATGCCGTTAGGGTCAAATGCCTGCTTGATGCGGCGCATCAGCTCTATCTGGGTGGATCCGAGGCTTTTTGCGAGATACTCCTTCTTGGCGAAACCGATCCCGTGTTCGCCTGAGACCATACCTCCCAGTTCATAAGCCTTAGAGTACAGGAAATCAAACCCCTCCTGAAGCTTTTGTTCCCAGACATCCTCCTCCAGCTCGTCGCGGCAGAAATACACATGCATGTTGCCGTCTCCGGCGTGCCCGAAGTACGGGATCCTGATACCTAGCCTGCATGCGAGCCCGTTTATGCACTTGGCGAAATCAACGATTTTGCTCCGGGGGACCACCACATCGCATTCGTCGAACTCGCTAGTTGAAGCTTTGATTGCCTCCAGAAAGACCTTTCGTGTGCCCCAAACGGACTCCTTACGCTCTTCGGTATCCACGATGTAGACATCGTAGGCGCCTCTGTCAACGCACAATTGGGAAGCCATGTCCGCCCGCCCTGATACGTCTTGGGCCGAAAACCCGTCATACGTGAGCAACAGCGCTGCATCTCCTTGGATTCGAGGGAAAGACTTACCCTGATACTCTTCCGCCAGTGAAATCACTTCCCGGGTCAAAAACTCGACGGCTGTGGGGTCAGTGCCTGAGCGGATAAGCTCGGGTACAGCCGAGATAGCAGCTTCAAATGTCGGGAACGGCGCAAGCAGGCTCACGCTTTCCTTGGGTAAAGGCACAATCCGGAGCGTGGCCGCTACGATGACGGCCAAGGTGCCTTCGGAACCGATCAGCAAGTCTTTGATACTGAAGCCCGAACTGTTCTTGACTGCTTTCGAACCAAATGTCTCTATCTCGCCTGTAGGCAACACCGCGGTAAGTGATAACACATAGTCCCGGGTTACCCCGTACTTCACCGCCCGCATGCCTCCGGCGTTGGTACTGATATTGCCTCCGATGGTGGCCGACGTCTCTCCTGGATCCGGAGGATACATGTATCCCCGCTCTTCGACGTACTTGGCCAGATCCATTAACAACACGCCGGGCTCCACGGTGACCGTCATGTTGTCTTCGTCCAGTTCAATAATCCGGTTCATGAGGGTAGTGTCGAGCATGATCCCGCCGGTCACCGCCACGGCTCCTCCGACAAGCCCGGTCCCTGCACCCCGGGTGACCACAGGTAGCAGCCTCTTATTGGCGTATGAAAGAATCTTCGACACTTCTTGTGCCGATTGGACGCGGACTACTACATCTGGAGCGCTCTTTATGCGCCCGAGTTCGTCATGGGCGTAATCCGGGCTGATATCGGTCCCAACCAGAACGCGATTGCTCGGCAGAAAGCTCCTCAAGTATTCCAGGTCCGCTGGTGCGATTCGGTTCACCGTACTAGCCCCTCCCTTTCGATCTTTTCTATGAACGCAGGCAACACCTCATACAAATCACCCACAAGGCCCACGTGGGAGATATTGAAGATGCTTGCTTCCGGGTCGCTGTTTATCGAGATTATGTACTCCGACTTGTCCATGCCCGCAGCAAACTGCACAGCGCCAGAGACACCTATGGTGACGATGAGCTTGGGCTTGACGGTCCTGCCTGAAAGCCCTATCTGCCTCCTGGGATCGAACCTGCCATTTTCCACCATCGGCCTGGTACAAGCAAGTTGGGCGCCAAGGATGTCAGCCAGCTTCTTAGCGAGACGAAGTCCCGCTTCATCTTTGACACCCCGCCCTACGGCCACGATCACCTCAGCCTCAGAAATGTCCAGTTCTTCCGGCTTGGCTAACACGTCTAACACCTGTGCGCCTACGTTCGCCAGCCCATGCGGAACCGCCATGACTTCCACCTGGGCAGTTGGGTTCTCCCGCCTAGGAGCTGCATCAAACACCCGGTACCTTACCGTACACATCTGCGGCCTGGTGTGAGGGGTTACAATCTGAGCCATGATGTTGCCGCCGAAAGCAGGCCTGGTCTGGACCAGGTTGCCATTATCACGGAGGGCCAAGCCTGTGCAGTCAGCGGTGATGCCCGTCCTAAAACGCGCAGCTATTCTGGGAGCCAGCGAACGGCCCATGCTTGTGGCGCCTGCCAGGACCACAGACGGCCTGACCTTTTCGATGAAATCAGCTGCGCACATGGCATAGCGTAAGGGCTCGAAATGCTCGAGGTGCCTGTCGTCGTACACGTAGATCTTATCCGCGCCGTAATACTTAAGACTCTCAGCTGCGGAAGTCACCTGCCAGCCGATCACAACCGCGAAAACCGGTGTGCCGGCAGGCGCAGCCATCTCAAGCGCCTTACCCAGAAGTTCCAGGGTTATAGGGTGAAGTCGGTTACCCACGCATTCAGCAAGTATGGCTATCCCTTGCCATCGGCTCTTATCCACTGAAGTCTCGGGCTTGTCTTCCACCAAGGTAAGTACACCGTCTTGGTCGGCCTCAAGACACAGCCTGCACAACCTGCAGCCCGCCTCGATGGAGAGGCCCGCCTCACTTACGACTATGGCGCCGAAAGGACACACGGAAGCCAGTCTTTCCGCAATTTCTGGTGTCACCTTTTCTTGATTGACCTTAATATGTGCCATAACATCACCTTAGATCCTCTTTTTCTCACGTAACAACGAGTAAAGCCGGCCGGCCAACTCTTCACCGGTCCCTGTGAAACATACCCGGTCGTCGTGGGCCTCCGGCGGGAAAACCCTCTCCACCTGGGTCGGAGAACCCGTCAGCCCGTAGTGGGATTCATCTTGATCGGGCAGGTCACCCATGCTCCACACTGATATCTGGGCATTTCCTACCGTCTTTTTGCGGAGATACGACGGCAGGCGGGGGGTGTTTATGTCCTTGTCTACCGTGATTAGGCAAGGTGCTTGAATCTTGACAGTGTAGATGCTGTGGTCCATGTTGACCTTGACGATGAAAGCCCCTTCTCCTTCCGAGAAGCTTTCGACTGCGGTCACATTGCACGCGTGGGGAATCTCCAACCACTCGGCCATCTCCGGTCCCACTTGCCCTGTGTCCCCATCGGTGGTTTGCTTTCCGCAGATGATTAGGTCATACTCGCCGATCTTGCGGACGCACTGCGCGAGGGTGTAGCTGGTAGTCAGAACGTCAGCCCCTGCAAACCGCCGGTCGCTGGCAAGCACCGCCGAATCCGCCCCCATATACAAAGCTTCATAAAGGACGTCCATGGCTTGGTTTGGACCCATGCTCAGGACAGCCACGGTTCCCCCGTACCGCTCCCTCAACAAAAAAGCCTGTTCCAAAGCGAACAGGTCGTACGGGTTCATCTTGCTTTTTGTGCCTTCGCGTTTGAGGACGCCGGTAACCGGATCTACTTCAACGTTTGACGTGCTCGGAACCTGTTTGATGCACACTATGATGTTCAACCAACAGACATCCTTTCTGTGGTGTTGTCTGGATAGTGTGACCCACGCCAGGTATAGGTCCAGGTATCACACTAAGTCACAAGCAACAGGTTGTTCCCAACTGGCAGGTCATTCCTAACTGGTCAGACCAGTTCATTCACTTTTTATGCCCTTTGGCCTTTTGAGCGTTCGCCAGGGCTGATCTTCCAGGCACAACTTATTAGATCTCTCCGGAGACTGTTCTACGGAGTTCTACGCTGGAATTCTACGCTGACATTCAAAATCCTTCCTTAGCCATCAGAAGCCATCAGAACATGCAGGCAACTGTTACCCAAGTAGAGAAGCGGATTTGAAGGAGCCGTCTGCTTCTTCGCCGCCAGGTCAAGGCACAGCTTCATAGCCCCAAGCCGGAGGTTGTATGTGGCTGGAGTCTTTGCAGTCGCTAATATGGTTGCCTAAATATCATGGTCGGGGCGACTGGATTTGAACCAGCGGCCTCATGGTCCCGAACCATGCGCGCTACCAAGCTGCGCTACGCCCCGACACGCCTTGTATTATACCACCTGCTGGCATGCACGGCAAATGCACTCTCGTGGATTGCTGTCGGAGGTTCACGCCCCTACAAATGTTTGTTGGCATTACAACAATCTGTTTGCCGTCCCCGTTGTACGTCAGTGAAGCTTCCTGTACCCCTGAAAGATCCGTTCAACCGGTGCCCATCCTATGTATCTTGGTTTGGTCCAGCCTGGGGCAGGCACAAGTTTTTCTACCTCCAGGTAATTATCCATCCTCACCTTATCCCAAGCATGTATCACATTGCCGTCACCTGTAGACAAACCAACATGCCCCCAATTCTTGTGACGGCCTTTGAGCGTGCCCCAGCAATCATAAAACACAAACACACCTATTGGAGGAATATCTTCTTGCATTGTTACACCATACATATCGGCCGATTCCTTTGCAGTATCCCCACCGAAAATCTCGACGTTGTTGCTTATCTCATAAGCATCTTCAACAAACGCGAGGCATCTAAACCGATACTCCTGAGAACCCAACCGTTCTTTTGCCCACTTGACGGCGTTTTCAATGTATCGGGATATCTCATCCATTTTCAGGGAATCTTTCTCCATTGTCCGTCATCTCCCCTATTGGATTTGGAGCGCTCAAAGCGGCACGTATGGATAAATCCAGGCTTGCATGGTTGCCACTGCATAATTTCTCCGTGGCGCTCAGTATAACCTTTATGCCTTAGAACAAAATGAGAGAATTGCTTGATAACTCGCGATTCTCGCACAATCGCATGTACACTCAGCCTGCCTGACTTCCGACCAGCCCCAATTGGACCAGTTCCAGTGCACACCTGATCTGAAATCAGCCACTTACCCATGTCGCAAACTGCCACCGCCCCCTGTCTGGCCCCGAGTTAGCCACATCTGCACCGCTTCTGGTCAGACATTAACCGGCTTTGCCGCAAACCTGGCTAAGAATTGACCGGTTCTGCTTTCTGAGGGCAGGAGATGGTCAAGGATCTGTCAAGCGCAAAGCACATATGGTCTAGAATTGACCAGCGCCTAGGGAACCTGGTCTAAGATTTGCCACTCATCCCGCCCATCTGGTCAAAGACTTGCCATCCCGCTTGCATGGAAGCCCATACTGGTTCCGATTTGACCGGTTCGGGATCTGAGCTGGTCACACACTTACCAGTTCACGCCGGCACCTGGTCCACAATTGATCAGTTCCCTTTCATAGAGGCTCAGCCTGGTTCCAAATCATCCAGTTCCGAGTCTGGCCTGGTCTGCCATCGACCGCTTCCGCCGTAAACCTGGGTTAAAATCGACCAATCTGGCCCTCGGCAAAACGGAGCTGGCCTGGGATTGCCCACTTCGACTTAAGAGGTGGTCTGAAACTGACCACTTAGCGACCAAGCCTGGTTTCAAATCGACCAATCCGGCCCTCGGCGNNCTGGGATTGCCCAGTTCGACTCAAGAGGTGGTCTGAAACTAACCACTTCGGGACCAAACCTGGTTTCAAACCGACCAACCCGGCCTTGAGCAAACCGGAGCCGGTCTCGAAATAACCCGATTGGGCCTCGAAACCTGGTCCGAACTGACCGGTTCCCGCGAAAATCCGGTAAGGGATGTTAATTGCATGGACTAGACTAGCATTTCCGAGCCCAGGTTGACTTTGACACCGTATAACGGCAAGAATATCATTATAGAAACCATAGAGAAACTATGGAAAAAGCATGGAAGGTATTCCGTTACTTTTGAGAGGTGTATAAGATGACCCGCTACCTGATCACAAGCGCGTTACCGTACATAAACGGCATGAAACATCTGGGAAACCTGGTGGGCTCCATGCTACCGGCCGACGTATACGCAAGGTTTCTACGGCTTGAAGGTGAAGAAGTGCTCTATATTTGTGCCACTGATGAACACGGCACCCCGGCAGAAATCGCAGCTATGGAAGAAGGCTTGGACGTCAAGACCTACTGCGATATCCAATACCAGAGGCAGAAGGACGTATACATGCGCTTCGGGTTGTCTTTCGATTATTTCGGCCGCACTTCCTCCCCGCAAAACCATGAACTCACACAGCATTTTTACAAGATGCTGAACAAGAACGGTTTCATCGAGGAACGCGGCATACAGCAAATATATTCACTAGACGATCAGCGTTTTCTTCCCGACAGGTACGTTACAGGCACGTGCCCGAAATGCGGCTACGAACGGGCCAGGGGCGATCAGTGCGAAAACTGCGCTAGTTTGCTCAACCCCTCGGACCTGATTGAGCCTAAGTCAACCATATCCGGCAGCCGCAACCTGGAATTACGTGAATCCAAACACCTATTTCTAAAGCTGGATACCCTGAGCCCTGAAATCGAAGCGTGGGTGAAAACTAACACCCACTGGCCTAATCTCACATACTCAGTGGCTATGAAGTGGCTAAACGAAGGATTGCAGCCCCGTTGCATCACCAGGGATCTTTCCTGGGGTGTTCCCGTTCCACGGGAAGGGTATGAGAACAAGGTGTTCTACGTGTGGTTCGATGCCCCCATCGGCTACGTAGGTGCTACTAAAGAATGGGCTGACCAGGATCCTGCCAACCGGGATTGGAAGGCATGGTGGTACGACGCCGACGACGTGTATTACGCCCAGTTCATGGCCAAAGATAACCTGCCCTTCCACACCATTGTGTGGCCTGCCACAATTCTGGGTACCCGGGAGCCCTGGACCATGGCCAACTACATCAAAGGATTCAACTGGCTCACCTACTACGGCGGCAAGTTTTCCACCAGCCAGGGACGGGGCGTATTCATGGACGATGCCTTGGAGATCCTCCCCCCGGACTACTGGAGGTACTTCCTGATGTCCATCGCTCCCGAATCTGACGACTCGGACTTCACATGGGACCTATTTGCGACGGTAGTCAACAAGGACCTGGCAGGTACCCTGGGCAACTTCGTCAACCGTACCCTCAAGCTTGTATCATCCAGGCTAGGGAATACAATACCCGAAGGTGGCGAGTGGGGCGAACACGAAGACAAGCTGCTTGCCCAGTGCAAGGAAAGCATCCAAGAGTACCGGACCGCCTTGCGGAATTTTGAATTCCGGAAAGCTGCCCTTGCCCTGAAGAAACTATGGACCCATGGCAACGTGTACATTGACGCCCGTGCTCCTTGGAATCTGTTGAAAGAGAATCCTGGAGAAGGTGCACTGGTGCTTCGCACCTGCATCAACTTAATCAGGACGTACGCCATTGCGTCATCGCCCTTTATACCCTTCACATCCGAAACCTTGTTTGACGCACTTGGCATGACTGAAGAAGAGCGCAAAGCCGGGCTCGATGACGCCCTCAATCTCAGGGCGCTGGAAGCCGGCAGGGCTTTCAAAGTACCCCCTATCTTGTTCAGGCGGTTGGACCAGGACGAGATCGAGACATACCGCCGGCGCTTTGCAGGGGTGGAAGAATAAGGCGGTATATAGACGAGTTGAAACCCGGGTTTGTTCAAAACCTGGGTTTCAACTTATCTAACTGGAGTTTTGGCTTGTCCCCAGCTTGGGAAGATACAAAGGTTCGGTCCCAAGTCCTATTGAATCTTCCCAATTTCTGTACGATAATTTTGGAGAATGAGGTGTTTCTGCGCCAACAAATCATCGCATGCATTTCGCAATCTCCAGCACGAGCTTTGTCCCTACCGCAACACCTATCGAGTAGGGCGTGTGTTTGGCTCTAGGACACCAAGAAGTGAATTTTGGGTCAAGAGGTGTCTCAAATATCTAATCTGACAGGCGACAGGCTCACTTTGAACGGAACCATAGAAGGAACGGAGCAGGCACAAAGGTCAGGCCCGTATAAGCCGTCTAACCGGCTGATTAAAACTCGTCTTAAGGGCAGGGATGCCTTGCGTCAAGCCCTATATTTCCTGGCTTTTGCCGCTTTGGGTTTGCCTCTGTGTTTTGAACTGCTGGCAACTAAGCCCCTGCCTGAACCTAAGACTGCGGTGCTTCTTACCGTACTGGGGCTAATCTCCTACCATCTTCCCGTAACCATGCCGTCCAACGTCCGATTTAACCCCGGATTCCCTTTACTTATGAGCGCGCTTTACTATCACGGCATCTCGGCCGCTCTGCTTGTGGTAATCCCTTCTATGTTACTGTTTTTCTTTACTAAGAAACACGGGTTGCTTAATTGCTTGTGCAATGCAGGCCAGTTTACCATATGCTTGTATGCCGCCGACATGATTGGCCGATATGTTGGCTGGCAGCAAGGAGTACCCGCAAACAACAAAGCGGTCTTTATAGTTTGCCTTATGTATTTTACCGCCGACGTGCTCAACATCCTGATAGTGTCCGGGTCAGTTGCCATGGAGGCTAAACGGCCTTTCTGGGAGTGCTTTACACGGAACTTTTTCTTCGAGAGGAGAGCAATCATCGCCCAACGCACCTTTGTGACTGTTGTAGCAATGCTGCTTACCTCTTACATGGGAGACATAGCTTTTTGCATCGTATTTATCGGTGTAATATCTCTACGTGTACAGAATCTGTTCCAAAAAGAGCTGGCAGTTAGAACCGAAGAAGCGGAGACCGACCCCCTCACCAATGTCTACAACATGCGCTACCTGCGCAGATGGCTCAAGCACGAGCTCAAGTCCGCAAGCGGCACCCAGGCCCATTATGCTTTCATCTTTGCTGATGTAGACGGCCTTAAAGCGGTAAACGATAAGTACGGCCATGAAACAGGCAACAGCCTGCTCATCCATGTAGCTGACCTGCTAGTGTCCAATGTGAGGAGCCAGGACCGGGTGGCCAGGTATGGCGGGGACGAGTTCCTCATAGCGTGTCCCAACACAAACCTCTCCCAAGCCATGTCAATGGCAAACAGGATCCTTAACACCATAACCGAGAAGCCTTTCATGCTAAACGATATGGAAATTCCCATTGGCATGAGCATGGGTATAGCTTCTTGGCCTGACCACGGTGAGACGGTGTTCGATGCAATCCGCATGGCTGACAAGGCGATGTATCTAGCCAAGAAAAGCGGCGGAAGCAGGATACGTTCAGCGGCAAGTATATCATAGTCCCGTATGATGTGCCCGCGATTCAATCATAATACCCCATGCAGGATATATAATTCTTTGCAGAGAATAAAACGGTTATTCGACACTCTGGACCGTAAAGCGTAGGTGAAACATTGTGAAAATCATCGTGGCTTCTGATTATGATGAAATCAGCCGGCTGGCTGCAGATCGTGTAGCTGAGCTGGTAAGACAAGATCCCGGTGCGGTATTGGGACTGCCAACAGGCAGCACTCCCCTGGGTATGTACCGCAACCTTATCAGGATGCACAGGGAAAGCGGTTTATCTTTCAAGAATGTCACCACTTTCAACCTCGACGAATATGTGGGGCTATCGCCCGATGACGAAAACAGCTATAGGTATTATATGTACCAGAATTTCTTCAACCACATAGATATCCAAAAGCAAAACATCAACATCCCAGATGGAACCGCTGAAGATTTGGAGCAGGAGTGCGTTGACTACGAAAACAAGATCCTTAGCGCAGGCGGCATCGACCTTATGGTCTTGGGCTTGGGAAACAACGGGCACATAGGATTCAACGAACCTTCTGACCATTTTCCCAATGCTACCCACGTGACTGAACTTGATGACAGCACGATACAGGCCAACGCCAGATTTTTTGAAAGCATTGACCAGGTGCCCAGGTATGCCATTACCATGGGCATAGGCAGCATCATGCGTTGCCGGAAAATACTCCTGCTTGCCAGTGGAAACGCAAAGGCCCGGGCTATACGCGGTGCCCTTGAAGGCCCGGTTACCCCATTGCTTCCAGCATCTATCCTCCAGTTTCATCCCGACGTTACGGTGATACTCGATACAGATGCTGCATCTGAGCTCACAAGGGGCGTATAACCTCCGTTCAAACGTTTCCTGTGGAATCTGCTTCAACTAAGCAGGAATTAAGCCTGCCTATTTAGAATCGTGTAAGGTGCGACACGACACCAAACAACAGGTGTCGGCTTGCACCGCTTCTGATGCAGGCATCTTGTAAGCATTCAAAGATACGGAGGTATATGATAAATGAACATACTAGCTATTTCTGGTAGTCCCAGACCCGCCAGAAATACCGCAAGCCTTATGAAACTAGTCATTGAATGCGCTAAGACATATGCTTCAGAGGTAAACACAATGTGGTGCAACCTCAATGATATGACGTACTCCGGATGCCAGTCGTGTCTGGCTTGTAAAGACCCTGCCGCAAAATCATGCGTCCGCAAAGACTCCCTCGCCTTTGTGCTCGACGTCATGCTGGCAAGCCAGGCGTGGGTTATTGGTACCCCGGTTTACATGGGCCATGTGAGCGGCCAGCTCAAACTACTCTTGGACAGGATGTACGGCTTCACCGGGCCCAACGGAGAAAAGCGGCTGCCCGCCGGCAAGAAAGTAGTCGTTGCCATAACGCAAGAGGCAGACGAAGAATGCCATACAGACCTCGGAGAACAAATCGCTTCGTGGCTTAGCCGCTGGGGCCTGGAAACCAGGATAATACGGGCTTGTAGTATGCCTGTAGCAGCTCCCGCACCCGAATTTAGTCAAGCGGTCAAAGAGCAGGCTGACGTCCTGGGCAAATGGCTGGTCACCCCCTAGCCAATCCATCTGATACCCGGATTTGACTGAGACAGCTAGCATCATCCTGGCCATTTGGCCGGTTGGGCTGGCTTTTCCATTTGAATCACTTGCAGCTTTCATAAAGATTGCAATTTTCTAATAATCATAAGAAGGACTTCTGTGACTCTCCTCGAATACATATTATGAAAAGTAGCTCAGAATTGATGAGCAGCTCA
>LSQX01074347.1_pt1 | contig 12076 bp, 12 predicted proteins | sample 654561 | NCBI WGS metagenome assembly LSQX01 (sample SAMN04489861, study PRJNA283612) | anaerobic digester metagenome | isolation source: 4 biogas reactors fed with cattle manure at either 37C or 55C with and... | place: Denmark: Kongens Lyngby | collected 2014 | reverse complement strand
ATTTGCCGGAAAACTGAAAGAGGGTGATGTGTTCCTCACTTATCTCATTTCTTACCCCATCTTCCGCTTTTTTATGGAATTTCTGAGGCTTGACGCCAGTTTTGTCGCAGGGATCAATGCCAATCAGACGATTATGCTTGTTATTGCGCTTCTTTCTGGTGCTTTGATTTTCTACAGGCATAAAATTAAACCTGACGTGAAAGATGGTGAAAATAGCCTGGATCATGACACACCGATGATCCAGGAAGATGAACATCCAGATCACGTCGACGGATAAATTATTCAAAAAACCCATCTTGATTATCGAAACGTGCGTGAATGAAGACAAAAATCACTTTTCTTGGTACGGCGAACGCAGTTCCTAATAAACAGCAGCAAAACTCTCATCTGATTGTTGAATTAAGTGGGCGAAAGCTCCTGATCGACTGTGTGGGGACACCGGTTGTGAGGTTGCAAGAGGCTGGAATCAATCCCTTGGCAATCACCGACTTAATTCTGACCCACTTTCATCCGGATCATGTTTCAGGGGTCCCCTTGCTTCTCATGGATTTGTGGCTGTTAGGGCGCAAAGAATCGCTTGCAATTTATGGAAACCATGATGTTTTGCAGCGTGTTGACGAGATGATGGGTTTGTTCAGATGGGAGACCTGGGGTGGGTTTTATCCGGTTGATTTTAATCAGATTCCAGAAGTCGATCAGTTCCTAATTATTGAGGATGAGCAAACCCAGGTCTGGTCATCACCTGTAAGTCATATTATCCCTTGTATTGGTTTACGAATGCAGCTGCCGGATGGAATTGTGGCATATTCATCGGATACAGCGCCATGTGAGGCAATGATTCGGCTTGCGGAGGGTGCTGATATTCTCATCCATGAAGCAACGGGCGGGATGCCGGGGCACACCTCGCCTGAACAGGCGGGTCAAATTGCACAGCAAGCAGGTGTAAAAACGCTTTACCTAACCCATTATCCAGGAAACGTGGACCATCAAGATTACGTTAACCGTGCGCGTGATAGCTTTTCAGGGGAGATATGGATTGCACAAGATTTGATGACGATTTCTTTTTGATTAGTTCTTCTGAAAACAAGATCCCCTTTTTACCAGCCTTCTAAAAAAGTAAGCCATTCGTGGTTTTCATCCAGATGTTTTCCGAAGAGGTATGCTGCGGTATTTGGCGGTCTTTGGGGCGTTTTAATCGGGTACATACCGGATTGTTTTGAGGTCATTCCACCCTTGAGTTGATTGCAACGTGGGCAGGCTGTGACAACATTTTTCCAATCCGTTTTGCCTCCAAGGCGGCGTGGAACGACATGATCAATCGTCAGGTTGCCAGTTTTTCGACCGCAATATTGACAGGTGTAATTGTCGCGGTGAAAGATTTCTTTTCGCGTGAGATGAACCATCGGGTAAGGACGTTTGACCATCCTGATCAGACGGATGACAGAAGGCAGGGGGAAACTCTGAGATACGGATCGGATAAACCCTCGACCATTCAGTATTAAAGTTGCTTTTTCATTCAGCACTAAATTGATCGCCCTGTAAGTCGAGGTGATATTAATAGGCTGAAAATTTGCATTAAGTACAAGGACCTGTTCGTTCATGTCTGTTTCGTTAAGATTATATCAGGTTTGACAGGACGGGTAAAATTATTCAGGCAGTAAAATATTCGCTTTGAGGAATCTTTTTTTTCTCCGCAAGGTTTTTAAAAATTCGATATAATAAGAACAGAATGAAGAAGAAAACCGATTATTTCGATTAACATTTTTAGAATAAGACAAGGCACACATCGCGCCTTGTAAAAAAGGCGCGTTTTTGTGTGATTAATTAAGAAGATGGATCAAGGAGACAGGATGAATATCGATCAACAGGTAACCTATCTGATGCGTGGAACAGAATATGGCGATCCCGAGACTTATCAATCAATGAAGAACGAACTTCGGGAACGATTAATCAATGCAGAACTGAAGGGGCGACCCTTACGTGTTTATTGTGGTTATGATCCTCGAACAGCAGACTTACATATTGGTCACACGGTCACCATGCGAAAATTACGCCAATTCCAGGAATTGGGACACCAGGTGATATTTTTGATTGGCACGTACACTGCGCTGATAGGTGATCCATCTGATAAAGACAAATTGCGTCCTCAACTCACGCAGGAGGAATCCAGACAAAATGCTGAAACTTATGCCGAACAAGCTTTCCGAATACTGGATCGGGAAAAAACTGAGATTCGATACAATGAAGAATGGCTTTCCAAAATATCCTTGAAGGATTTAATCTACCTCGCCTCAAATTTTACGATACAGCAATTTATGGCACGGCAGAACTTTCGCCAGCGCTGGGAAAACGAAGAAGCATTGTATTTTCACGAGTTCTTTTATGCGCTCATGCAGGGATATGATGCCTATGCACTGGATGCAGATGTGCAGGTAGGTGGAACTGATCAGATGTTTAATATCATAACCGCTGCTCGAAAGATCATGACGTATTATGACAAGAAGCCCAATATTGGGATCATTCTGGGGATTTTGCCCGGGACCGATGGCGATGTGAAAATGAGCAAATCGCTTGGAAATCATATCCCGTTGAATACAACGCCTGAAGACATGTTTGGTAAGGTGATGAGTATTCCTGACAAGGCGATGCCCAGTTATTCTCGGTTGGTTACTCGCTGGACGGTGGAAAAGATCGACGAATTTGAAACTGCGATATCAGAGGGGCGGCTGCACCCGAGAGATGCTAAAATGGAACTTGCCCAGGAGATCACCTCTGCTTTTTTCAATGATGAACAGGCTGAGAAGGCGCGTTCGTATTTTGTTAACCTGTTTCAAAAAGGTGACCTTCCTGAAGAAATGCCCGAATTTCGGATTGACGGGGAGGTAACCCTGATCGATGTCCTGACAAACAGTGGGACGGTTTCCAGCGGGAGTGAGGTCAGAAGACTTTTGAAGCAAAATGGAATCAAAGTCGATGAAGAAAAGGTCGACGATCCCTATCTGATCCTTAGAGAAGGTTCAATTGTTCAGGTGGGGAAACGACGTTTTCTAAAAATTGTTTCCGAATAAAGAGAAATTTGTTTGTTTCACCAAGGGCTGTAACAGCAGCCCTTTTTTGATTATTTGTTTATTGTTCCCAATTGCAAGGCTTCATTCAGCAGCGATTGTCCAATTTGCCGTGCTATCAGAGGCGCATCGTGTTCAAGCACGACGACAACCACCATGGGTTGCCCGTCCCATTGTGTGCTTGTGCCAGCCAGGTACCAGGTCACGGGCGCTTCATTCACCGTCATCGCCAGGCTGGTCACTTCCCAATGTGTTTGTTGCGAGCCATGAAGCGTGTCGACCAAAGAGTTTGCTTGACTTGTAGGTAAAGCCTGAACCTTCTCTGATAATTTTGGGAGGGTAACCCAATCACTCGTTGAGTCTTCATAGGCGTTCACAATCCGCGGGGCTGGTCGAACGCCCTGATTGGACAGTGCGCTGGCGGCTAATGCCATCTGAAGTGGGCTTATTAAAAAAGCCTCTTCTTTTATCAAGTCCTCTTTTTCAAGCTCTGACTGTGTTGAATAGGCATCTGCAACAGCCAGATAAAGCTGTGGATTTTCAAAAAAGCCAAGATTTCCATAAAGCAGAAGGAGGTCCGTGCTGTTTGATAAACTCATCAGATCATCCATGGCACCTGAGCACCCACGATTGATCATTTCAGCCAGTGTGGGATCATCACTGAGGGGTAATGCGCAATTCAGGTTGCCATCAAGATTTGCTAAAAATGCTTCAGAATGGTTTTCGTCCTGAAGAAGATGAAGCTGGGTTGATAGGATAAAAGGCAGCAGCGCGCTCCCAGGTGGATACATGCCCTGTGTTGTCCGACTCACAAGCGGCGCGCGATCATCTGTGGATAAGGTTTCCCAGTTTTCCAATAGCGTGTTTGAGTCAAAATAGGGGTGAGACGCCAGCGCAAGTATTTCGCCGGTATGTGCATTCATCAAAATAGCGGCTCCTGCGAGGTCACCATTTGAATTTTCTGTAAAAAGGTCGTCAAGGGCAGCCTGAAGGCTCAGGTCAATGGTTAATCGGACGTTCAGTCCCGGAGGAGGAAGGTTGTACAGCAAATCTTGCCAAAAGCCTTTCGAATAAGGATATCCCTTTATTCCCCGTAAGTAAGGATACAACGATGCTTCAATCCCAGCCTGTCCATAGATAGAATTTGTGTAGCCAACCACAGGCGAAAGAGGGGGATATTCGTTCCATCGTTGATAGTTCCCGTTGTTATTAATGCTGGTGACGATGATCTGATTGTTTCGATCGAGGATATCTCCCCGCGACCTCAGGCGGTCGTCAACGACCCACCGGGGATTGTCACCCCGCTCTGATAGGGAGATGCTGAACCAGAAAGAGATTAAACTTGTTGCCAGAATTTCGATGACCAGTGCCACAATGATCAGTCCACTGGTCAAAACAAAACGAGATGGCTGCTTGCGGACACCATGTTCTAATTCGGGTGTGTAGTGGCTGATGTTGATCAGAATCATAATTGCTGTAAATGAAACAACGATGGACGAACCTCCATAAGACACAAAGGGCAAGGTGACCCCGGTCAAGGGTAAAAGCCCGATATTGCCGCCAATGATCAAAACACTCTGGATTCCGAGATAAAAAACGATCCCCAGTGATAAGTATCTATAAAACGAGTTGTTTGTCCTGATTGCCAGTCTGATGCCGCGGTAAACGAGGAAGATCAAGAGGATAATCACAGCCGAGGCGCCAAGAAATCCCAGCTCTTCTCCAATGGCAGTGTAGATAAAATCGGAAACGGACACGGGAACGATGGTTGGCGCGCCCATACCTGGACCCACACCGATCAAACCTCCTTCAGCTATAGCGATCATGGATTGAATGACCTGATATGAAGAACCGCTCGGGTCTCTGAAAGGATTAAACCAGATGTCGAACCGTGTTCGAACCACATCGATAAAAAAGTACCCGAGAATTCCTGCTAAAAGAATGAGGGTTGGTGCAAGCCATAAAATCCATTTGCTCCCTCGTGTGGTAAAGAGCAGCGCCACATAGATCAACAGGAAGATGATTGCACTGCCCAAATCCCGCTGGAAAACAAGTAAAAGGATGGCTGTCGTGGTGACAAGAAGGTTTGGAAGCAGGCTTTCGACTGTGCTCTGAGCGATTGTGAGATGGTCGGTAAAAAAACCTGCAAGGTAGATGATGATGATCAGTTTTAACAGTTCAGAGGGTTGAAAATGAATTCCCAGCACCCTGAGCCAGAGCCTGGGCCCAGCACCGGTTGGATTCATGCCTAAAAAGATGGTAAGACCTGTAAGAAACAACCCTGAGACCAACCAGATGTATTTGTACTTCCGTAAGTAATCAAGAGACTGGTGAAAATTAAAACCGGCGACAAGAATAAGAGAAGCAATGGCAATCCAAATGCTCTGACGCAATCCAAGATCCGGATAGAGACGCCAAATTGTCATTAAACCAATGCCATTCAGGAGGGCAACAACGGGCAGAATAAAAGGATCCCGTTGAGGGCACTTACGTACTGATTGATGATGTGCCAGGAAAAAACTCAATCCCCAAATTAATAGCCCCAGCCAGTGGTTTAGCGGGGGGGTTGTTTCATCGGATTGGGACCGGACCGAAGGCGCAAGCGTTCGAATTGTTGCATATATGATCAGGATTGTCGCTGATAGGATCAACAGGCGACTTTGGATGCGATCGCTTGAGGACGCTTCATCTCGGTATGAAAACAATTTTTGCACGTTTAGTTTAGATATTTTCCAACCAGCAGGCTCAGTTTTTCCCGTTTTATTGGGTCGATATAGTTTGGATTGGTGAGGATTGCGTTTTCCATCCCGGATTGACAGCCGCAAGAACTTTCAGGTTCGATCCTTTCCACCATTTTTTTAATTGCTTCCTGTGCTAGGATGATGTTTTTTTCCAGCGTCCGAACCACCATATCCACGTTAACAACTTCCTCCGTGCTGTGCCAGACATCAAAATCCGAAATGTGAGCCATTGTCGCGTAACACATTTCTGCTTCCCTTGCCAGGAAAACTTCGGGAGATGCTGTCATTCCAATAATATCCATGCCCCAGGAACGGTACATTCTGGATTCTCCTTTTGTTGAGAATCTGGGGCCTTCGATGGTGATGAAGGTCCCACCTCGATGATACGTAGCGTGAACTTCTTCCAGGGATTTTTCAAGGATGTCGGAAAGTGAGTTGCAAAAAGGGTCTGCAACACTCACGTGCGCAACGAGGCCCTCATCGAAGAAGCTTCGTTCACGTTTGTGTGTGAAATCGAAAACCTGGTCGGGGATGAGAATATGTCCTGGCGCATAAGCCTCTCGCAAGGACCCGCAGGCGCTAACGCTGACCACACGGGTGACCCCAAGCGATTTCAACGCGTAAATATTTGCTTGATAGGGCACAAGGCTGGGTGAATAAACGTGGCCGATGCCATGCCTTGCAAGAAAGGCAACAGGTTTGCCCTGCAGATACCCAATGGTGATAGGAGAACTTGGTTTACCAAATGGCGTGTCAAGATCGTACTCACGACGATCCATCAGATCATCAAAGGCATACAAGCCAGATCCGCCAATGACGGCTAACACGGGAGTTTCATTCATGATTTGCTTCAGACCTTTCGTTGAATTCTATGGAAATATTGACTGCCCCCAATTGTAATGAATCACCACTTGTGAGAATAACCGGGGTTTCTATGCGAATTTCGTTAAGATAAGACCCGTTGGTCGATAATAGATCTTCGACCCACCAATGCTTGTGATGATAATATAGTTTGCAATGCCTGAGAGAGATGGTCTCGTTGTTAATAAAAACGTCACAGGCAGGATCGCGGCCAATGATGACTTCTTGTGATGTTATCGCCTTATCAAGGCGCTCTCCATTCAGTGCACCATACAAAAAGAGAGAGGGAATGGATGTTGAAGTTTCTGTTCGCATTGATCCAAACAGGTCATAAAATATTACATAAACGATCCAACCGATAAAGACATAAACTAAAAGGATCAAAATCAGTCTGAGGACAAAGACGGTGACGGCATTCACAGTTCACCATCCCCGGAAATATCAAAATTGTCCTGTGACGTGCTCACCATCCTGTTGGATTCATCAATGGAGATCGCAGTTGTTGGATTGGTTGATGTCGCTTCTTGAATGTAGATGAGATTGACTGAACCCATTCGAATAACATCACCTGAATGAAGGGTAGCCTGAGAAATTCGCTTATTGTTTAGAAACAATCCACCAGTCGACCCGGTATCAAAAATCACATAATGCTGGCTGATTGCACGAAGCTGGGCATGGTGGCGTGAGACGTGCAGGTCTTCAATAACGAGGTCGGATTCTGAATGGCGCCCAATGTTGACCACGGGTTTGATCAATGGGATGTGGGTTTCCCCTCCAACAATAAAATATGCGCCATTGGGTATGCTTTGTTCCTCAGGAAAAATTTCATCAATCACCATGGGCGCGGTGTCGGGCAGATTTGGCGCGGGTTTTGTAAAACCTGCTGAAACGAAAAAATTGTTTTTTGGCGTCTGATCATCAATTAAAAGTTCAATCGTCGGTGGTGATAAAAAGCTTAGACCATCTGATTGACCTTTTTTGTAAAGCGATGCGACCATGTCATTAAGGATGTCATGGTGGATTTTCCATTCGGGATGATCTTCGTTATGAACATGGACGCTGAAATGATCGGGGGCATAGGTTTTACCCTCATCAGTGCTTTTAAGATTGTCCCGCATTGCCTTGATTAATTCATCAATCAAGCCTGCTTGATGCTCTTTATTAATGAAAATGCTGATTAGTTTTTCTTCAAAAATTGCGCGTAGGTATATTTCAAGTCGATCGAGATTTTTGTTCATGGTTAAAACCCGGTATAATTATACTCAACTATGGATTCTAATGGCTATGCGGAGATCGACCATACCGCTGACCTGGCTTTAAAAGTCTGGGGAGATGATTTTGCAAGCCTTCTGATCCATGCAGCCAGGGGGATGTATGCATTGATGGGGATCAGGTGTGATTGGGAATCTCCGGTGACGATATCCTTTACAGTTGAAAATTCTGTAAAGGAGTCGATTCTTGTTGATTTTCTAAATGAATTGCTGTATTTTTGTGAAGATCATAGAAAAATATTTGATGTGTTCAGGTTTGAGTTCAAGGAAGAACGTATTTCGGTGAATGGAAGCGGCTGGAAAATGATTGAAGTAAACCGAGATATCAAAGCTGTGACTTTCCACGATCTCATTATCAATGAGTTTGAAACAGGTTTTGAAACAGTCATAACATTTGACGTGTAGAGGTGATTTAAATGACGAATGTATCGATAGATATATTTACAAAAGTGAGTGATTTTGAGTGGGAGATTTCTCCTGATTTCCGCTCTGATATGCGTGTACCGGTGCGGGTGTTTGCTTCAAAGCAGATCTTGATGGATGCATTCCGTGATAATTCGATTCAGCAAGCTATCAATGTGGCTACTTTGCCAGGGCTTCTCGATGCAGTTGTGGTTATGCCAGACATGCACCAGGGATACGGGTTTCCAATTGGCGGGGTGGCAGCAACGGACTTGGAGACCGGTGTGATTTCACCTGGCGGCATTGGATATGATATCAATTGTGGTGTGCGATTGCTATCTTCGAAGATCATGGTGGAGGAAGTCAAGCAATGGTTTCCTTCACTGGCATCAATGATCAATCAGCATTGCCCAAGTGGTGTTGGTGTTGATAGCGATATTGTTCTCACGAAAAGCGAACTGATGGAAGCATGTGTACAGGGTGCGTCGTGGGCTAAGAAGTTTGGATATGCAACACCGGAGGATATTCTTCGGACAGAGGAAAATGGACGCCTGGCAGGTGCACAGCCGGAAAAACTGAGTGAGCGGGCAATCGCACGCGGTCGAAAACAGCTTGGCACACTGGGCGCCGGCAACCATTTTATTGAGGTTGATCTGGTCTCTGAAGTTTATTATCCTGAAGCAGCTGAGGCGATGGGTTTATTTGAAGGGCAGCTGGCTGTACAAATCCATACCGGGTCGCGAGGTTTTGGACATCAAATTTGTACGGATTACGTGCGGAGTATGCAGTCGGCTGTCTCAAAATACAATATCGATTTGCCTGACAGACAATTGGTGTGTGCGCCAATCCAATCACCAGAAGGTCAGGACTATCTGGGAGCCATGCGCTGTGGTGCGAACTATGCTTTTCTAAACCGGCAGATTCTGGCAAGCAGGGTCAGAGAAGCGTTTGAACGTGTTCTGGCGGGAAAGGTCAAGGATTGGCATCTCAGACAAGTGTATGATCTTGCCCACAACATTGGAAAATTTGAAAAACACAGGGTCGGGGGTCGAGAGCAGATGGTATGTGTGCACCGTAAAGGCGCCACACGTGCGTTTGGCCCGGGGTCAGAGGATATTCCACCTGATTACGATGAAATAGGCCAACCGGTGCTTGTGCCAGGCTCAATGGGGACCAGTTCCTGGGTTTTAGCGGGCACCGAATTAGGCATGCAGCGATCTTTTGGATCATCCTGTCATGGCGCAGGGCGGCAGATGAGTCGTTCAGAAGCAAAACGGAAGATTTGGGGCGAGGATTTGCGCAGTTCTCTGAAAGATGCTGGCATTGAGATTCGGGCGGGGTCCATGTCGGGACTGGCAGAAGAGGCACCCCAAGCCTACAAGGATGTTGACCTTGTTGTGGAAAGTGTGGTTGGCGCCGGGCTTGCAAAAAAAGTTGCCCGCTTAAATCCCTTGATTGTGATTAAGGGTTAATTCAATACATAAATTGGGTTGGAAAAAATCCAGCCACGGGTTTTTCCCTTGTAGGGGATATAGACTTCCACACGGTAAACACCTGGCTCGGTTGTGATGTGCGTGCAAATTTCTCGATCATCCCATTCTTTAATAATTTTCCCATCTTTAAAAAGACGGCAAAGCTGTTTTTGGGGTAAGCGGATTTGAAAAGTTAGCCCGCCATCTGACCTGACTTGATCACCCATGAAAAACTGACCCTCATCTGTGTGGACCGAAAAACGGAATCCATCCGTTGGTGCGGGCAGGTCATACGCAACAAAACAATTCCCCCGTCTGAGGGCATTTAATACTGTCTTTTTATCATCAGCGAAATTTTTCGAGAGCGATTTTTCTGTCAGGATGTGCGTGGTCACACTCTTGAAATGATGAAGATAGGGATAAATTTTGATTTTGAAAAACCCCCAACCTCTGGTGATTTCGTGGGCATCAACGCCACCAATGGCGATAATGGGGCGTTTTTTATCAGCAATCAGCTGATCCCAAAGACTGAGCGTTCTTTCAAGCGGCCCGATGGACATACGCTTTGGAAAGAGGGCATGGATAATTGCGGACAATAAAGATTGAGAAACGCTCTTAAACTCACTCAATTGATTCCACAACTCAATACCGGAAAACCCATCAATGTCCCAGTTTCGCCAGGAAAACGCCTTTTCCCCGAACATTTCCAGGGGGTCTTCGATTGGATGGGCGATGAAAGAAAGTCCGTTTCTTCGGTTAATTTGGTCAATTAATTGCTGAGGGTCTGACGAGAAATTAACCATCTCCCTTTCCGCGCCGATGACCAGGAGATGGTTTCCCGGCGGATCTAATTTTCTATCGTGGATTTCTTCACCAACGAGGAGCATCGTTTTCTTTTTGCCTTCTCCGTAATACCCCTCCAAACCATCAAGCCAGATATTATGATCAGTAATTATTATGCCATCCAGACCTGCTTTTTCGGCAATTTTAACCAGTTCTTGATGGCTTGCATTTCCATCGGAGTAACGGGTATGAATATGGATGGCGAATTTGATTTCATGCATTGGGTTGACGTATTTTTGCGTTAATGGGTATAATCAATCCTGTTAAAAGGAGGTACGAGTGGAGAATTATTTCAGCATAGCGCTTATTATAACTTCAATTGCACTGATTGCCAGCATTATTTTGCAGAGCAAAGGTGTCGGTTTAGGCGGTTTAACCGGGGGCGGTGATACAGGTGGTGTCTACACACAACGACGTGGAATTGAAAAGGTATTATTCTGGGTTACGATTGGATTAAGCGTACTTTTCTTTCTCTTGACGATTTTGACAGTGATTTTTGGAGCATAAGAGATTTTGTCCATGATGGATCTTCGCTCTTTTTAATTACGACGAACGTGACGGGGCAGCTGGCAAAAAACAGGTTGCCCATTTTATCTTAATCCTATGAAAAAATTCAGATGGCAGTTATTAATTATATTGGTGACTGGACTGATCGTTGGGGTTTTGTTAATCGTCCAGCAGTTGGGCAACGGTGAGGAAGCGGACACCACGCCATCACCAATTTCAGGTGGGATTTACACAGAAGCCTTGATCGGCGATTTTATGAGGTTAAATCCCTTTCTGGATATTTACAACTCAACTGACCGTGATGTTGATCAGTTAATCTTCAGCAGCCTGATCCGATTTGATTCAAGAGGTCTTCCCCAAGCTGATCTGGCAGAGTCCTGGGGTGTCTCAAAAGATGGCACAGTCTACAACTTTAGCCTGCGTTCAGATGTTTACTGGCACGATGGCGAGGTCTTCGACAGCAGCGATGTGGTCTATTCGGTGGAATTGTTAAAAAGCGACCATCCTTTGATCCCTGAAGATCTGAAACGCTTTTGGGCTGATGTTGAAATTGTCGCACTCACGGAAAATAAGTTACAGTTTTTGTTACCCGAACCCTTTGCCCCATTTCTTGATTATCTCAGTTTTGGAATTCTTCCCGAACATTTGCTTTCGGGATTGGATCTGGAGGCTTTGATCGATCATTCTTTCAATTTGGCGCCTGTTGGAACAGGTCCCTTCCGTTTCCAACGTTTGCTGGTTGAAAATAATAAAATCGTTGGCGTTGTTCTGGAAGCATTTGATGCCTATTATCTTGAGCGACCTTATCTGGATGAAATCATATTCCGATATTATTCCACACCTGAGAACGCATTTACAGCCTACAAAAACGGAGATGTTGAAGGAATCAGCAATGTGGTCTCTTAGACACATCT
>LSQX01246001.1_pt1 | contig 12078 bp, 10 predicted proteins | sample 654561 | NCBI WGS metagenome assembly LSQX01 (sample SAMN04489861, study PRJNA283612) | anaerobic digester metagenome | isolation source: 4 biogas reactors fed with cattle manure at either 37C or 55C with and... | place: Denmark: Kongens Lyngby | collected 2014 | reverse complement strand
TAATTGCCGTGCACCTGGCCTCGAAATCACCTTCCGGGCGATACTCAAGTAGTTTGCTCCATTCAGGCTACCCTGCGTCACACAGGATGGATTCCTTAGTGCTGCTTCCTTCCGGACCTGACACGGTTCAGAATGTCCCATTGCGCCGGACCCAAACTTCAACGCCACTTTCTCGAGCCGGACCCCACAAAGTAAGCCCTCGGCTCAGGAGTTCAACCCTGCTATAGCGGGTTGCAGGTTACAGGGCACCGCTAATTCCCCATCTAGCACGGCAAATCTTATGCAATATCAGATCACGAAAACTCCTTAGAACCCAGATTTTTCCCGGTTCTCTTGCCTGTTCGGGAGTTTGGCTAGTCCATTGTAACCTCTTTAACAGATGAATGCAAGAGTGTGATCGCCTTAGTGTTGTTGATCAGTCACTGCCTGCTAAAGACTCCTTTTGATAAGTATGAAACGCCTCCCGACAAGCGGGGTTTTTTTGAAAAAAATGCACCAGGAGTATGATCTGTTGCATGGTTCCCGGACTTACATTATGTTCAATTTTCTCCGTCTCCTGCAGCACGCCCTGCTCTACGCCAATTATTTGCAGAAACTCTTCCAATGTCTCGTGTCGTCTAAGCAGATATTCGCCCACTTCCCGACCCGACTCAGTCAGCTCTACCAGGCCATAGCGTTCGTATTTAAGGTAAGGAGTCTCCGCCAGCTTCTGTACCATATTGGTAGCCGAAGGGGGCTGAACGTTTAAGGCGGCGGCCAGGTCGCTGATACGCGTATAACCCTTGTCACAGGACAGGCGATATACCATTTCCAGGTAATCTTCCATGCTGGGTGTAAGCAAGTTGGCATCTTTACTGAGCAGTTCATAGCCGCGCACCGTGTAAAATCTTTCCTTTTCTCCCGACATTGCTTTCCCTCCCGGCTAGGGCTTTGTTTTATACTATGCGACCATGCCGAGAGGTAGTCTTTGTCTAAAGAGTTTTTGCTATTGATCGCGAAATTCGATGTGGTTTTCATCCATGGATTCAATTATAGCCAGGGAACTGATATTTATGCCTTGCTCTCTCAGCTGACTTCCTCCTTCTTGAAAACCTTTCTCGATCACAATGCCCACCCCAGCTAGGCTAGCTCCCGCCTGGTGAACTATGTCGATCATGCCCTGCACCGCCCGGCCTTTGGCCAGGAAATCATCTATTATCAGAACATGATCCTGAGCGTCCAGGTAGCGCCACGATACTTTCATCAAATAGCAGTTGTTGCGAGTAAAGGAAAACACTTCGCTGGTATAGGTATCCTGATCCAGATTGCGGGAATCCGATTTCTTGGCAAACACCACCGGCACGTGGAAAAACCAGGCCGTTGCAACCGCTACTGCTATCCCGGAGGCTTCCACAGTGAGGATCTTGGTGATCGGTTCATCCTTAAAGCGTTCGTAAAACTCCGCACCGATTTTGTGTAAGAAATCCACATCTACCTGGTGGTTAAGAAAATGATCTACTTTTAACACCTGACTGCCAATAACTGTTGCTTCTGTACGGATGCGTTCTTTTAGTAGTTTCATATAGTTCCTTTCCCCTAGTTGGCTACGAAAATTGATTAGTCTAATTATAATACAGTGCCTCTCTAGTGTCAGGGGTTCGCTTTTTGATTAAGCCGCAACATGCTAAACTGTTAGCATGTCTAATATGGTTCGAGCTTATATATAGATAGGAAGACCGTCATGCGTTTAGGTGGATTTTGGCTGGTAGGTGCCGGAGCAGCTCTATGGGGAACAATCGGATTATTTGTTAATGCTCTGCAGCAATTAGGGTTTACTTCTCTACAAATAACTCTATTACGCACCGGGACAGCGGGCTTGATTCTATTAATATACACTTTTCTTTGGCGCCCCGACCATCTGCGTATCAGCTGGCGGGATCTTCCTTATTTTCTGGGTACCGGGATATGCAGTATCGCCTTTTTTAACTGGTGCTATTTTCAAGCCATTCAGGAAACCTCTCTGTCGGTAGCCGCCGTACTGCTCTATACCGGTCCAGCTTTTGTGGTGGTTTTAGCGCGCATTTTTTTGAAAGAATCTCTGACCCCCCTGAAGATCCTGGCTCTTATAGGAACCCTGGTAGGATGTTGTTTCGTGGTAGGGTGGCTGCCCGGTCTTGATCAGAATATTACCCTGTATGGTCTAATCGTGGGCCTGGGTTCCGGGCTTGGCTATGGCCTGTACAGTATCATTGGCAAACCTGCCACTTCCCGCTACTCTCCCCTGACCATAACCACCTATACCTTTATTATTGCCGCTCTATTTCTGGCGCCGTTGGCTCAGCCTCTAACTACCCTGGTCTTGCTGACCACTACCCCGGCCTGGCCTTATATTGTCGGCTTAAGCCTGATCCCCACGGTTATTGCTTACCTGTTATATACCCAGGGTTTGTCCATGTTAGAATCCGGCCGGGCCTCGATAGCGGCTACCATTGAGCCGGTTATAGCTGTTTTGCTGGGCATGATTGTTCTGGGTGATAAATTGACCCTTTGGCAAGGGGTGGGGATCGTCTTCATTCTAGCCGCCGTAATAAGCATCCAGTTTGAAACAGTGGCAACTACTGAAAAAGTTTAACTGGATAAATGCGGCCAAATCAGCGCAAGTCCGGGGATTGTCCCTGCGAGGCGATGTGAGCATCGCCCCTTAACAACTTACCCAGTAACTCCTAACCTGCGACAGGAGACGGTTTCGTTTTGCCACGTTTTTTCTTATGCTGTGACGTCAGAAACCGGGTGGACAGAGTCCTCCATCCCCTACGATATAGGATATTCGCCTCACAGATGCAGGAGGGGCCGGCGGCCCACCCAAGCTGGCTGGATTTCGGCTCATATATAAGTAAAAGGGACCTTTAGTGCCAGTCCCTTTTACCTTAACTATTCTTTTATTTGGGTGACTATTCTTCCCAGATAGCAAACGCTCTTACGGGGCTGCCAGTCAAGCCACGGAATTTGAGAGGAAACATGGCCACATAGAAATTATCATGGCGCGGAATCTTAGTGATATTGATCAAGCTTTCAGTGTGCACCACTTCTCTTTCGGCATGCACGGTATGGTTGGGATAGTCCAGATCGGCTGGAGTATCCAGACTGGCCGCATCAGTACCGATATTTACCAGACCCTGATCCAGCAGCCAGGTGGTAGCCTCTTTGTCCAAGCCTGGATATTGGCTCAAATAACGGTAGGGATCGTTTTCGCCGGCAGGTTCTATACCTGTCCAATAGAGCAGGATCATGCCTGGTTTCAGAGTAACCTGAGCCTCATCCAGCCCTCTCTTAAGAGCATCCATAGTGATATGCACCCGGCCTTGCACAAAGGATAAGTCAATCCAGGCTGCCGGGGCGATCAGTTCTTTTAAGGTGATCTTGTCCACTGATAAGTGGGGTTTATTGGGGTCAAAGTGATAAACTGCATCCACATGAGTGGAAGTGTGGTCACAGGTTATGATCCCTTTTACGCCAAAGCCATAGGGGTATTTGCTGGCTTCACCCAGACTGAACTTGGTTTCTTCGTGAGTTTTGTGCCACCAGAAGGCCGTTTTCATATGACCTGGGTAAACGGGAATATCAGGGGCAACATCCTTGCCTAGATCCAGGAAGTTTAGTTTTTTACCCATGAATTCAATAACATCAATTTTTGCATTTGTATCAACCATTACTAATTCCTCCTAATACTATTGTTTTAGCTAATCACATTAGGTTTTAGGCACGAGCTCGAGCCTGCTGTCTTTCCGCTTCCAACTCGGCATCAATGTCTTCCATGCTTTTGCCTTTCGTTTCACGAGCGTAGAAAAATAGTACTGCCTGGATAAGGAACAATACCGCCAGGAAAATGTAAACCGGGGTAATGGCATCGGTGGTAGCTTTGGGACTGACCAGGTTGGAAGAACCGGCAAAAAATGCAACTATCACGGGGCCGATAAGTTTGCCGATACCTCCCATACCGTAGGCAGAACCCATGCCGGTCGCCCGCAGATTGGAGGGCCAAACTTCAGAGCCATAAGGCCCTACCAGCGCATAGCCGCCATCAGCAAAGAAGTAAATACCGATCATACATAGCCAAAATACTGAGATCCCACCAAGGTAGTTACCGGTATTGAATATGGCGAATATTAACATCAGGGCTGCGCCAACTCCAAGGATTATTCCAGTGGCGCGGCGACCAATGTGGTCAGACATGAAAGACCAGAACCATCTACCAATAAAACCACCCAAGGTAACAACGATAAATAGCTTGGCTGCTTCCGCGGGAGTCCGGCCAAGAACCAGAGCTAACAAAGCTGGCCCCCACATGGTAAATAAAGAATAGCCCGTCTGTTGACAAATGTTAGCTCCCCAGCTAGTGATAAGGCTGCGAGGATATTGAAACAGTTCACTGAACTTGACATGAGGCTGAGGAGGCAGGTCGTCGACCCATTCTTCACCGTGCTCTTTGATGTCGCGGAAGTCATGGTGCTCCTCAGTGACCCAATCCACCGCAGTGGCAGCCTCATCATATTTTTTGTTGTTGATAAGCCAACGGGGGGATTCAGGCACCCATACTCGAATTAAGAGGGCCAGGAACGCCGGTATCAGTCCCACCAGGAAGAGGCCTCTCCAACCTATAAACGGGCTTAAGTAGGCTGCGCTGGTGCTGGCCAGCAAGGTACCAATCGGAATGAAAGCGGTTACTATCCCACCTACACGACCGCGATATCTAGCCGGTGAAAATTCCTGAACCAAGGGCATGTCGACACAATACAGTCCGCCCAAAGCCAGACCAACAAAAAAGCGAAGTACAACCAAGTAGATCCAATTGCCTTCAGGGGTAAAGAACATAAGTCCCGTCATTACCCCACTAAATATGATGGTGAACATAAAAATTGGTCGGCGTCCTACTCTATCGGCAATATTGCCAAACATTATCGCCCCTATAATGGAGCCAACCCCCGCAGCGAGCAGAATGCTGGCAGAAGCGGTATAAGTAAGCCCCCAGGGAACTGCGATAAAAGCAATAACAAAGCTGATGAGGGCCAGATCGAAGAATTCCAGCATATCTCCCAGGACCGCTGCGCTAATAACCCTAACATGATTCCCGGTTAGACGGGAATCGTCAAGTGTATTGATCAGTTCCGATGTATATCTTGCCATCATTTTTCCTCCCTTATTTCATTTAAGAGAATTCTAGCTTTTACCTCACCTTGTTGATTCTCACCAGGCTGTCCAACCGCCATCGACCATCACCATTGAACCAGTAACGAAATCAGCGGCACTAGAGGCCAAGTATAATATTGTGCCGGTAATATCATCAACACCGCCTATACGATGCAGTAGAATTCTGCGTTCCACATCCTCTTTGAATTCTTGATCCCGAAACATGGGCTCAGTGAAAGGAGTGTAGATAAAAGTAGGACATACTGTATTGACGGTGATATTGTAGGGCGCCCACTCTCCAGCTAACACTTTGGTAAACTGTGCCACCGCACCTTTGCTGGCACAATAAGCAGATCTCTTCACATATCCGACTACCGACATGGCTGATCCAATATTGATTATCTTCCCTTGCTTTTGCTGCATCATTATGCGCCCGGCGGCCTGACAGCAAAAAAATGACCCTTTGGCGTTTATTCCTAGAACCTTGTCCCAGGCTTCTTCGGTAACATCTTCACCTAGTTGTTGTACGTTCACTCCGGCTGAATTGACGGCTATGTCTAGTTTCCCGTAGCTTTGGGCGATAGCTTCATAGCTTTGTTTGATCTCCGCCACTTTACTTACATCGCAAACATAAGCCGTACTACTGCCGCCCAAAGCAGCTATTTCTTGCTGAGTCTGCTCCATGGCAGATGCTGAAATGTCCAGCAGTGCTATCTGGGCTCCACTGGAAGCAAGTGCCAAGGCACAGGCTTTGCCGATGCCATTACCCGCCCCGGTTACTGCTGCAACTTGTCCAGCTAAATCTACTGAAATATTGGACATTTTAGAATCCCTCCTGAACCATTTTGGCTGTACTACAGGGGCTTGCTCTTTATCCACTCCCTTCGCTTAGATTCACCTTGCCAAGTCAACTTACCTTTCCACTCGTCCAGCCCAGCACATTGTGCGCCAGACGCGGCGCGCTAGACTATACTCATGCCATGCCAAGTACCTAACGTAAAATGTACTCCATGCCCTCGCCTACCATCACTAACGTCCCGTCCTGATTTACGCATTTGGTCTCCATTTTTACCATACTCTTGGCGTCCATTTTCTCGATAACCGTAGCTGTAGCCGTAATAGTATCCCCGATATAAACTGGTTTAACAAACTTAATAGATTGGTTGGCATAAACATGTCCAAAGGTAACCTGGGTTATGACATTGGATATCAGGCCCAGAACCAAAATTCCCGGTACCAAAACTTTGCCAAACTGGGTAGTTTTGCTGTATTCCTGGTCGATGTGAATAGGGTTTAAGTCGCCCGTCAAACCTACCCATATCACCACATCCGTCTCGGTCATAGTTTTGGTAAAGCTAGCGGCATCACCAATATTAATACCTTCCCATGTCCTAATCCTGTTTTCGTAGCTCATAATAAGCCTCCCATCTCTAAATGCTTAAGCATAATACAACTTCTTAGCCTGCGCCATGATCTCTTCTCGGAAATCCGGATGACTTATGGCCACTAATTCTGTTAATCTCTCTAGATTGGTTTTTCCCGAAAGCTTGGCTATGCCGTATTCGGTTACGACATAATCCACTTCATTGCGAGTGGTGGTCACGGCGGTACCTTCATAAAGGGCTGGTACTATTCTGCTTACCTTCCCCCCCGCCGCGGTAGCTGGCATGGCTATGATCGACTTTCCTCCGCCAATGGATCGCTTAGCGCCGCGAATAAAATCTATCTGACCGCCTACTCCGCTGAACTGTTTGGGCCCCAGAGCATCAGCCGCGACCTGACCCAATACATCTATTTGCAGGGCGGAATTGATAGATGCTACCTTGTAGTTCTGGGCTATGATCCAAGGATCATTGACATAGTGTTCGGGATGCATTTCTACAACTGGATTATCATCCACCCATTTATAAAGCTCCTTGGTTCCCATCATAAAAGTTGAAATGATCTTGTTAGGATGCAGGGTCTTGCGGGAACCGTTGATGACTCCCGCTTCCACTAAAGGAATTACTCCATCGGAAAACATCTCGGTATGAATGCCTAAATCCTTCTTGTTCACCATTGCTGCCAAAGCTGCATCGGGAATAGCACCAATGCCCATCTGCATGGTACATCCGTCCTCGATCAGATCGGCACAGTAGTTGCCGATTTGCGTTTCTACTTCGGTTTGAACAGCTGGCTGAACTTCCAGCAAGGGCTGATCTGACAGAACAAAGTGAGCTATTTCCTTCACAGAAATAAAGCTGTCTCCATGAGTCCTCGGCATATTGCTGTTAACTTCAGCTATTATAGTTTTGGCCATTTTAGCGGCGGGAAAGGTATAGTCTACGGATATCCCCAGACTGCAGTAACCATTTTTGTCGGGAGGGCTTACGGTTATGAGCGCTACGTCAACTGGTATTTGTCCTTCTAAAAACAGTGCCGGTATTTCGGATATAAAGCGGGGCAGATAATCGGCCCGGCCTTCGTAAATAGCTTTACGGGTGTTGACTCCGGCAAACAAAGAAGTATGGCGAAAGTGCTCTTCCATGCCGGGTTGGGCATATAAGCATTCCCCCATGCCTACCCGGTGTACGATTCTAACATCTGTTAGTTCTGCATATCGCTCACTCATCGCTCGAGTCAAAGACTGAGGTTCTCCACAGGCGTGGGCTACTACTACGGTATCACCTGCCTTAATGGAGCGCACTGCTTCTGCTGCTGCACATATCCTCTTCTGATAATAAGTCTGCCAATCCAATAGTTTCAGCCCCCTTATTTTCATATGCATAATCTTCTGCTCTGGTATGTGATAAGAGTCCAATATTAATATGTCCTGTTATTCTCCATTTATTAATTGCAACTCTCGTGCCAATGTCAATAATAGGGCTCTGTTTTTGATCTAAAGTCTACCAGGGCAGGCCTTTTTTAGCTTAACTGGTAACTTGAGCAGGTTTTGTTTCACTTTCGCTTCGCTTTTCAATAGTATTTTCCCGGGCCTATCAACTGGCGCAAAAATGTGGGCATAGCAACGGCCGTCCCATTATTGGAACGGCCGTTTTGTTTGTGAAACGCTTCACGTTGTTACTACTCTTCAGCGCTATTATCCGTCTTTATGCCATACTGAGTGGCTTTGCGCCAGATGGTAGATTGGCTGGCACCCAAATATCGGGCTGCTTTACGAAGACTACCGTATTTATCAAGATATTTGGCAATTATCTGCTTTTCATATTCTTCGATTTCCCCTTTGAGGTTGATGGGAGCATAATCAGTCGGGCTTTTTTTATCTTTAGCAGGATATTCTACGTTTAAGAAGCTAAAGTCTTCAATTACCGAATTGGCACTAGTAACAATGGCTCTTTCAATCACATTACGAAGTTCCCGAATGTTTCCGGGCCAACCATACTCCATCAGTATCCCGAGAGCAGAAGCGGTTATGGTCTTAGTAAATCCATATTTCTCGTTAAACATATGCAGAAAATGGCGCACCAGCGGTGCAATTTCTTCCTTTCTCTCCCGCAGAGGGGGAACATAGATGGGAATTACATTGAGCCGATAATATAAATCCTCCCGAAATGTTCCATCTAATATCATTTGGTCTAAGTCCCGGTTAGTAGCGGCAATTACTCTAACATCAACTTGGATTGGCTTGGAACCTCCCACTCTGGTGAATTCACCATCTTGCAGAACCCTCAACAATTTGACCTGAATATGGGAAGGGATGTCGCCTACCTCATCCAGAAATAAAGAGCCCTTATTCGCTAGCTCGAATATGCCCATTTTTCCCTTCCTGCTAGCGCCAGTAAACGCTCCAGCATCATACCCGAATAGTTCGGATTCCAGTAAACTTTCTGGAATAGCAGCACAGTTAATTTTGATAAAGGGTTGATTACAGCGCGGACTTTGCTTATGGAGCTCTTGAGCCACTATTTCCTTGCCTACTCCTGACTCCCCTTGAATTAAAACGGTGGTGTCAACCTGGCAAACCCTCATAATCAAATCGACTATGTCTTTGGATTGCTGGGACTCCGCCACAAAATTACTTTCCTGACTGATCCGTATTTTTCGCAACTCTTCCTGGTAATGACGATTTAATTCCTGCGCTTGCTCCATATCCTGGCGTAGCTGTTCCAATTCCGTAAGATCGCGGGCATTGGTAATGATTCTGATTAGCTCTCCCTGTTCACCAAACACTGGGTTTCCGGTAACCAACAGCTTTTTCCCAGTCTTTAGTTTCTGCTCAATTGTCACCGTTGTCCCTTTTTCTATTACCATCAGCGAAACGGAACGATCATAATAGCCATCTCGCACCAAATCTACAAGATTCTTGCCGATCAGTTCTTCTCTGCTTATGCCGGTGATCCTAACATAGGCATCGTTTAGAATTAATACCTTTCCTTGGGCATCGGCTTCCATTATCCCGTCAAAGGACGATTGTATCACGGTATTCAATTCATCCTTTATTTCCTGTGTCTTTTCCAGCTCCCCGGAGACGGATTCCAGATCGGTAATATCGCGTACATTTACCAGAACATTAGCCAGGTTGCCTTGTTCATCAAAAATGGGGATTCCCGTAAATAAAGCTACCCTGCCGGTTATGGTTGTTTCCTTGTACATGACGGGCTGGTTGCTTTTTATAACCATTAAGGTGGCTGCTTTGCTATGATAATAACCCTGCTCCACCAGATCATACATGGAGCGACCTATGATATCTTCGGCTTTGAGACCAGTGATTCGTGAGTAGGCCTCATTGACATTCATAACTATACCCTGACCGTCAGCTACGAAAAAGCTGTCCAAGGAGGCGCTTAACAGAGTATCCAGCTTTTCCTTTGTTTCTTTGGCCAAGTTCAATTCGCGGGTAGTATTCTCCAGGTCAGATATGTCTTGAGCAACGGCCACCGCCCCGGCAACCTTGCCGTCTTCATTAAAAATGGGGGTTTGGTTGCTTATAATAGTCTTGCCATTGTGAAGAAATTTCCTGTTCTTGACGACCGAGCCGGTGTCCAAAATTTCATTAAGTGCTCCTGCAGGAAACGCTTCTGCATAAGGTGCACCAATGACTTTTTCTTTGTTCTTTTCAAAGAGTTCTTCCGCGGCTCGGTTAAATATCCTTATAATTTTGTTTTCATCAATACTAACAATCGAGTTATAGGCACCTTCTAAAACAGCCTGCATTTGATGGCCAACATCCTTAAGTTCCTTAAGCAGTACATCGTTTTGGTCTGATTTGGTTACCATTCCAACTACTTTGCCCTGGCTGAGAACGGGGAATCTTCCAAAAGTCAGTTCCTGGAGCATCTTAACCGGCATGTCTTCCTCAAGTGTATGGATCTGAGTGCTCATGATTTCCTGCACGGGCAGATTTAACGGCTGCTGGTCCACAATAGCTCGATAAAGGTGCATTTTGGTGACCAGCCCTAGCAAGTGAGCGCTCTCGTCAACTATTGGTGCACCATCTATGCCATGTTCGAGGAACATGGCGGCCGCATCCCGTATAGAACACTCGGGGCTAAGTGTATGGGGGTTAGGTGTCATTACATCGCGTATCTTCATAATAATCTCGATCCTCCCCGCTCAGACTAGTTCCTTAGATGGGCGACCTTTGCCCTTTTAGAATCCAAAATTTTAATTGGGAGTAGCCATACCTATTTCTCTTATCAGGAAGGAGGGCTTCCTTCATCGATGTTCTCCCGGCGAGGTGGTTTGGGTCCATAGAATTGGTAGAAATGGGTCTCGATACGGCCATTGTATAGTTTGCGTTTTTTATCGGCGCGGCGTCCCCATAACCGTTCCAATTCCTTGTGGGATGTCAATATATAAAAGGACCAGGTCTCCAGGTTCCTCTTAAAAACAGTGCCCATTTCCCGATAAAGCTTTTCCACTCCCCGAAGGTCTTCCAAGCGCTGCCCATAGGGAGGATTCCCGATCAAAAAGCCGTATTTTTCTTTGGTCTGCACCTGGGAAACCGGCATCTGTTGAAAATGGATCTGGTCGGCTACCCCGGCCTGACGGGCATGGTAGCGTGCCAAACTGAGTACTTCACCGTCAATATCTGTCCCGCGAATTTTTAGCTGCATATCCCTTTTCATGAGATCCCGTGCTTCCGTGCGGGCTTTATTCCATAGCTTTTTAGGTATGATCGGCCATTTCTCGGCATCGAATTCCCGATTTAGCCCGGGAGCCTGATTTAAGGCAATTAGAGCGGCTTCAATGGGTATAGTACCCGAGCCGCAAAAGGGATCCATCAGCAAACGGTCCGGGTGCCAGCGGCTTAAATCGATCATAGCTGCAGCCAGCGTCTCTTTGAGAGGAGCTTTAGCACTAAGCTTGCGGTAACCGCGTTTGTGCAGGCCAGCTCCGCTGGTATCCAGTGTCAACGTGACCACATCATTTAATATGCCTACTTCAATGACAAAGCGCGACCCGGTTTCCTCGAACCACTGTTGGTGATAGCGATCCTTCATGCTCTCTACCACCGCTTTCTTCACGATGGCCTGGCAGTCAGGAACACTGTGTAATTGTGAACGTACCGATTTGCCGTTGACAGGAAAGGCCGCATCGACCGGTATCCAATCGGCCCAGGGCAGAGCACGGGTGCGATTAAAGAGTTCTTCAAAAGAGGTGGCCGTAAATTCACCCATCTTCACCAGCACGCGATCCGCACAGCGCAGCCAGAGATTGGAGCGGCAAATCCCCTCCAGATCCGCCCGATAGTTTACGCGCGCATTTTCCACCATCATGTCTTCGTAGCCCAGTTTACGGACTTCTCTGGCCACAATAGCTTCCAAGCCAAAAGAAGCAGTAGCGATCAATTCTATTCTTGACATAAATAATACTCCATCTGATTCCGGTTTTTTAATTCCCTTATAGCTTATCCGATTAGCGCCCTTTTTTTCCTAACTCCTTACGCCAATGAGACGGCTATATTATAGC
>LSQX01247592.1_pt1 | contig 12079 bp, 11 predicted proteins | sample 654561 | NCBI WGS metagenome assembly LSQX01 (sample SAMN04489861, study PRJNA283612) | anaerobic digester metagenome | isolation source: 4 biogas reactors fed with cattle manure at either 37C or 55C with and... | place: Denmark: Kongens Lyngby | collected 2014 | reverse complement strand
TAAAAGCTCCAAATCCTACCAACTGAACCTTGTCACCATCAGCAAGTTTCGCAAAGCGTTTCAATAAAAGCAATAATGAATTCTGATGCCTGTTTTTCGGTAACACCTGCTTTTTTTGGCAACAGTGTCTGTCAACTCTTTTCTTCCCGAGGTCAAAAGGCTATCACCCCCCTTATTGATTATTTTGAATAATCAGTTCGACAAAGAAGTGTTAATTCCTCTATTATTTAGCAATAAAGCTTATAAATAGTACTTGGGAGCCCGGTGGCTGCTATTCCGTTCCTGACTCCCAGCACTATTATAATTTATGTTTTTAAGTCTAAAACTTTTTATTTTACCAGTGCCATGTTGGATAGATCAAGGATTTCGCCATACCCACTAGCGTCTTTTATATTAATAACAATTTTAAGAACCAACACCCCTTTTATATCAATAGCCAATGGTAAAGGTTTTGGTTGCTCCTTTTTTAGATCCACAGAAGTAAGGAATTTATCATCACCATAGAAAGAAACAACAAGCGATTCGTAATTTCTAGAGGAGCTGTCATCCAAACCTGCCAGCCCAGTTAGAAGGGAATATTTTGCATCCAGGTTAAATAAAAGTTCAGTTTGCCTATCATAATGACCAGCATCAATCCGGATGCCATTATAATAGCGTTTACCGTCCATGATCATGTTGGCTGCATCGTCATATTTAATGCCTAGGAGGTTTTCTGTATGGAAAGGCTTCAATTCTGAAAGGAAGACCTTCCCCGGTGCCTCGCCGATCAACACCGTAAAGTTGGCACCATCCCATTCCACGTCATAGCCCAGCGCTTCTGATACTACCCGCAGAGGGACATAGGTGCGTCCCTGGTAGATAAAAGGCTCATTTTCAGCCGTTACAGGAACATCCACACTCTGGACCTTAAGCTTGATGTTTCGGTAAATAACTTCAATCGTCTCTCTTCCGTCCCTAGCAAATAACATACCTGCGCCGCCGAAACTAATGGCCGCCACCAGCAGCAGTGCCAAAATGGTTTTTAACTTGTTTCGCATCAGGTTGAACCATCCTTTCTTGTTTTTTTAAAAATCATCCTGTTTTGCACCTAAACCTACCTAACTACTAGTTGCCATCTACAGTTCAATTAGATTTGTTTCACCTCCAATTTTTTACCCACGTCTGAAAGATGCTTCCTTGCGTAAAGAAAGCTTAGTGTCAGGGGAAAGTGTTTCGCTCAGACTTCGCTTATGGATCAGAATAGCTAAAAGCCCACATATGACATCATCACGAAGTATATGATGATTGCAACCACTGCCATGATACCGCCAACGATCAGTCCCCATTTCAATTGTTGTTTCATTTTCCACTTCTCATGGCTTTTCAACGCCTCTTCCATTTCTTTTTGTGATTTCAAGTTTGCCACGTTAAATACCTCCTTTCTGTTTTTAGTCATAACTAAACCTTTCTCAAGCCATCAACACCTGCTTGCTGGGAGCAGGATCTTATTGCTCGCTAATACAATGACCCATTGTTTATAAGGGATACTAACTACGAAGTGCTCCTGGGGTTAAAATAATGACTAATTTTACAGCTTGTCTCTAAAAAAACAGCAGATACTGCTTCTTTTTTTGTTTCAAAACTTTTTTATAAGATTTCTGAACGGGGATCAATTATTTTTGGGATGTTACTCATAGTCTGTAGACTTATTGTATTCATCTTCTATTATTTAGTCAACCGCAAATTGTTTATAGGTGGAATGAATGAGTAAAAATGTTAAAGTGTTGTTTGGCAAACAGCTTCGGAAGGTTCGTATGGCTAAAGGGATTTCACAAGAAGAGTTGGCATTCCGCTCGGGTCTTCATAGAACATATGTTAGTTCAGTAGAACGGGGAGAGAGGAACATCTCCATAGTTAATATACAGAAACTTTCTGAGGCATTGGGGGTAGATATTTCAAATTTAATGCCTTAATGATCTATATGGTAAATACTGATGAACAAGGTCAATTGGCTAAATAATTGACCTTGTTTTTGTTTACTAAAATAACTGTAATATACAAAAAAGGAACTTTTTGTTTAACATGTTTAAAACAATGTGCAAAAAACCTAAGTAAAGGCTATGATATCCAAGCAAAGCAAAGAAAAAGAAAATTTTTAGAGTTGGCACAGATCTGTTATGACTTTGGTGCTCCTGAAGCTAAACAGAGGGATGTAAGGGCTTTAAGTGAGGCTGGAGAAGAATTAGAAGTTGAAAAACTAACTATACTTACGTGGGATGAAGGGGGAGAAATCAAGTATAGGAAAGCAAAGATACGACTTATCCCGCTATGGAAACAGCTCTTAGATGGATAAAGAATAGATATGCTCCCTTTCAATCTATATTAATCTCTTTGTTTTGGACGGAATAGCGTTTCCTTGAAAACTTAATTATTTTCTCTTTATTCCCCTGAGGTTCAAATTTATAGAAAGTCGGTAAAGTCATAGCTGAGAATGGTTGTGACTGTTTGCCGTCTATCGCTAGCTTCAGACAGATATGATACTTTTCACGTGCTATCAGATCCTGTCGTTCAAATTTAGGATAGAATTCATCTTCCAAAATCTTTCCGTTCTCTGGTCCTACAGGAAAGACGATTATTGTTCCTATATTTCCTAAGATCGCTTGCCTTAAACCCTCATCAAGCTGCCCCATATACTGGTGTGCTATTGTCAAGCACAGACGGTATTTCCGAGCTTCGGAGAGAATCTCCTCAAAGGTGTCTTTGGCAACAAACTCCTGGAATTCATCCACATAGAGATAGAAGTCTTTTCTCTCATTTTCTATAATATCGGCACGGCTCATTGCGGCAAGCTGTATTTTAGCAACCATCAAAGAGCCAAGAAAAGAGGAGACGTCCTCACCGATTCTGCCTTTTGACAGGTTAACAAGGAGAATTTTACCTTCGTCAATGGCTTTTCTGAAGTTTATCTTACTTTGATTCTGACTTACGATGTTTCTTACCATCGGAACGGTTAAAAAGGCTCCCAGTTTATTTTGAATTGGAGCTAGGGCCTCCCCCTTGTTCTGATATTGATATTTGGAGAATTCGTTCTGCCAGAAAGACCTGACAACCGGGTCTTTTATTTTTTCAACCACAGTTTTTCTATACCTCCAGTCTGAAAGCAGGGCATAGACATCAGCCAAAGTTTTTTTCTCAGGCTGATCAAGGAGAGCAAAAATGGAATTTCTTAGAATGTGCTCCTGCCGATGTTGCCAGTGATCTTGGTAGATCTTTTTAAAAACAGAGATCAGGCTTGAGACAAGTAGATGCCTACTCTGAATTTCGCCCTCAGCAAGAATATTTAATGGGATAGGGTAGGCGAGATCTGCCGGGTTAAAGTAGATGACATCTTTTAGTCGGAAGGCTGGAATGTAGTCAAGAAGGGTTTCCACCGCATCACCGTGAGGATCGATAAAACAGACTCCCTCATTAGCGTAGATGTCATTTAGAATCATATTCAAGATAAGAGTAGTCTTTCCCATGCCGGTCCTTCCCAGGATATGCATATGAAGCCTACGATCGCCCCGCTTTATTCCAAAGCGTTTTAATTCGTTTCTATAATCGGTTTGGGCAAAGATATTTATTTCAGACATGACTTAATGATAATTCTTCACTTTCCTTAATTAAAGTGAGGCAAAGATGTCTTCTTAGGCAATTTTGCCCTTCTTGTTTGCCCTATTGATCATGATAATTTTAAAACAGTACTTTGAAAAATTAAGGAAGGAGGAGAGCCAAAATGGATGAAGCCAGGGCAAGTTGGAACACGCTTTACCATTCAAAAGAGGGTTTTGAGTGCCAGATAACTATCAGGGATGATGATGAGACAAGTGTTGCTGAGCGGGCTAAAAAGCTGATGCTTTCTTTAATCAAGTCCGGAGCCATACCCTTGAAGCGCTGGAAGAATAATGATTTGAACAATAGCAAAGTAAAGGAAGAGACAAATCATAAAAAGCCTGAAAAGACTTACATTGACGCGAAAGGCGTCCGGCGCTGTAACATAAGGCTTAAAAATGGTGAATTATGCGGCTATCCTGTAACTGAGCGTCAGGGCAGATACGGATTCTTCTGGAGCTGTCCAAATTACAGGGATCACGCTGTCTAACCATTTGCCCTAAAACCTAAAGGGCTGGCTTTTTAGCTTAACACTAAAGGGCCAGCTCAAATTTTTTCCAGATAAGGAGGAGAAAAATGATAAAAGGATTTTTATGCCCGGAGGGAAAAGGGAAGCTGCTTTTCAAGCAGTGCTTAGAGTGCGCTGCCAGTCAAGAAAACAGCTGCCAGTTTGATTATCCTATTCTCAAGAGTATGCAACTTAATCTAAGAATGGATGATGGCATTTCGGTAACGTCGCTTTTAAATTGTTTAAGAAAAGTAGTTCTTCAGACCAAATACGATGTTTATCTTGACCCTAAACAGCTCTATTTCGCCTTTCGCGGTCAGCTCTTTCATACAGTGATCGCCCAGGCCCAGGGTGACGGAGCGGTTGCTGAGCAGAAGTTCAAACGAACGGTAGCCGGGATAACTCTTTCCGGGCATCCGGATGTTATCTGGCCTAAACAGAAAAAGCTCATTGACTACAAGAGCACCAAATGGATTCCAAAAGGTAATAAACCTTACAGCGGTCACGACACCCAAGTAAACCTTTACCGCTACTTGGTAGCGCCACAATACAAGATAGATCATCTCGAAATTGTCTATTTTGACATGAGCGAAGTCAAGCGGATCAGGGTGCCTGTCATGAACACACCTTCTCTTGTAGGATGGCTTGTGCCCAGGTTAAAAAAGTTGAAAACAGCTTTAGACGGTGGAAAGCTTCCCGAAAGGGCCGGCAGTGATGGTGTCTGGCAGTGCAATGGTTACTGTCCGTTCACTGAGTTCTGCTGGCCCAAAGGAGTTCCTGCAGCATCGGAGCTCAAAAAGAAGGAAGACGCAAAAACCGATGCTGTCCTGAAGGCTTTGGGGAGGAGGTCAAGGAGGTGAAGAAACAGTGGCAGCCAAAGATACTAGGACAATAACTCAGATACTTTTTTCAAGGAAAAGGGAGATAGATATCTTTCCCAAACTTCACGGTGGTCAGGAGATCAGGTATCCGGCCAGGCGTAATCCCAAGCCTAGCGGTTACCTTTCGGCGATGCTTTGCAAAGCTTGTATAGTGGCTCTCAAGGGAGATATTATCGGCATTACCAGAGTTGAACCGGATGCGGTGATGATCAGGTCCCTTTCACAGTCAAGTAGCTATTTTCACCACTGCTATATGGTGGGAAACAAGCTTTGGCTTCCCAGGGGAAGTGTAACCTATCATTTAGGGCTTCTGACTTTAGCTGAAGGTCTGGTCTGCAAAGAAAAAGCAACAGATCTGATTGACAGCCTTCAGGAGTTACTTACCTATAGGGAAACCGAAGGCAGTCTTGATGAAGGCTATCTTGAGTTGCTGATGCATTTGGCAGATGAGCTCTACTACTGGAGCAAGTGGCGGGATCAGGTTCCCGACAGGGACCGGGAAAGGCTCAATGATTTTCAGATCTTTGATTCTGCCAGCCCGCCTGAGGTCATCCTTAAAGATTCCATTGATCCCGATATCATTACAAGCTCCCAAAAGCTGCGCAGTTACCGGGAAAAGGCCAAGGTAGAGGATTTAGATAAGCCTTCTGAAACTGTTACAATAACAAGTCGGTTTAAAGGGCCGCAGCTTACGGAACTGGTAGAAAGTCTTGATTTGGGAATGCACTGCCTTTTGGTCGGCCCTACAGCTACGGGTAAATCTCTCTGCGCTGTTGAGGCATTTGAAAGGACGAAGCTCAAAAAACCAGTCCTGGTTATTGAGGGGCATGAATCCCTTAAGGAATTTGATCTTTTAGGCGGCTTTATTCCTGACGGGAATGGGAATTTCAGTTGGAGCGACGGTCTTTTAATAAAGGCGATGAAGTTAGGATGTTATCTTTTCATTGACGAGGCCAACCGGATGCCGACAAGGACGCTAAATATTTTACTGGGGGTAATCTCCAGAGGGGCCATAGTTCTAACAGAAAATGGCTCCAAGGAAGTGAAGGTAAAAGACGGTTTTCAGGTAGTTTTGGCCATGAATCTAGGCAAAGGCTATTCAGTCAACGCTTTAGATGCTGCTCTACTCAACCGCTTCTCTTGTGTAATCGAATATCGCTATCTTCCCCCAAAAGAGGAAGAAATTCTGCTGATTAAAGATACAGCAATTGATCAGGAAATAGCTGTTATTATGGTCAAGGTGGCCAATGAGTCAAGGAATCTTAAGCGAAACAAAGAACTATCCGGTGAAATTACGCCCAGAGGTCTCTTTGCTTGGGCAACAAAGTTCCAGGCTAAAAAAGAAGGATCTGTTGTTTTTAGGCTTAAAGCAGCCGCTAAGGTTACCTGGATGCACCAGGTAGCTGGCACTGATTCTGACGGTTATGTTAGGGAGGATACTATGAATATGCTCCTTGACCTTATCGAGGCGCACACGCCCAAGGAGTAATAATTCAATTTAAAGGGCCGTCTTATAGGGAGGTGGCCCTCTTTTTTTGAAAAACCTAAAAAGGAGGTAAAGATGCATGAAAGCAGGGGGAAATAAAAAAAGATGCATAGAGAAAATCCTAAGAGTTGTCTCTTTTCCCAAGAAGGGAGGCTATGTACCTTCAATTCGCGTAGCAGGGAAATGGCTTAAAAGGTTTAATTTTGCGCTGGGGGATAGAGTGACTCTTGTTGCTACCGAAGGTAAAATACTCATTACCAAAAAGGAGGTATCTGATAATGGCAATTCCATGGCATGAGTGGCAAAATATCAGAAATAGATTGGTTTCCTTTGGTAGGGCGCTGCAAGGTATCTCCCCCTATCGTGTAATTGTTGAACCGGATACTGCCAAGTGTCCCAGCGGATACTGTAATTTTTACAAGCGGGAAATTGCCGTGAATCCAAATCTGTTTTCCGAGTTGTCGGCCAAAGATCAGTACCAGCTCACCAAGGCTATTCTCGTTCATGAGGCCGGGCATCGCAGGTTTACAACTCCAAACAAGCTATCGCCGCTAATTCATCATATAGCCAACATTCTTGAGGACGAAAGGATTGAAAGGCAGATGTGCCTGGAGTTCTCCGGGGTTAGGTGGCTGGTGAAGATGCTAGCTTATGAGCTTTACAAAGAATCTGGCGAAATAGATGAAGGCTCTGATTCGCCCTGTCAGGTGGTAGCTTACTTTCTCCAACTACGTTGGGCAAAACGGTTAGATAAGCCGGTAAAAGGCAAACTTTCTCCTAAAAACCAAGGTCTATGGGAGAAGGTAGAGCCGCTGGTCTATGAAGCCTGGGACGCTGAAAGCACTGGGCTGGTAGATAAAAATGCCAAAAGGATTGCCCATATCTTGGAACTCAAAGAACTTGAATTGCCACAATGGGTAAGAGATATTCTGAGCAAACTCGGTTCTCTTGAGGGTGAAAGAAGGGAAGGGGATAAGGCCGAAAAGGCAAACGCTATTTCTATAAAACGCTCAGAAGGTTTCAGTGACAAGTCTGGAGTTTTTGATGGAGAAGTTTTACCCAATGATGTTAAACTGGGTCAAGGTCGCATTGCTATTGAACCCAAGCCCTACATTGGAATTGAAGAAAAAGTAAAGCCGTTGGTTCATGAGCTTATTGACGAATTATCTTGGGAGGAAAAGCCTGCAGGTCTGGAATCGGCTGAGAAAGGCGGTAAATTTTCAGTCAGGGAATACCTAAGAGATAAAACTCGTCCTTTTTTGGAAGAAGGAGAACAGGGCAAAGCTCCTCCGCTGATATCTCTCAAGTTGCTTATCGACCATTCTGCATCTTTGAATTATAGGGGTTTGGGAAGCAAAACCAGAATGGAATCTGTAGTTGAGGCAGTAATGACAGTGCATCTGTTGTGCCTTGAATTGAATATTTCACATGAAGTGGTGGTGACTCCTCAGCAAATAAAGATCGCTGATCTTGAGTCTGGGGAAAGAGGTAAAGCTCTTATTGCTGGCCTTGTCCCAGCTCTCTGTGGCTATGAGGACATGGGATTGGCAATAAAGAAATGGGCTGTGCCGATGATAAACTATTCGCAGGATATAAGATTGGTGCTTTGTCTCACCGATGGGGCTTGTAACGATGCTGTATTAGGTCAGGAGATCTGTCGTTTCTTGCGGGGTAAGGTTGAGGTAATAGGCGTTTTGCTTGATCCGGATAGATACACTAAAAATTATGTAATTGAAATGTTTGGAGAGGATAGAGTAATCGCCTGCCGTTTTGAGGCGCTACCTCAAAAGCTGGCAAACATTTTAAGGGCCATAAGAGGAATTTAATTTCATTTGGCTCAAAGGGCTTTCTGTTTTTGAAGGCCCTCTTTTTTAAAAGTTATTGACAAGATTATTAAAAAGGATACAATATTACTTGCCCCTTTATAATCAACCAAGAAATTAATTAACAGATAAGGATGATTTTCTATAAAGCAAGGCAGGTCGTCAACGGCGTGAAGATAAAAAAGTTAATCAATTAGAAAAAAACAATGAGCGAAATTACAAAGAAATTATCCGCAGTAGTTTTAACACTCGCTCTTGCTCTTTCAGTCAATGTTGGTTTGGCTGCCGAGCCTACAGTTGACGATCTTCAAGCTCAAATTGCAGAGCTTCAAGAACTTATCGCTACCCTTCAAGCCCAATTGAAAGGAGGAAGTCAGGTAACCACCCCTGGAACCGTTCCAGCAGTTTGTGCTGGAGTGTCGTTCAACAGAAACCTCTCTCTTGGAGCTTCCGGAAGCGATGTCAAGTGCTTGCAAGCATTACTCAATACTGATGCCACCACACAAGTTGCAGCATCAGGAGCTGGATCCAAAGGAGCAGAGACCGAGTATTTCGGAACTCTTACCAGAACCGCAGTTATCGCATTTCAGAACAAGTATGCGTCAGAGGTTTTAACACCTCTCGGGTTGACTGCCGGTACCGGTATTGTTGGAGTTCAGACCAGAGTTAAATTAAATGCAATGTTAACCGCAGGTGTCCCAGGTGAGACCACCCCAGGTGAGACCCCAGGAACATCAACCCCTTCAGAGACAGGTGTTGAAGGAGATCTTAGAATTAAAGTCCTTCCTACACCAAACAATGTTGATGTTTATGGAGGAGAGTCAAACGTTGCAGTGATGGCTTTCGAAGTTGAAGCCAAAGATTCAGACCTTACCATTCAGAGAGTTGACATTGAACTTGATAAAGTCAGAGCATGGAGGTTTATCAACAATATCGCCCTCTATGACGGAAGCAATGCCGTTAAGGGAGTCGATGTTGACAGAGATACTGTTACCGAATCAGCAGGTGTTTCAAGAGTCAGGCTTTCAGGACTTAACATTAAGGTTACCAAAGACTCCAAGAAGACCTTAACCGTTAAAGTTGGAACCGATGCTCGACCCGCTGCTGCTGCTACAATAGTAATGACTATTCCTGAAGGTGGAGTAAGAGCAGTTGATTCTGCCGGAATTAACCAGACCGATGGTAACATTTCAAGAACTTTCAAGGTAGCTTCAGATGCTGAAGCAGCAAAAGTAGAATTCAAGCTTAATACCAACAGCCCCAAAGAGGGAATAGCTCTCATTGATGAGGATTCATCAACTGAAATTGAGCTTCTTAAGGCTGACTTGGTTGTAACTAAGGGCGATGTTGATGTTGAGAAGCTTGTGTTTGATTTGACAGCAGACACTAATCTTACAGATGTCCAAGCAGTGAAACTTTATGACGGAACGACCGTTATCGGTAATGTAGAAGCTACTGCTGCTGCTGTTGTCTTCTCTGACCTTGACTTGAACATCAAATCGGGAACCACCAAGACGTTGACTCTTAAAGCGGAGATTGCTGCAAATGCTTCAACAACCGTAAGTCTTTCTGCAACAATTGACGGAGGTAATTCAGAGAAGACTAGCATTATCGGTGTTAACGACAAAGATGCGACTGTCATCGGAGTTGCAAGTGGTGATACAATCTACTTCTACCTTGTTGCTCCTGAGATATCAGATATCAAGGCAAGCATTACTGAAGGTAAAAGAGATGATGGAACAACAGCTTTTGCTGATGCCAGAATAGAGTTCGTTCTTACTGCCAAGGGAGGTAATGTTGTACTTAAAAAAGCTACTACCCTTGGAACAAATGGAGGAATAGTAATTGGTTCAGATGCTGCTATTAGTGCAATAAACATTACTGTTGGAGGGGAAAGCATTGAAGATGCTGCCAGAACCATCACAAATGGACAGTCAAAGACAGTTGTTGTTGAAGGTAGGTTATTTAAACTTGATGCTACTGGTGGAAATGATGTGAGAGCCGATCTTAAGGTTGTAACGATTGATTGGGATGATGATTTGTATAGTAGTGCTCGAGCTAAAGAGATTCTTAAGAACCTCAAGACAAATTCTGTTGTTCTTACTTATGTTGCTGCACCTTAAGTAAACCTCAGAACTGAACAAAAGCCTCGCTCGTGAAAGCGAGGTTTTTGGTTTTTGAGGGTATGTGGAAAACTTTCAATTGACGGGGCTTGACAGATTTTATCTGTTGATGTAATCTTTGACACAGAGGCGCAGAGGTTCTTAGAAGCCCTTGAAGCACAAGAGGCCCAGAAGCCCTTGAAGTCCTTAGAGACTCCGGAGGCTCCGAGGTCCATGAGAAATTCAGACTGTTTACAGTCTGAGTTTCTTTTTTATTAAAGTTGAAACTAATTCAAAAAAAATGTAGTATGGTATCTATGGCAAAACTTAGAATTAAAATATTTGTTCTCTTGTCGTTTCTTGTTTTTCTTCCAGTTAGAGGAGACGCTTTGTCTGTTGGAGAGAGCAAGAATTTCTTTGTTGAGCCCTCTTATGATAATTATGACAGAAGCGTTATTGAAGCCGAAGTGGTTAAGATTACCAATGAGATGATCGTCTATGCCGAGAAAGATTGGTGGAACGAATTAAACAGTGACAACAGGAACAAATTAGATGAAAGGTTTTACAACTTAAGCGTTGAGTTTGAGAGAAAGATATACCCTCAAGTCAAAGAACTCTTTGGAGAGATACCCAATCATCCGGTTGATAAGAGTGGCAGGTTGAGTATTCTTTTTCACAGAATGCCGTTATCGGCGGGAGGCTATTTCAACTCGGGAGATCAATATTCGGTCTATCAATTTCCCAAATCAAATGAGAGCAACTTGATATACATCAACTCACTCTATGCCGAAGATGAGTTTCTTGAAGGATTTGTGGCTCATGAGTTTATGCACTTGATAACATTCGGAAACAAGGAGAGAAAGTATCAAGTGACCGAAGATGTTTGGTTGAACGAAGCTCGAGCCGAATACTTGCCGACACTTCTGGGTTATGAGAACGGATCAAGAAGAATCAATTCGTTTTTGAGATTGCCCGAGACTTCTCTTACTAACTGGAAAGGAACTACTGGTAATTATGGAGTGGTCAATCTATTCGTTCACTACTTGGTCGATCATTACGGAATTGAGATATTGTCGGATTCTTTGAAATCAAAAGAAGTTGGGATTGAAAGCATCAATCAAGCTTTAATCAAGAATGGTTACTCTGAAAGTTTCTCCGACATCTTCACTGATTGGACCATAGCTGTCTTGATAAACGATTGCAGCTTCGGCAAAAAGTATTGTTATTCCGATATCAATCTTAGAGTGGCTCCTTTGACCAATTTCTTGCCGATCCAATACGGTAGTTCTTACAGCGCCAGAAGAAGTATTAATCAATGGGGGGCGGTTTGGCAGAGAATCATCGGAGGTAAAGGCGATTTGCTCTTTGAATTTGAAGGAGATGGAAGCTCGAATTACAGGGTTCCTTACTTGGTCTGTCAAGACGATGATTGCACTCTTGATTTCTTGAATTTAATTAACAGCAGAGGAGAGGTTGTTTTAAAAGATTTCGGAGGGGAGAGATCTTCCATCATATTCATACCGTCGCTTCATACTGACACGGTAAAGGAAGCGCTCTTCTCTTGGAAGATCAGCTCCGACAAGAATTTGTCGATTGATGACAATAATTTGATAGAGAGTCTCAAAGCTCAAATTCTTATTCTTCAAGCC
>LSQX01032079.1_pt1 | contig 12079 bp, 8 predicted proteins | sample 654561 | NCBI WGS metagenome assembly LSQX01 (sample SAMN04489861, study PRJNA283612) | anaerobic digester metagenome | isolation source: 4 biogas reactors fed with cattle manure at either 37C or 55C with and... | place: Denmark: Kongens Lyngby | collected 2014 | reverse complement strand
GCTCGCCGTATCGGCGGTCCAGGCCGCGAGTGACGCCGAACACTCCACCCACTTCCTCGCCTATGATAAACACAGAGTCGTCACGCGCCATCTCTTCACTGAGTGCCTCGTTTAGTGCTCTGACATATGTGACGGTTCGCATTCGCCGATTACCTCTCATCCATTTCACAGTGGTATCCACACGGCTTGCCCTGGCTTGAAACAGCACTGACGGAGTTCGGTTTTGTCAGGTCACGGTCGAGATTGGGCGCCTGTCAGGCCCACAGGTAGTCGTGGACGGCAGCCGGGTCAGGGTATGGCGCTGCCTCGGCATAGGCAACCGCCTCATCCATCAGATTTGTGACTTCATCCTTCATCGCCTGCAGTTGCTGGTGGTCTATCAGACGCTCTGTCAGCAGTCGTGTCTCGTAGTTGGGCAGCGGGTCACACTCTCGCATCTGCTCCAGCTCGGCCTCCTGACGGTTTTCAGCGATGACCATGCAGTGTGGTTGCTGACGATATGCTACTGCTTCGATGAGGCTGGGCCCATCACCGGCGCGGGCACGAGCCACGGCTTCACTGGTCGCTTCAAAAACTGCCACCGGATCGTTGCCATCCACCGTAACGCCCGGGCATCCGTAGCCTGCTGCGCGGACTGAGATCTCCGGTACTGACACCCCTTCGCAGGCCGGGGTACGAACGGCATAGCGGTTGTTTTCGCACATGAAGATGATTGGCAGACGCCACAGTGCGGCCAGGTTCATGGCCTCATGGAAGACGCCCTGGCTGGACGCTCCTTCGCCAAAGAAAGCGGCGGAAACCTGGTCGGTGCCTCGGTATTGAGCGGAAAACGCGGGCCCTAGAGCCAGCGGGATACCTCCTCCGACCACACCATTTCCTCCCAGCAGGCCCAGTTTGACGTCAAACATGTGCATAGAGCCGCCCCGCCCCCTGCTACAACCGCTTTCCTTGCCCAGGATCTCAGCCAGCATGGCCTTGACATCGCCGCCCTTGGCGATGAAGTGTCCGTGGCCGCGATGGGAGCTCAAAACATAGTCGTCGCAGCGCAGGCAGGCACAGCTTCCTGCGGCTATAGCCTCCTGTCCCTCGTATGAATGCAGTGCCCCCAGGAAGCTGCCGAGATCGCGGTTGTGGCCATACTGTGTTCGCGCAGTCACCTCAAAATGGCGGATAGTGAGCATCGTCCGCAGCATCTCTATCATCTGATCAGTCGTCGGCTTCATGCAGTTCTCCCTGTCGGTTTGATGCGGCACAGTACCGGCTCTGGTGTACATGTGCTACATATACATGGCGTAGCGGCCTGTCGTTTGGTGATGGAAGAGCCCGTAGCTCTCAGGGCTTCAGATGTGCCCTCATGGACATGTGCCAGAGCAATTCCGCCTCAGCCTCCTTCAGCACCTGCTACGAGGCAGCCATTTTGTCCTCATCACCTGCACCGGCTGCCCAAACAGCAGATGGCAACAGGCCCGAGTTTCAGAACTCGCCACCGGTGGCTGGCGATGTCATCACTGTGCAGGAGATGCTTTATGCTGCGTCGTTCGATGATCGGCCTGTCTTGACCTGCCAGATGCTGTTTTTTTCGGCGTGTGCAAAAACTATAGTGAATTGCCACCTACAGATACCGTCGTCAGGAGTGAGCAGAGCAAGCAACCAGGGCATGTGCGTCGAGAGATAGAAGACAGTTGTTCCAGGCGACAGATGAGATGCCAGTGTTGCACATAGCGTAGACCATGCATGCAGTGTGCGAAATTTAGTGGTATACGTTTGTTGCGCAAATGCTGTCTGCGTGTACAGCTCATCCCCATGCACCACTTCCGTCAACACATGACACGAATCGTGACATGAATCATGAGCTGAGCATAGTGTAGAAGCTCAATGCAACGGCATCGAGCCTGGTTGGATGCTTAGGTGGCATTACCGGCAAGCATACAGTTGGGAGAGTGTTAAGATTTCAATCGCATGTAGCGGTCAGCCGTTCCAGCACGTCAATACACATGACCAGCGCACGGGGCAGATGGAAGGGGTCCTTTATGGGCAGTGGCAGCAGACTGAGGACTCCCTTGGGCACGTTGCCCTCGCGGTCTAGCCGCATGTGCCATTCGCCATGCTCACGCACCGGGAAGTGCGCATACGCCCACTCGTGGATGCGTTCGTGCCAGCGTAGGCACCATGGTTCGCAAGTGTGCTCGTAAGCCAGAAGAAGGGCGTACATGGTCTCAGTGTGGGGCCACCAGAACTTCTTTTCGTGGTGCTCCCAGGCCACTTCGTCGTTGCCGTCGGCATCCACTGCAAGACACATGCCACCGAATTGAGGGTCCCATGAGGCCTCGACATGCCAGCGTATGCATTCGATGGCTTGCTCTATGAGGTGTTGCTCGCGGCGGTCGCGGAAGATGTGGATGAGAAACCACATCGATTCGATGGCATGTCCGGGCACTACGACACGTCCTGCAGGGCCGTCTATTTCGGAGCCGTCAAGCGCGACATACTCCAGCAACAGTCGCCGCTCCGGTTTGCGGAAGTGGTCCATGATCTGCATGGCGTGGGCGTACCCGGCGTCAAGCACCTCGGCACTGTTCAGCAGCTTGCCCAGTTCATGGAAAACTGTTGAGAAAATCATGGATATGCCGTGGGCTTTCGCGTCTTCAGGCACCACATACGGTGCGGTCATGTACTCGCCAGGCTGCGCGAGACGTTGCTGCACGTTGTGGTAGGTCTCCAGGGCAGTCTCGGCGGCTTGCTCATCGCCGGTGGCCCTGGCATACTCGGTCAGGCCCATGATCGCAAAGCCATCGCTGTAGATGCTGGTGGCGCCTTCTTTGACGTTGCCATCCCTGTCCACCCAGTAGACCCACTGGCCCTGGTCATCTCTGCCGACCCGCATGATGAACTCGTACACATGCTCGGCCACCTGCAGCCATTCGTGGCGCTTGCCGACTCGGTTATACAGTGCTGACCACATGTACAGTGCCCGCAATTGTGACCACAGGTACTTATCTTCACTCACAACCGTGCCGTCGTTCTCGATGAACTGGTAGATGCCGCCATTGTCCCAGTCAATCGCATGCTCCATCCACCACGGGATGATGTTGTCCAGAAGCTCACTCCGGTAGAAATCCAGCAGATTGCGCAGCTTCTCGGGCGTGTTCATGGCATGCTCTCCTTATGAGTGAACGGCCTCTCCGGGCCGTTTCCTACTTGCGATCATGTCAAATCTTGACAAGCGAGTCATCACGGCCACATAACTTCATCCTCTGGCGCAGTTCGCCTGTCCTGAGCGGATTGCGCGGCCAGCCGTTGCAGCACATCCACACACATGATGAGTGCTCGCGGCAGATGGAACGGCTCTTTGCGGGGCTGTCCACCAGGTCTGGGTGGATCGGGCAACGGACTTCCGTCAGTGGCCACCTGGCGGTGCCACTCGCCGTGTACCGGTACTGGCAAATGCTTCCAGGACCAGTCATGCACCTTTTGATACCAGTCCAGACACCACTGTTCACCGCTGACCTCGTAAGCCAGCAGGAGCGCGTACAAAGCTTCGGTGTGCGGCCACATGATCTTGTTGCTGCTGAGCAGTTCGGGACTGTTCTCGCCGTATGCATCAGCTATATGCAGCATTCCCCCGTATCGGGAATCCCAGGAAAGCTCCATGTGCCATTTGATGGCTTCGACTGCGCGGGCGATGCGTTGCGCTTCACAGCGATCCTGGAAGATGTGGATGCCAAACCACATCGATTCGATGGTATGGCCGGGGATCAGCACTCGGCCGTGAGGCGGTTCGAGCTCCGAACCGTCCAGTGCGGTGTATTCCAGCACCATGCGCCGGTCTGGCTTAAGAAACAGGTCCTGGATGAGAACGGCATGTTCGTAGCCGGCCTGCAGGATGGCGGGATCGTCTACCAGCTTGCCCAGTTCGTGGAAGACGGTGGAGAAAAGCATGGAGATACCATGACAGCGAGCTCGGTCGGATATGGCTTCAGGTGTGGCCAGATGCGGGCCGAGCTCAGCCATACGCGGGAGCAGGGAATCGAAAGTGGCCACAGCGGCTTTGATCGCTTCAGGGGAGCCGGTTGCAAGTGCGTACTCGGTAAGGCCCATGATTGCGAAGCCGTCAGCGTAGACTGCGGTGGAGGGCTCTATCACGCTGCCTTCGCGATCTACTTTGCCGGGCCACACCCAGTCATTTTTCGCGCCGATGGGGAGTAAGAAATCGAAGATGCGATTGGCAACATTCAGCCATTCGTGACGCTGGCCTATCAGGTTGTACAGTCGTGACCAGACAAACAGGGCGCGTCCCAGCGACCAGATAGTCTTGTCATAGCTGGCCACCCGCCCGTCCTCGTAGATGGCCTCGGTCGGCCCGCCCTTCTCCCAATCTATGCCGTGCTTCATCCACCATGGTATGACATTGTCCAACAGTTCTGTCTCGTATTGCCGGAGCAGGCTGCCAAAGTCTATCGAGGACATGGCTTTCATCCCTTCGCGGATGCAGAATTGCGGGTATGTGCACGATACTATTGACCGCCGCTGGTCATGTTACCTGCCTGGGAAATGGGGCAGGGCAGGCCCCCGCGTCAGGAGTCGTCTGCGCTACGATGAGGCGCCTGATAGGAGAGTATGCGCAGGTTGCGATCAGGGGCATGACAGATGAGTGAGATGGGATGGCTGAGGTGCAGAGAAGACTACAGTTGCGATTGGGATAGAGCAGAGATGTCCTACCTTCCGTGGGTACCCCATCCAGCATTTGCTGACAGGAGCCTGGTATTCCCTGGCTACCGGACAGCGCAATGGGGTGGTGGCAGAATGCACCTCCGTCACTGGTCACTGCCCGGTAAGCCATAACACTCCAGTGAGAGTGGCAACGTCAACGGGTTATGCTCGAGCAAGGTCTTCTTCACACAGTAGCTCAGATGTGATTGCCAGGCTTCTTCAGATGTGGCAGTGTATCAGTAGCTGGTTCAGGTAGTAGTAGCCCGGTTGGGGGTCAGGAGTTGCTCCCGTGTAATTTCTTTAGTAGCCATGCCATGTTTTTGCCCAGTTGCGCCATGGTGCCCATACCTTCTTCATCCTGCTCGACTTCACCGGGCAGTCGGCCAATCGCCAGATTCCAGTAGCTCGACCCGACCACGTACATCTGTGCGCTTAGCAGGAGGTGATTCATGGCGTCCAGCGTCGGCAGTGATCCGGCCCGTCGCACTGCTGACACTGCAGCGGCTACTTTGCCCTTCAGCATGTCGCCATTGGCTTTGGAGACGTATCCGCCGCGGTCTATCAGAGCTTTCATCTCCGTGGTCACGTTACCAAAGTAGGTCGGTGAAGCAAGGATAATCCCGTCGGCTTTGGCCATGGCGGCCAGGCAGTCGTTCACGAAATCGTCTTCGATTACGCACCTGCCATTCCGGTTTTCGTAGCATCGGCGGCAGGCCATGCAGCCTCGCACCGGCTTGCCTGCGATGTGGAGCATTTCGGTCTCGATACCTTCGGCGTTCAGTTCAGCGAATACTCGCTTGACCATGATCGCTGTGTTGCCTTCTTTGCGTGGACTTGAGTGAACTGCAAGCACCTTTAGAGACATGCGGAGTGATCCTCTCTGGTCTATTTTTGATTGTACTGCTGGGTGGTAGCACCAGGCCTGCTAGTGGCCAGTGGCGGCTCGGTGTACATCGGAGGCGGGGGCATACCGCGTGAGCTATTCTGTATCACCATGAACGAACCGAGTGGTCGTTATCCTCGCGTGTAAGCCAGGTAAAGCGGTGACTACGGCAATGCCTTAGGGGCAAGAGTCACCAGCGTTTGCCCAGATACACTCATGCACTCAGGTACACCTCATGCATTCAGGTACACCTCATCTATTATAGCACGCCGGCAATTGTGCGGTTTTGCTCTCATACAATCAAGCCTCGCAAGGTTTCCGCCGATAAATGGAAGTAAGCAGGTTCTGTGCAGACTTCTTTCATCTTATCCGAGGTATGCGATATGACTGAGCCGATCTGCCATCGAGGTCTAGACAAAGCGCTGGAGGGCTGGAGTAGAAAAGTACCGGCTTCGGCGAATAACAGTCCGGTACTTGATGCTCTTATGGACATTCTGGATGCCAAGGACAGATACACTGCCGCGCACTGCCGTAGAGTTCGCGGCCTGTCGCAATTGGTGGCGTTGAAACTTGATCTGGATCCACCCCAGGTTCGCACTACACTTTTGGCGGCACTATATCACGACATCGGTAAACTCGGCATCGTCAATTCTGTTCTAAACAAGCCGGGAAGGCTGGACGAGAATGATATGCGGCTGATGATGACTCATCCGACGGTGGGCCGAGAGTTGGTTGATAATTCGTTGGCTGTATACCGGGCGGCTCTGGTCATCGAGCAACATCACGAATCCTGGGATGGAAGCGGCTATCCATGGGGGCTCAGTGGCGCGGAAATACTGCCCGAGGCACGCGTATTGAAGGTATGCGACGTTTACGACGCTCTCATCACTGACAGGCCCTATCGAAAAGCTTTTTCCCATGTCGAAGCGGTGGCAATCATCACTGCTGGCATGGGCACCGAGTTTGAGATGGATGCTGCCAGGGCACTGCTGGAAGTCACGGGACAATTCTTGAAGGCAGCTTGACCTGACATCGATTTTTCACTTGTGGTCGGGCGCTGACCTATAGTCATGCTTATAGTTATATGGTCGTGTGCATATGGTGTCCTGGAGGTAGAAATGTCTCAACGTCCATGTTATCGGCTACGCAACGTTACCGTATTGACGGTGGCGTTTGTGGTTTTCACTGTTGGGGCACTGTTGCTGATGGGTTGGACCATGCTATCTCGATGGTCCTATGCCGAGAAGTCTATAAGTGAGGCGGTGGCGCGCTTCAACGCGGTTGAGAGTGCTCGTGTATCGGCTGATCTGGAGCGTGCGCCACGGTCGTTTCTAGCGCGCCAGGCCATGGATGTAGCCGCAGTGATGGCCGCACAGGTTGCCCACCATGAACACACGGATCGCGCTTCGCTTTCAGATTGTCTCGTTTGCGACAACTGGATTGCTGACCGGCAGAAGACAGGGCAACTGACGTTTTCCGTAAATGCCAACAGCGGTACGGTGTCTGATGTGGTGGGAGCCGCAAAAGATGCCCTGCCCTCGGATGTAGATGGATGGGCAGAGATGGGTGTAGATCTGTCTGCACTGCTCACCGGGTCGGGTGCTCAGGTACTCATCTATCAGCGAAGCGCCGGTGATGCCGACCCCCAACGCCACTACCTGGCACTGGCACCGGTGCACGCAACAACTGCTGACGGAAGATATCTGCTTGCCGGTCTGAGTATGCCCGTAGAAGACGCTATGCGCGAGAGCAGACTCGTCCAGTCTTCCACAGACCGAATGGGGCGTGAGGTTGCTGCAATCCTGACCAATGCTTCTGCCGATATGCGTAAGGAAGTTGGCAGATCACTTGCAATCATCATGTCCGCCACAACTTTTCTGTTGGGCCTAAACGGATGGATTACCCTGCGCAACAGCAGACTGCTGGCAAGGTCCGAACAGTGGCATCGGGGGCTACTAGCAAACGCGCTGGTCGGAATGCTAGTTCACAAGCGGGGGCGGATCCGTTTCGTCAACCAGCGTATGGCTGAGATGCTGGAAAGTGAGCCCGACAAGCTAATCGGTACGCCTGCTCTTGGCTGGGTTCATCCCGATTTTCACGAGATGATAAAATGCAACGTACACACACCCCGTGAGGACGATAATCCCCCTGAGTACTACGATGCAAGCATAGTGACCGCAACCGGGAAAGAGCGATGGATGAACTTGTGGATTCGAGATCTTGCGGTTGGGCCCGACAATGATGTCCTGATCACTGCGGTTGATATAACTGAGCGCAAGAAAGCCGAACATCAACTGCAGCTTTCTGAGCAGAAGTTCCGCACCTTCACCGAGCAGGCGCAGCATCCGATGTGCGTAATTCAGGACCAGAAGATGGTCTACTGCAACAGTGCACTTGCTGAACAGGTGGGGTTGGTAAGATCTGAAGATGGCAGTGGTATGTCGCTTCGCCAAATCGTACACGGTGATGATTGGCTGGAAGTTGCCGCGTTGCTACAGAAAATGATTGCAGGCAAAAGTGAGACCGAGCGCATAGTCACACGATTTGTCACAACAAAAAACGAAGTGCGATGGCATGAGGTGCAGTTTGCACGCATCGAGTACGAAGATCGTGCCGCGGTGCTGGCCGACAGCCAGGATGTGACCGAGATCAGGAAGTTGATGCAACAGTTGGATTCTGAGCGGCTGCGCGACAGTCTGACCGGCCTACACAACCGTCGCTACTTCACAGAGAGTTTTCTCCATATGGAAGAGTCCGGTGAGAGGAGACGCCAGGATTTGACTCTGCTGATGCTTGATGTGGATGGCTTCAAGATGACGAACGACACCTTCGGGCATGCCGTAGGAGACCGGGTGTTGCAGGCGGTGGCCGATGTGTTGCGCGATCAGGTGCGTGATGAAGATATAGCACTGCGGTTCGGTGGTGACGAATTCGTAGTCGTCATGCGTTCTGTATCTGCAGCCGAAGCAGAGGCCACAGTGAAACGCATAAACGAAGAGTTGTCTGTGCACCTCCTGTCACTGGCGTTGGAAGAAAGCACATTTAGCGAGGATCTGTGTACCATGGTGGGGCTGAGCGGGGGGGCAGCCACATATGGGCCCGAGGGCTACGACAGTATCGAAGAAGCGCTTCGAGTGGCCGACGAGCGGATGTACAGACACAAGCAGCAGAACAAATGGCGGCGCCACGGGGTGTTTCCCGGCAGTATCGGACGCACGCGCAAGATCGGATAAGTGCAAGTGCCCGGATAAACGCGAACGCTCGGTGAGGCCGATAGCCTTATGTCTACATCGGTTTGATCTTGATCGCGAGGTCTTGAGCAAATTGGGGGAGGCTTATCTTCAGTGCCCCGCCGGTGCCAGTGATCTCGTCGGTGGCAATTACCTGGCCTTCGATTGTGTCCCAGCACTCCACGCTGTAACGCCTTGCTTGCATGTCGGGGATGCTCACCTCGACATCTCGCAGATGCCGCTCCTGTGGCACCTGGCCGGGTGCCGACTGGAGCATATTTCCGAAGTCATAGACGTACAGGTAGGCCATCTGACCGTTGCTCATAGCCTGGACTGTAACACGTGGCGAGCTTGCAGTGGCCGAGACAGTCTTGAGGCCTGCGCCACGGCGGTCTTCGCCTGCGTTATACGCAGATAGACCTTGCTGATAGCGATACAGCCTGTACTCATCCCACTCGCGGTGATACCAGAACTGCCCTGGCGCTGCGGAGGGTATCATGTTTGAGACCCACATACCTGTCCGAAAATCGCGTTGCCAGCGGTCCTCGGGGATGGGCAGGTCAGCAGTCTGAGGGCCGTATTCGATGAAGAGGAAAGGCTTATCGTACTGCTGGCGGGATTTCCAGCACTCGTTCATGCCCTCCTCTTTGTCCCGCTTCCAGTACGCATCAGCCTGTATGTACTGGATTTCGGGCAGGTCCCATAGCTCTGTGCCGTAGGACCAGTACAGGCAGATATGGCTGGTGATGAGCCTATCGTGCTGGTCAACCGACTTCAGATGCTGGGCCATTTCTCGGTGCCAGGCAGCGACCTCTGCCTGGTTGTAGCCCTCCACCAGATCCACTTCGTTCACCAGATCCCAGGCCATGATCGCGGGGGAGTAGCCCCATCGGGCAGCGATATAACGGTTGCGACGCTGGATCATCTGCCGGGCACGCTCAGAGGTGAAAAACATCGCTGGACTGGCCAGAAAGCCGCCATTTTTTACTGAATACGGGTTGTATTGCCACTCAGCATCGAACTTGTCGCGGCGGAATTGGCCGTGATTGTTGAGGGTTATCTCCAGATTTATGCCCAGGCTTTCCGCAAGATCCACCGCATAATCGAGCCGCCAGGCGTTGTACATGCTGTAGCGGGCCAGCCCGTCATAGCGCGAGTGGTACTGGTCTGACCACTCTATGCCCGCCCACCAACCACACATCCAAGTGCGTACGAAGTCCAGGCCCTGGTCGGCGAAAAGCGGGAGGAAGTAATCGAAATCATAGGTGCCTTTCTGGCGTTCGGCATGATCGCCGCCATCGCGCATGTTTATGCCTGTCGGAAAATAGAACTGTCCGTTTTCGTACTCGAAATAGCGCGGGTCCTGCTCAGATATACGCACCAGCCCACGCTGCTCAGGGTCAGGAAGAACCGTGAATTTGGCTGCACGGCTACGCAACTGACCCCATGCATCGTTCACTTCTACGAAATAGTCATAGTCACCCGGCTGAGAGGCCGAGAAACGGACCTTCCAGCACGGCGCACCCACCGGAATCAGCTTTTCATAGCCTTCCTCGGTGAGAGTACGGCGGTAGTCCTGGTAGAAGAACCCTGGCACGGTGATGCGGCGCCCGTCAACGGAACGGAAGTGCCCCAGTATATTCGCCACCTGAGGATCGAACGGATTTTCATAGTCGCGGTCCAACTCGAAGGTCAGCTCGAACTTCTCGTACACTTTCACGGTGTCCGCACTGGCGTTTACCTGGAGGACGCCACGTCCCGGGCCCGGTTTTCCATCAGCCATTGTCGCCAGCGGAGGCTCATCGCCGGTCAGCCTCAGGTTGTCTATCAATACCATACCCGACCAGTCTTCATCGGCGAAAAAGCGGATGCCGAACTCACGCGGGTAAAACAACACGCGATCCCAGGAGCGTTCGTGGCCGCCGGGCTCCCATGCAGTCGAGCTTTCGGAGATATCTACGGTGAAGGTCGTCCATTGCCCGGGCGTCAACTTGCGGACCCGCTCGCCTGATGGTCTGTCGCGCAGCGGTGCAGCCTGGTACCATAGGTACTGGTGGTCCTTTATGTACAGCATCGGTTCGATATCCGCAGGGGCGTCTGCAGGCACTTTCAGGTCAAAGCTCAGACTCGTGAAGCCGCGCCAGTCGTCCCATGGCTCAAAGCGGGCACCGAATGATGTAGGCGTTTTGCCTGTGATTGCCAACGCATGCCCGTCACCACCCGCTTCAGCGGCGGCTATCTTGACGGAGATACTGCCGCCGTCTACCTCGGTAGGCAGCCAGCCATCGGGACCGTTTTCGAAGTCCCACAGAGTTTGACGGGCAGGGCTGGCCACTGCGGAGGTCAGCAGTAGTAGCAAGAACAGGACTGGAATTCCGATGCGAAGCGACCTACTCGTCATGGAACACTGTTCTCCCGACTCTATGATAAAAATGCGTGTACAATCTCAACTATTCGGCATGGCACGCTTCAGTACCTGCACGGACAGTAGCCGTGTCTATAAACGGTCTCATGGGCGATACTCCAAGCTTCAGCACCTGCACGGGTAATAGGTTGACGAAAGCGGTTTCGAACCTGTAAAATTAAGTAGCGAATGCGATCAAACGCTTCCGGCAGTTCACATGGCCTGCATTTGCCTTGAGGTTGCGATCCTCCAGGGATGGATTGGGTCTATCATGCGGATCAGATATATCATGCTGGAGACCTGCAGGATGAACCGGCCACTCCGCGATATAGGGATTTCTGGATGGTGCGTTGCCCTTCTGGTGCTTTCCGTTTCCGTGGGCTGGTGCCAGACTACAACTGTTCCGTGGCAGTTGTTGCAGGCCACTTACGAGTATGACGCTGATCTGCCGTTGCAGGCCCAGGTTACCGAGACCGGTACCAACAGCTTTTTCACCAGCTACTCAGTGACCATCGAGGCCGTAGACGGCACTACCATTCCGGCGATGCTTCACCGCCCCAACCTGCCTGAGCCGGTGCCCTGTGTGCTGCTGCTGCACGGTCTGGGGGGCGACAAGGCGAGCTATTCGTTGCCGCTGGCCCTTGCTCTTGCGCCGAAGGGTGTGGCGGTGATGGCCATAGATGCGCGTCTACACGGAGAGCGGGCTGAGCCCGATACACAGATGTTGAGCGCAGATTTGGCGGCTTCCCGCGATGCCATGATCAACACCATCATTGACAATCGTCGCGCACTGGATTACCTTGATACCAGACTGGATATCGCGCATGAGCGGTACATGCTTATCGGTGCCAG
>LSQX01390706.1_pt1 | contig 12081 bp, 17 predicted proteins | sample 654561 | NCBI WGS metagenome assembly LSQX01 (sample SAMN04489861, study PRJNA283612) | anaerobic digester metagenome | isolation source: 4 biogas reactors fed with cattle manure at either 37C or 55C with and... | place: Denmark: Kongens Lyngby | collected 2014 | reverse complement strand
GAAAGGACTTTTGCTTCTACTAAACGAACTACTTTCATGAGGAACCTCTGACTCCATTTTGGTGTATTCGTTCGTGGTGAATGTGAGGTTCCTCTTCTTTTTTAATATGATTATTCCTTTAAAACCTACAATAACTTTACACTAACATAGTATAATAAGCCGAAAGAGACGGCCGCCCAACCCGGGGCCAGGGTTTTCACTGGCGTCTCCGGAGTAGAAAGCGGCCGGAAGAGAGTGCATCTTCATATTGGCGGCAGAGGTTTTCAATATAGTCAAGATTGACAATGACACGCAACCACTCTTTTGGGATACTGCCATAGCCATAACAAAGGCCGGCCAGACCCCCGGCAAGAGCCGCCACTGTATCAGTGTCATCTCCCAAATTCACCGCCAGAAGGACGCAGTTACGGTAGGAATCGGTATTAAGCAGGCACCAAAGAGCTGCTTCCAGCGAGTGAACAACATAGCCGTTGCTTTTAATTTCTTTTTCAGGCAGTTTAACAAAATCCTTCCGGATAAGACGGTGATAAAAAGCGAGGTCCACCGCAAATTCGTCATGTTTCTTGTAGTAGGCAAAGGCCCGGTCTGTACCTTCCGTGAATGCATCGGCCGTGCTTCTTTTTCGCCAAAGTTCCTCCGCAATGGACAAATAAATGCCGCAGGCGATTTGGCTGCGCTTGTGGGCGTGGGTTAAAGCGGAGACATTGTGAATAATGCCCATGGCTTCCTCATTGAAAACAAAGTCGGGGCCGTAGACGGTATGCAGATAAAAGAGCAGCGGCAGGGTGCGCATCAGCGAACCGTTGCCGTTGTCACTTTCCGCCGTGCCGCCGCAAGCCAGGGGCGGTGTCCCGCCGGCATAGCGGGCAATTGCCGCCCGCGTGGTCCGTCCGATGCCAAACGCTTCCCCGTAGGGGGTATAAGCTCCTTCCGTCATCCACTTCAGGAATTTGTCCATGATATCGGTGTAGTTAAGCCCGTTTTGCAGGCTGTCTATCAGGCAGAGAGTCATGCTGGTATCGTCTGACCAGGTGCCCGCCGGCTGGTTAAAGGTGCCATAGGCTCGCATACCAACTACCGGGTTATCTTTTAACGCTTCCCTGTTGCAGAATTCCACCGGTACGCCAAGTGCATCCGCCACACACAAACCGACTATGGCATCTTTTATCCTCATCCAGACATTTCTCCCCACTTAAGTTTTTCACTTTCACCATGCAGCCTCACCCGCCTTGTGGGTGACAGGCAGTTTTGTGTAAAAAATTGTATATTTACTGCCTCCCCCGTGACACGAGGGAGGCAGGTGTTTAAAGCAAACTTTTTTAGAGCGAGAAAAGATCATGGGCAAGCTGCTGCAGCCTGTCGGAAACGTCAGCCAGTGTGTTCAAGTCGCCCAGGACTGCCTCGGTGGCCTGTGCCTGGTTGTGAGCGATAGCTTTTGCCTCGTCAATTCCCTGGTGAATAGTCTCCATGTAGCCTTTTACATTTTCCGTAATGTCGGCCACTTTACGGGTAGAAGCGGCAGTATTTTCGACAAGTTAGCGAATTTCCTCCGCAACCACGGAAAAACCCTGCCCTGCTTTGCCGACCCGGGCGGCTTCAATTGAAGCGTTTAAGCCTATAATCCTGGTGGTTTTACTGATCCCTTCAATTAAATTCAAGATTTCCTGAGTTTTTTCCGCTTCTTCCTTTGCCGTTAGAGAGGTTTGGGCCAGGGAGTCGCCGAAAGCTGCCAAGTTTTCTGCATCACTGGTCAGATTTTGCATGTTTTCCCGGATGAAAAGTGTGGATTTGTTAATTTCATCTGTCAGGGAGGTCAGTTCCCTGGCATTGCTGATAATTTTCCTGTTAATTTCTTCCCTGATTTCAACAATCGTAATGAGAAGCTTGGCGGTTTTAGCATCCATGATGCTTAAGTCATGGCGCTTGTGCTTGTTCAGCAATTCCTGGACAGCTGCCACACCCGTGACTTCAATAACCAGATCAAGGCTCGGGTCCTGCAGGTGAGGTACAAAACTCTTTATCGTTTTTATTCCTGCCGCTCTTGCCTTGGAAAAAGCAGGTGCGTCGTCCTGCAGGTCGGAAACCCAGAGAACGTTTACTCCCGGTATGGTTAAGAGAAGCGTCAGAACTGACAATCCGCCCCTGCCGCCGCCGACAATTCCTATATTCATTTCTTCTTTCACCTCAAACGCTGTGAATTGACCGTTGCTTTATTATTCTTTAACATGCTAAAGATTCCTCCCGTTCATAAAAGATTTTCCAACTATGATATAAATCACATCCCGGCATCCCAGGCGGTGTTATACTTAAATCAGCAAAGGAAACCGGAGGGAAAAAAATGAGAAGAGAGATTATTCATATTGATGAAGAAAAATGCAATGGCTGCGGGCTTTGTGTCCCCAACTGCGCCGAGGGCGCCCTGCAGATTGTGAACGGAAAAGCGCGCCTGGTGGCGGAGAATTTGTGCGACGGCCTGGGTGCCTGCCTGGGTGAATGCCCCAGGGGAGCACTGACGATCGAAGTACGGGAAGCGGATGCCTTTGATGAGGAAGCTGTCCGCCGGCACCTGCAGGTTAAAGAAAACAACTGCCCCAACCACGGCGGCTGCCCGGGCAGCATGACACGTGTGCTAAAAACCAAGACAGCCACGGAAGCTGAACAACCGGGGGGCGAAATGGCTTCCGAGCTGGCCCAGTGGCCTGTCCAGCTGAAACTGGTCAACCCGAATGCTCCGTATTTTAGGAATGCCGACCTGCTTATTGCTGCGGACTGCGTGCCTTTTGCCTGTGCAGACTTTCACAGAAGATTCCTGCGCGGCCGTGCGGTTGCCGTGGGCTGCCCCAAGCTGGATGATGCAGCGTTTTATTTGGAAAAGCTTACTGAAATGATTCGCAACAATAATTTCAAAAGCATAACCATTGCCTATATGGAAGTTCCCTGCTGCGGAGGCCTGGTCAGGCTGGTCCGGGAAGCGGCAAGGCGGGCAGGTGTATCCGTTCCCATAACAGAGGTGAAAGTCCCCATCAGCGTCAAAGCTTGAGCTCCTGAACTATTTGGCAAACAGCAAACGGCCGGCTGCAGGCTGTCCCCGCAGCCGGCTTTTTTATAATACCTGTTTCTGTCGGTGTCGCCGGCCAATTCATATTTCATGTTTGCATGTTTGCCTGCCCGGAAAACAAACCGAGTAGCCGCCTGCTTTCTGGGTATAGTAAAAGTAAGACGTGGAAGGCGGAGGGAAAAGCTTTTTGACGGCATTGATAACCCAGGCAAGAGACAGGCTGCTTATTTTTCCTTACTTGTTGCGGGTTTTTCCTCAAGTTGACCGTGAACTGGCAGTCTGGCGGCTTGCAGCCGGCAGGATCCCGGACCTGCAGTTGCGCCGGCAGGCCCTGCAAAGTATAGCAAGCAAGCGCTTTCATTGCCAGGGAGGCAGCATATATGCTCTCTACACCCCGGAATATACCAGGCTTTTGACACAATTTATTGTGGCGCTGCAGACAATCAGCGACTACCTGGACAATTTAAGCGACAGGGTTTGCGGCTGCACGGAAGAAACCCTCAGACAGCTGCATCATGCCGTTTTGGCGGCAGTTGACACCGAGGCTCCTGTCTGTGACTGGTATGCAAAGTATCCGCACCAAAATGACGGCGCTTACCTGGACAGCCTGGTAGCATGCTGCCGCCGGTGCCTGGAGCAGCTGCCCGGCTACCATGATGTACGCCGCCAGTTGCGTTTCCTGATGCAGCGCTATGCAGACTTGCAGGTTTTTAAACACCTGGACCCTGCCGTGCGGGCCGAGAGACTTGTTGCCTGGTTCGAAAGTTGTCGCCGTCATTACCCGCATGTCTACTGGTGGGAGTTCTCTGCAGCCTGTGGCTCCACGCTGGGAGCTTTTATGCTGGCTGCCATGGCTGCGGCCGGCCCCGTCTCACCCGGGGATACGCTGCAGTTGTTTGCCTGTTATTACCCCTGGCTGTGCGGCCTCCATATCCTGCTGGATTATTTTATTGATCTGGATGAAGACAGGCAGTATAACGATCTTAATTTTGTTGATTTTTATCCGACTGCTCTGGCTGCAGAAAAGGGTTTGCTGTATTTTTTACAGCAGGCAAAGGCGTCTATGGAAAAACTGCCGCGGGCAGCTTTTCACCGGCTTGTAACCTCAGGTCTTTTGGCCCTTTATCTTTCCGATCCCAAGGCGGCGACTCCGGAGAGAAAAAAAATAACGCAGCAACTCTTGCATGCAGCCGGTGCGGAAGCTTTGTGGCTGCACCGCATATGCCTTTTTCTGCGCAAAAGGGGAATTATTTAATAAGTACGCCGGCCCACATAGTCTGCCAGGCGCGCCAGGAGCATTTTGGCCGGTTTGGCCGGCAGCTTTTCCAGGTTTGTTTTGGCCCGGGCGACCAGTGTCCGGGCTTTTGCCTGGATGTCCCGGAGGATGCCGCTTTCGTCCAGGAGCCGGCAGATATAGAGGAGTTTTTCGTCGCTGAAGGCTTTTTCCTCAATAATTGTTCTGACTGCCTGGCCGTGCTGCGGGTGACGCAGGAGTTTCAGCACGGGCAGTGTCAGATAGCCTTCCCGCAGATCTTTTAAGACCGGTTTGCCTGTTGTTTCCGTTTTCCCGGTAAAATCGAGCAGGTCGTCGGTAATCTGAAAGGCATATCCCAGCAGCAGGCCGTATGCTGCCAGCAGATCCGTGAAGGGCTGCTTCAGCCCGCCGGCCAGGGCACCGGAGAGGCAGCAGGCTGAAATGAAAAAAGCAGTTTTTTTGTAAATATAATCATAATAATCCGCCTCCGTTTGCCGGCAATCGTAAAGCGCGTTTGCCTGGCTGATTTCTCCCTCGCACATCAGGCTGATTGCCCGTGTCATTATTTCCAGAACAGAGGAAAGGCCATGCCCGGTTAAAAGGGAAAAAGCCCTGGCAAATAAAAAGTCGCCGTACAGAACTGCCTGCCGTTGACCGAAACGGGCTGAAAGGGTCGGCAGGTTGCGGCGATAGGCAGCTTCGTCAATTACATCGTCATGCACGAGTGATGCGGTGTGAATCAATTCTGCGGCACAGGCTACATCCACCAGCACGGACCGGGAAGCGGGAGCAAAGGACCCGCATAAAAGAACTAAAGCGGGGCGCAGACGTTTGCCGCCGTTTGTAACCACGTAGGAAAAAGTGCCAGTCCAGGCATCCCCCGAGCTGCTTAATTCTTTCAGCCGGGATTCCACCTGCTGCAGTCCGGGCAGGGAGCGCAGCCGGGCAATAAGCGGTTGGGAGACGGTCACTCGGCATCACCTGTCTGTTTTTACTTCTAGCCTGACCGCATGCTGCCGAAATTATTCTTTTGGCAAATATGCCATATTGTCATATGAAAAAAAGCTGCTTGGAAAGGGTTTAAGTTTTCTGCAGAGAATATATTATTATTTGCAAGCTGTCCCGGGACTACATACCAGCACTGGTTTCTATAACGGGAGGGTGTAAACCTTGAAGAAAAAAACGGGGAAAAAAATAACGTTAGCTAGCCTGAAAAATAAAAAAACAGTTGTTTACGTTATTGTCGGCTTTCTGGTTTTCGGCTTGATTTTTTCCTCCCTGCTGTATTTTTTCACTCCCGGTCTGTTTGGCTTTGGAAATAACCAGGTACAGACAAACGAAGAAACAATCAGGCAGCTGGAAAGATTGATCAGACAGTATGAAAAAGACCTCAAAAAAACTCCGGACAGCGAAGATTTGCTGAAGCAGCTGGGCAATGCCTACCTGAACCTGGGGATTTTGTACAGCATAACTTCAGGCTATGAAAACAAGGCGGAAGATTCTTTTGTCAAAGCCCTTGAACCTTATGCCAAAGTACTGGAAAAAGACCCGGATAATGTTGACTTGCGTGTTGACCGTGCCGTGGCGGCTTTCTACGGCAATAAATTAAGTGAAGCGGAAGCTGAATTCAAAAAAGCCATTGAAACCGACCCTGAACATGCCAGGGCTCATTACAATTACGGAGTCTTCCTCTATTACGGCCAGGGGAAGACGGAAGAAGCCGTCAAGGAGTGGGAAAAAGTCGTTGAGCTCAACCCTGCCGGGGAAGAGAAAATGGTTGACCAGGCAAAGCAGATGATCGAGTTGGCAGCAGAAGCTGAAAAAGAAGCCGGCAATGGAGAGGAAACGACTGAAGGGGATTCCGCTGTCCAGGAAGATTAAAAAAACGTTTTTTACAGCATTTTTATTATATAATGTAAACGTACGCAGCTTTTTGCATGCCATGCTGTCATTAACAAGTTTGCTGTACTGTCTTATCACAAATAATAAATATGCGCAAAAGAGAAAAAGGAGTGTTGAAACGTGGATAAGAAGATTACCCCGGATATGACTATTGCGCAGGTAATCAACAGATACCCGGAGACAATGGAAGTTTTCCTGTCGCTTGGTATCCACTGCCTTGGGTGACCGTCCGCTACTGCAGAAACCGTCCGTGAGGCGGCATTAGTACATGGTCAGGACCCGGAGGAACTGCTTAAGCGTTTGAACGAAGCTGCACAGTAAAAAGCTTTACCAAAAACAGGGCGCAAAGCCCTGTTTTTCTTTGCCTTTTCTCTGCAAAATCAGGTGTATTTTCCAGCCGGCAATGAAAGATAATAAAACAGGATCTGTAAAAACGGAGGGACAGTATGACAGTCGGCGCGCAAGTTAGACAAACTGTGGCAGCGCTCAAAGGCTCCCAGGCAACTTTACGGCTGTATGCCGCGCACAGCAGACATGAAGAAACACGTTCCGCCTACAGGCAGGCGTTTGACATTGTTTCTGCAGTCCTGTCTGACCTGGAAAAACGCCTGCAGGAAATTGAACAGGAGGAACCACAGTATAAAGGAAACTGACGAGGTGGTGGCATGCCTGCCTGGTTGGCTGTAGTACTGCGGTCCGCTGCACTTTATGTCGTGGTTTTTGTTTTTGTCCGCCTGCTGGGGAAGAAGCACCCGGCCAAATTGACGCCTGTCTATTTTGTCAACTATGCCGTAATTGCCGTGATTGCCGGGCTTTTGGCTGCCGGGGTCAGCCGGCTTTTATACGGGCTTTTGGCGCTTGCGGTCTGGCTGCTTTTCCCTTATCTTGCCGACCACCTGTCCCTGCGCAGCAAGACGGTTCATGATGTGCTGAGCGGGAAGGAAACTGTCCTGATCAAGCAGGGCAAAATCATGGAGGAAAATCTCAAAACCGCCCGCATGAGCGCGGAGGAACTGTTGAAAGAATTACGGGCAAAAAATGTTTTCAGTGTAGCTGATGTGGAATTTGCCGTGCTGGAAACCAGCGGCGAGGTAAGCGTGCTTTTGAAAGCCGATAAAAAACCGATCACCCCCCATGATGTTGAGTGGCAAGTTGCGCCGCAGGCAGAACCGCAGACGGTGATCCTCGACGGAAATATCCTGCATGACTCGCTGACTGAGCTGGGCCTGACCCGGGAGTGGCTGGAGACACAGCTGCAGCAGGCAGGCGTGACGCTTGACAATGTTTTTCTGGGCCAGGTCAACACTGCCGGGGAGTTGTACCTGGACCTGTTTGATGATGCGCTAAAACCGGCCATGCCTACCGTCCAGCAGTCGCTCTATGCCATGCTGGAGAAAGCACAGGCCGATCTTTATACTTTTGCCCTGGAAACACAGAATTCACAGGTTCGCTTTATGTACGAGAAAAATGCCACCCGGCTGCAGCAGGTGCTGGATATCCTGCGGCCGCACCTTTTGCGTTAGGAGGTTTAACCGTGTCGGACAAAAAAAAGAAAAAACTTTCGCCTGTCCAGCAGGAATACCAGCAATTTGCCAAGGAAAGGGAACCTAAAAGGCCAATTGCTAAAAACTGCCTGCGTGCGTTTGTCGCAGGAGGCATTATCTGCACCATCGGCCAGTTTTTCCACTGGTTTTACATGACCTACTTCAATTTTACTGAGGTGACGGCAGCCAACCCCACAGTTGCTTCCCTCATCATTCTTTCCATGCTGCTGACAGGGCTCGGTGTGTATGATCACATTGCCCAATGGGCGGGCGGCGGCACCATCGTGCCGGTGACCGGTTTTGCCAACACCATTACCTCCGCCGCCATTGAACACCGCAGTGAAGGCTATGTCCTCGGTGTCGGCGGCAATATGTTTAAAATTGCCGGGCCGGTCATTGTTTTCGGTGTTTTTTCCGCTTTTATCGTGGCTATTGTCCGGCTGGCCGTTGAAGCCCTGGGCGGGATGCTGTAATGCTTGCGGGGCGTCAAAGCTGGCTGTTTCAGAACCGCCCGGTAATCCTGGCGACAGGTGTGACGGGCGGCCCCTTTGAAGCTGCCGGTGCACTGCCAAATGATTTTGATGTTTTGCACGACGATATCTGGCTGGGACAGGCCAGTTTTGAGAAGGCGGAAAAGAAGCTGCTGGAGGAAGCATGTGAAAAAGCAATTTACAAGGCGGGCCTGAAAAAAGAAGATGTCCACTTTTTCTTCAGCGGCGACCTGATGAACCAGATCATTTCCTCCAGCTTTACCGCCCGCAAGCTGGGCATCCCTTATTTCGGCCTTTTCGGCGCCTGTTCCAGCTCCATGGAAGGCTTGTCCCTGGCTGCCTTTGTCGTCAACGCAGGAGGCGCCCGCTACGCACTGGCCGCCGCTTCCAGCCACAACGGCGCAGTGAACAAGCAATACCGCTATCCAACGGAATACGGGGCGCAGCTGCCGCCCACCGCCCAGTGGACGGTGACGGGGGCGGGGGCCGCGCTGCTTGCCGCGGAAGGGTCTGGACCACGCGTTACCATGGCTACCATCGGGCGCATTGTGGATATGGGTCTTTCCGATCCGTTCAACATGGGGGCTGCCATGGCGCCGGCGGCCGTGGATACAATTGAGTCCCATTTCCGGGATTTTAAGCTGGACGCCTCTTATTACGACCTGATTGCCACGGGCGACCTGGGAAAGGTGGGGCACGCAATAGCCGGCGACTTGCTGCAAAAACACGGCCTGGCTATCCCCGGGGAAAAATTCACCGACTGCGGCCTGCTGATCTACAAAGATGACCAGCCGGTCATGGCGGGTGCCAGCGGCTGTGCCTGTTCCGCCGTTGTGACCTACGGCCACTTGCTTAACAGGCTGCGGCGGGGAGAGTTGCGGCGCATTCTGGTGGTAGCCACCGGGACTCTGCTGTCACCCTTGTCGTACCAGCAAAAAGAAAGCATACCCTGTATTGCCCACGCCGTGGCCATTGAACGGGAGGACGGGTAAGATGGAAAAGTTTATTTTTGCCTTTCTTGTCGGCGGTGCCATTTGCATGTTGGGACAGTTGCTGATGGACGTCTTCCGCCTCACGCCCGCCCACATGACTGTTTCTCTGGTGGTGGTAGGCGCCATTTTAGGCGGTCTCGGCCTCTATGAACCGCTGATAAAATTTGCCGGTGCCGGCGCATCCGTGCCCATCAGCAGCTTTGGCAATTCTTTGGTTAGCGGCGCTCTTGCCGAAGCGGAGCGCAACGGCATTATTGGTGTACTCACAGGCATTTTTGAGATAACGAGCGCCGGTATTTCCTCAGCCATTATTTTTGGCTTTCTTGCTTCCCTGCTTTTCAAACCGAAAGGCTAGGAAGGGGGTGATTGTTTGACTGTGGGCACACAGCTGCAGCAGGCCATTGCCGGGGTGCAGAGCGCTGCTGCCAGCATGAAGACTTTTGCCCTGCAAACCGAAGACCGGGAGGCCAAGCAGACTTTTACACAACTGGCGCAAACCCTTGACGATGCCGTCCAAAAACTGAAGCAGCGCCAGCAATATGTGGAAAGCCAGGAGCCGCAATACAAACAAAGTTAAGGTTTGTTGCCTGAGTAAAAGCAGGAATAGAGCGCTTTTCTTGAGGCAAACTACAACAGGAACAAAATCATTACAGAAAGGAGTCAGGAGAAGATGTCAATGCTTAACCAACAGGAACTGGAAAACCTGCGCCATTTGATCGGAGCACACGATACGGGAGCACAAAAGCTGGAAACGTATGCCAAGCAGTGCCAGGACCCTGAAATCCGGCAAATGTTTCAGCAGTCGGCCCAGAGGGCGCGTCAAACAAAACAGCAGTTAATGCAATTTTTAAACTAAGGAGGTTTTAAGATGCAAGATAAGGATATGGTCAATGATGTATTGTCCATGGTTAATGCCAGTTTAACCGGCTATGCCATGGCTATCGCCGAATCAAACAACCCCCAGTTGCGTCAGACATTGACCCAGATTCGCAACGCCGATGAGCAGTTCCAGTTCCAGCTTTGCCAGAAGGCGATCCAAAAAGGATATTACAAACCGGCCAAAGAAGCCGACCAATCTGCCATCCAACAGTACAGGAGCCAGCTGAGCAGTTAAGATCACAAAACAGGGAACACCGGGTACGGTGTTCCCTGCAGACTGTAGACAAAAATGGCCTTTAGGAAGCAAAACCTAAAGGCCAAATTCTTTTTTAAACATAAAATTGCTGCAATATTAGAAAGCACCTCCTGCAGCGGGGAGGTTGTGGGCGGTAATGTCCGTTGTTTCCGCTTCCACATGGCCAGCTTTTTCAGATTCATGCATGCAAAAAGAAGCGTGAGATAGTGCTGCACTTTTCTCAAGCCTCTTAAGCTGCGTGTAGCGCATCCCATGTTTTTCTTTGGCATCGGCAAAAACACGCTCAATTGTCTCGCCGCGCTTACGATAAAGTTCTTTGCCTCGATCGGTGTACCTAAGATCTTCAGCGATTTCCACATAAGGCTCCCATAAATGACGGGTGATAACCTTGGTAAAATTTTTGCTCTGTGTGCACTTCATTCTATGCTCACAGCCGATGCAAATTTTAGGATCACTCTTGTATTCACGGTAACCAGCCCGGTTGGTGGTGCTGTACTTTAAGACCTGGTTATTGGGGCAAATGTAGCAATCGTAGTATTCATCATAAACATAATCACGTTTTCTGAAATAGCCCTTCTTTGTCATAGGGCGCTTGTACGGCATGATAGGGTCTTTGCCGGCTTCGACTATCTCCCGGCAGATGGCCGGGGTTTTGTATGCAGAATCTGCAACTACAGACTCGACTTCGGGGTGCTGTTCAATGACTGGCTGGAAAACATCGGAGAAAACCTGGCTGTCATGAACATTGCCGGGAGCTGCTTTTAATCCCAAGACAAAATTATTCATATCACAGGCAACGGTTACAGTATAGGCAAAGCATTTCTCCTTTTCACTCTTGTAGAACATGCCGCTTTCCGGGTCTGTTGTACTTTCTATGACTTCTCGTTCCTCGCCGCCATCAGCCGGGGTGCCTCCTTCATCTCCGGAATCATTGCCTTCGTCTTCATCATCAGCAAACGGTTCCTTGCCATGGGATTTCCGATCCTCATTAATCTCATAAAGCAAATCACGTTTGTATTTATGTACACGATGCCTGACCATTTTTTTGATGTACTTCTTCTTATTGGCGCTGGCTTTGACATGAGTGGCATCAATGAAAATGGCGCTGGTGTTGAGAAACCCGCAGTTAATGGCTTCTTCGAGAACACGCGCAAAAATTTTTTCAAAAATGTCGCTTTCCTGAAACCGTCTCACGTAATTCTTGCCAAAGGTAGAGAAGTGAGGGATCTGCTCCTGCAAGCCATATCCCAGAAACCAGCGGTAAGCGACGTTTACTTTTACCTCTTCTATGGTCTGCCGCATTGAACGGATGCCATAGAGTGCCTGTAGGATCAACAGCTTAATTAGAACAACCGGATCTACACTGGGACGGCCATGGTTTTCTGAATACAGGTCTTTTACTTCATCATAGATGAAGCTAAAGTCAATACTCTCCTGGACGGCTCTAAGCAGATGGTTTTCCGGAACCAGGCTGTCTATGCAAACAATTTCCATTTGGTTAACAGCTTCACGGTCTTTTTTCGCAAGCATATTATCACCCCGGCTATTGGCTTTTCCCATAATATAATTTCGTTAAAAGGGCTGAAAATGCCTGCAGTTGCTGGCTTTTTTACACTTTTGCCAAAGATTTTTTGCCCACGGCAATTATGAATTATAAATGAAAATGCAAACCAAGGATCGTCCAAGGTTTGCATTTCATAAGAC
>LSQX01310158.1_pt1 | contig 12084 bp, 9 predicted proteins | sample 654561 | NCBI WGS metagenome assembly LSQX01 (sample SAMN04489861, study PRJNA283612) | anaerobic digester metagenome | isolation source: 4 biogas reactors fed with cattle manure at either 37C or 55C with and... | place: Denmark: Kongens Lyngby | collected 2014 | reverse complement strand
GGAAATAGCTATTCTCAGGTTCGTCATATAGAAATTGAAGAAATGGAAGTGACTGATATATATCATGACTTTGAGATTAGGTAAACTGTGTTTTCTGCCGCTGATTGCTTTGCTTTTGCCGCTTTGCATCTTGGCGCAGGAAACCTTCACTTATACGGTTAGAACCGGAGACACTCTCTATGGCCTCGGTAAACGCTATAAGATGAGTGTGCAAGAAATCAAGAGCTTAAATCAGCTTGATTCAGACAACTTGCGTGTCAATCAAAAGCTAAAGCTCAGAGCTCTGCCCGCTCCTGCTGCCGTCCAAGCTGAGACCCAGCCTCCTGAGGTCACTCAAAGTCCGCCTGAGCCCGTCAATATGGCAGAACCAACACTTCGGGCTGCTCCTCCGGCAAACAAATATCACACCGTGCTTCGAGGAGACAACCTATATCAGATCGGCAGAAAGTATAATATCACCATCAACCAAATATTGAAATGGAATAACTTTAGCAGTCAAAGTGAAAAGATATTCCCCGGTCAGCGCATAATCATTCGTGATCCCGAGCTGGACGACGAATTTGAAGACGAGACGGAGAGCCCGGAGGTCCCCAGCATACACGCTCCCGCTGAGCCGGATACAGTGACAATTGAGAAAGTCTATGTGGTGCAGGCAAAAGATACTCTTTATAAGATTGCTCGAGAAAACGGCATGACTGTCGATGAGCTAAAGAGGCTCAACTCTCTTACTTCCAATGATCTGAGGATAGGGCAAGTTCTTTATCTTGCCGGCAGCCCGAGACCCGCTCAAGCCCCCTTCCCCGCCGCTGAAGGCAGACTCACCGAAGAAGACCTGCTCAGCAAAGACAAGATCAGAGATGATCTCGCCTCTCCCTTGGAAAACATCAGAATCCTCTCGGAATATGGCTTGCGCAGCGGCAGACCACACAAGGGAATTGATCTGGGAGGCAAGACGGGAACGCCGATATATGCCGTCTTAGACGGAACGGTGGTCTATTCCGGCGTGCAAGGCGCTTATGGAAATGTCATAGTCTTAGAACACCCCGACTTCGTGATGACAGTTTATGCCCACAACGAGAGAAACCTCGTTGCAGTAGGCGAAAAGATAACAAAGGGACAACATATTGCCACAGTAGGTTCTACCGGTAATGCCACCGGCTCTCACCTCCACTTCGAATATAGGATCAAGGGAAAGGCAATCAATCCCCGCAAAGTTTTGCCATTGAATTAGAGGAAATAAATGGGATACATGAAAGAGAATGTATATGAAGACAAAGGCCTGCAGCTATATTTGAATCAGATGGCCAAACACCCGACTCTGAGCCGTGAGGAAGAACAGAGATTGGGTAGGCTTGCTCGTGATGGCGATCAGGAGGCGATCAACACCCTGATACAAGCCAACCTGAAATTCGTGGTGAAGATAGCTTCCGGTTTCCAAAACCGCGGGCTGACCCTCTCCGAACTCATCTCGGAAGGATATACAGGCCTAATCGCCGCCATCCAAAAGTTTGACCCCGACAAAGACGTGAAGCTGATCTCATACGCCGTGTGGTATATCAAACAGAGGATTCACAATGCGGTTTCAAATCAGTCATCCATCATCCGCGTGCCGGTGGGCAAGGCAGGTGAAGCAAGCCGTATCCGTGCCGCACAGGATAGGATATACTCCGAGACAGGTCGTAGCGCAGACACCGAAGAAGTGGCAGAAATGCTCAACATCAACGAAAGGAGCATAGAGCGAATAGAAGGGCAGATGCCCAGAACAACCTCAATTGATGAGACCTACTTCAGTGATGACCAAAGTGAATATAGCGCCCTCGACTTCATCCCCGATGAGAGCGCAGGCGACCCCATGAAAGAATATACGCAGAACAGAGAACATCAGAAGCTATATCGCGCCATCGGCAAGTTAGACAGCCGTGAAGCCGAGATAATCCGCTCATATTTTGGACTAAATCAGAAGAACGAAACCAAGAACTTTGCCCAGATAGCAGAGACCATGGGGCTTTCTCGCGAGAGAGTGCGTCAGATACAAAAAGAAGCACTGAAGAAGATCTCCGCTGAAATGAACCCCAATGAAGACTTTTACGTAGATGACTTCATCGACAAATATGACCATTAACTGACAGCATAGGAGCTTAGCATGATTAAGAACTTTGACGAACTACTTACAAAGCTGAAAGCCGCCAAGCGAGGCACTGCAATCATCGCCGCCGCACAGACGCCCAGCGTTCTTGATGCCGCAATCTTGGCAAAAGACCAGGGTATTGCAGAGAGCATACTCGTGGGAGACAGAGAAGAAATCCTGAGGCTCCTCGGCGAAATGGCGCCTCATCACAAAGGCAGCTTTGAGATCATAGACACCGGCAGCGACCCCATTCTTGCCGGAAAGACTGCTGTAGAGCTCGCCCGCGAAGGAAAAGGCGACCTCATCCTGAAAGGAAAGACCGAGACCTCCACCATACTCAGGGCGGTTTTGGACAAAGAGAAAGGCCTGAGAACCAGCGAAGTTATCTCGGACGTCTTGGCCTATGAGCATCCCGATGGGCTCAAGCTCATGACCGACGGCGGGATAAACTTGCTTCCCGACCTCTCCGAAAAGATAGCCATCGTCAAGAACGCCGTGCAGGTTGCCCACAGCCTCGGCAATCCCGACCCCAAGGTTGCGCTTATCTCAGCAGTGGAAGCCGTGAACCCCAAGATGCAATCCACCATTGACGCAGCTTTGATAGCCAAGATGAACGAGCGTGGACAGATCAAGGGTTGCACGATTGACGGCCCGCTCGCCTTTGATAATGCCGTCGATCTTGCCGCAGCAAAGCTCAAGAACCTCTCCGGCCCCGTTGTCGGCATGGCAGATATCATGGTGGTGCCAAACATCGAAGCCGGCAACATCTATGGCAAGATGCTCACCTATTATTGCAAATACAGGGTTGCCCACGTGGTGATGGGAACTAAAGTGCCGATACTCATCCCCTCCCGTGCAGACGATGGCGAAACCAAGATGCTCTGCATGGCCTTAGGATTGGCAGCAGTACTATAAAGTCATGATATGAACATCCGGATCATCGCGGTCGGAAAGGATAAAGACGCTTGGCTCAGCGCAGCCCTCGACGAATATCTCAAGAGGCTTAAACCCTTTGGCAAGATCGAGATGACCCGCCTCCCCGACATCAGCATCAAGCAAACGGGAAGCAGCAAGATCGTAATAGAGAAAGAGTGTGAAGCCATCCGCCGTCAGATCGCGGAAGGAGACTTTTGCATTCTCCTCGACGAGAGCGGCGAAAGCAAAGACTCACAAGGGTTTTCAGAACTCTTGACAGATTTATCGACTAAGAAAAGAATTGTCTTCATCATTGGTGGGGTTTTCGGGACTGACGCCCGTCTCAAGCAAGAGGCGGACATCTGCTTCAGTCTCTCGAGACTCACCTTCACCCACAGGATGTCTCGCCTCATACTCGTAGAACAGATTTATCGGGCGATGATGATCATAAACGGTAGAAGCTACCACATCTAAATACCAGGAGTTTATCGTGCTACAGCAAATATTTGGAAACATAGACACAATCAAGCTTGCCCTCTACATCATGGGGCAAGGGATGCTCGGGATATTCATCTTCATGATGATCTTTTATGCGCTCATCCTCGTTTTGGGACGCATTTTTAAGCTTGAGGCAAAGAAATGAAAAGAGCAGCGATATTCTTGATGACCCTCACTTTTGCCGTTTTCCTCTCGGCACAAGGCAATGTTCGTGAGCTCAAAGACAACCAGCTCCTCATCGAATTTGAGCTGCCGGAACATAGCATCTACGAGAGCGAGGGCTTTAGTATGCTAAGCCTCATAGGCGGCTCCTATCCGGATATCATTGGCGCACCATCGCTTCCCGTCTTGGAATACAAGGTAGGCGTGCCCAGCGGCGCAAGCATCGACATCAGCATCAGCGGCGCAGAATATAGCCGGATAAGCCTTGAATCGAGACTTGCCCCCGTGCCCCGTTTCGGCGATTCAGCCGGCATCTCCGAATATATCTATGAGCCCGACGAAGCGCTCTACCAGCGAACAAACAAAGCCCTTTACGAGATCCATGCAGAGGACAGCTTCCGCCAATATAGCTACATCCCCTTCATCATCAACCCCTTTCAATATGACGGCGACAAAAACCTGAGATTCTTAAGCAAGGCGAATATCCTCGTGACGATCTCAGGGAACACAAATCAGAGGTCAAACCCACCGCAAGACGCACTGAGCAGCACAGCCCTGGAGCAATTCCTCAACAAAAATCAAGCGAAGTATTGGGTAAACAGTCAAAGAATATCCGTGAACTACGCCGACTTTTCCAAATCCCCTTGGTGGATGCGCATCGAAACCGACAAGCACGGCATGTTTAAGCTCGAATACAGCGATCTTTCCGCCTGGCCTACACAGGATATAGACCCACGCACTTTGCGCCTTTTTGGCAGCGCTGTTGACCTTCTCGCCATCGATTATGAAGACCCCGGCAATGTTTTCCAAGAGCTTGCCATCGAGGTCAGAGGCGAGGAAGACGGCAGCTTTGACCCAGGCGATTTGATCATCTTTCACGGAAGAGACAGAACGGGCGTCGCCCAGAACCTGCGCATACAAACCTCAGCCGAATATGTATATCACAACCCATATTCCCACAACGCTGTTTATTGGCTGACTTTTGCGGGAGATTTTGACGGCGAACCCCTACGTATTCCCAGATCAAACCTCAATGCGTCAAACCCTGAACAAATCAAGCGAAGCAAGCAAACCCTACACATAGAGGAAGAGCGCCACCGCAGGATCATTCACGGTTATGCTTGGTTCATGACCCGCCTTGCCGGTTCGACAACCATGGATTATGACTTCTATATAGATACACCTGATTTGAACACAGAGGAATCGCAATCCATCAGCCTCCGTCTTCAAGCAGAACTGGAAAAGACGAGCGCAACACACCGCATTTCCGTCTTGGTGAACGACAATATGCTCAGCACCGAAACCGGAACAGAAATATTTACATGGACCAGCACCAACGTTTATAACTTCTTTATGAACACTTCATATTTCCAGCCCGGAACGAACAAAGTGACCATCAGAGTGATCCGCAGCAACTGGGTGAACGACATACTTTTGGACTACATCGAAGTGACATATAACAAAAACCATGCAAAGCACAACTCCCAGCTCAGCTTGGATTTAGCAGCCACCGGCAATTCTAATCCCGCGCGTTATTTCGTTTCCGGCTCTGCCGAGGGAGTGAGAGCCTATGCGCTAAATAGCAACAATTCCTTGAGCTCTCCCGTCATACACGAGCAAGATTCAGGCTTTGAAGTCCACCTCGCCTCCATCCAAAAGACCAAGCTCTATTTTGCCAAAGACAGCGAATTTTATCGCCCCGCTCTGATCAAAGTGATGCAGCCCGAAGACATAGCAAATCCCACTTCCCCCGTTGAGAGCCTGATCATCACCCCGCCCGAGTTTCTCGATCAAGCCGAAGAATTGGCTGAGATACATCGTCAGAAATGGGGTTATGCAGTCAAAGTGGTGCTCCAAGACGCCATCATGGATCAATTCAATGGCGGACACCCCGATCCCCTCGCCATTCGCCAGTATGTACGCCACGTTTTCCACAACTTCCCTGCTCCTCAGATCCAGAGCGTCACGCTATTGGGTCTCGGCAGCATTGACTGGAGAAACTATTCTGGTATGGCAGCTAACAACAACCATATCATGATCTTTGAATACCCCGGCCAATATTCCGGTAGCTCATCGGTCGTCTCGGACGACTATTTGACGATGGTCACCTCAAACAGATATCCGGAAGTCGCCATCGGCAGATATCCCGTTCACAACAAAGCCGAGCTGAGCATCATGCTCAACAACCTGCGCAAATACCTCTTTGAGCCCACTCCCGGACTCTGGCAAAACTCTGTGCTCCTGCTCGCTGATGACTTTGTTAACGGCGACGTCACGAATGACACCGTTCACACCTTTCAGATGCAAGAGCTCAGCAAGTTGATCAATCCCTCTGTGGATTTGTGCAAGATTTTTGCCGCCGATTATCCTCCCGATGAATATCAGAACAAGCCTCGCGTACGCAACATGGTCTTCGATGAAATTAACGACGGCAAGCTGATCTGGTATTATGTGGGACACGGCTCTTTCGACGCCCTCGGCATGCAAAACTATTATACAGGAAGCACGGACTTGGGTCGTTTCAACAACAGCGGCATGCTTCCTCTTTTCATCGCTTCTTCCTGCGAGATTTCGCTGTTTGACCACTGGGCTTATGTGAGCCTTGCAGAGAAGACCATACTTCTCGAAAACCGCGGCGGCATAGCCTCTGTGGGCGCAACCCGCAAAAGCTGGGGCGGCGGAAACCAAGCTCTGATGTGCTATTTTGTGCCAAACATGACAAACAACTATTACCGTCTCGGCGAAGCCTTGGTAGATGCAAAGTTCCGCTATACCCTCAGCCCCTCCAACAATTCCCAATACATCATCTTTGGCGATCCCAACCTGCACATAGTCCCGCCTCAAAGAACGCAAAGCTTGGACTATGCCGACACTGAAGCAAAAGAAAGAAGAGTATTGGACTCACGCGAGATAGTGCAGTTGTCGGGAAGTTTCTCCTCACCTTCGCTAAACGGCAAGGCAGACTTTTTTGTGAAAGACACAGAAGAATATTACCTGCTTGGCGGACAGAATGTATCACGCGTCGGCAACACGCTTTTCAGAGGCAAAGTCAGCGTTTCTGATTCCGAATTTGACGCTGGTTTCATCGTTCCCGACGACACCCAAAGAGGCGATGATGCAGTTGCCTATAGCTATATCTGGGATGAGGCGCAAGAGCAAGGCTACATCAGCTATCTCCACCCCATTTCCACCTCAGGGCAAGCAGACCCCAACGCCGCAGCAAATGAAGCTCCGCCCGTGATTAAGCTCTACTTAGATTCCGAGGGCTATAAAGACGGCGACAAGGTGGGACTCTCCCCCATGCTCTATGCCAAGATTTCCGATGAAAACGGCATCAACGCCACCGGAGTCTCCGGCCACAACATCATTTTGAGTCTTGATGGAAGCACACAGATCAACTCCATCTCCGAATATTTTGAATATGATTTAGATTCATATACTTCCGGCAGCCTCAAATATCGCATTCCGGAATTGGAGCCGGGGGCACACACGCTACAATTGATTGTCTTTGATAACCATAACCTCGCCTCTGTTGCCACCACAAACTTCATCGCCCAGCGCAATCTCCCGCTCAAGATCAGCGATTTGCTCATCTATCCAAACCCCATGAAAGACAACGGATATATCACCTTCGTGCTCACCGAGGACAGTCAGGTCGAGATCGAGATTTTCACCATGAGCGGCCGCAAGATTCGCACGCTGAAAGCCACCGGTAAAGAAGGATTTAACAAAGTTGCCTTCGACGGACGCGATAAATATGCAAATAAACTCTCAAATAACAGCTATTTCGTGCGCCTCAAAGCCAAGTCATTCACCGGCAAGAAAGGCGAAAAAACCGAAACTATGGTAATCTATAAATAACTGGAGCCCACATGCAGCTATATAACACGCAAACAAGAAAAAAAGAAGAATTCATCCCCTTAGAAGAAGGCAAGCTCAAGCTATATGCCTGCGGTCCCACGGTTTATAACTATTTTCACATCGGCAATGCCCGCGCTTTTCTGTTCTTCGACGTCGTGCGCCGCTATTTTGAATATCTCGGCTATGAGGTGAGCTATGTGCAAAACATCACCGATATCGACGACAAGATCATTGAGCAAGCCATCGCCGAAGATACTGATTTTAAGACAATTGCCGATAAATATGCCGCGGCTTTCTTGGAAGACACCGATGGCTTGGGCATCAAACGTCCCGATTTCCAACCCCGCGCCACTGAGGTCATGCCCCAAATCATCGCGCTCATCCACGATCTCGAAAAGAAAGGCTTTGCCTATGAAGTGGAAGGCGATGTATATTTCGACACCGCCGCCCTGCCGGCTTATGGCTCCCTGAGCGGCAAACAAATCGAAGATCAGAAGGCTGGTGCACGAGTTGCCGAAAACATCCAAAAGAAACATCCGGCAGACTTTACGCTCTGGAAAAAGAGCAAACCCGGCGAACCCGTTTGGGATTCACCTTGGGGAGAAGGACGCCCCGGCTGGCACACGGAATGCGTGGTCATGAGCCAACACCATCTCGGACAAAGCTTTGACATCCATGGCGGCGGGATTGACCTCGTCTTTCCGCATCATGAAAACGAAAACGCGCAAGCCCTCGCGTTATCCGGCAAACCCTTAGCACGCTATTGGATGCACAACGGCTTCCTCAACATCGAGGGCGAAAAGATGAGCAAAAGCTTGGATAACTTCATCACGGCACGCGATATTCTCAAGAAATATGACGCCGAAGCTATCCGCTTTTTCTTCCTTTCAAAACACTACCGCTCGCCCATCGACTTCAATCGTGAGCTCATCATTGAATCCGACAAAGCGGTGGATAACTTCTATAAGGCATTAGCCGGCATTGATATAGAGAGTTTGGACGACAGCGCCATAAGTTCAGCGGATATCCTTGCTTTTGAAGATAGTTTCCGAGAGGCTATGAACGACGACTTTAACACCGCCAAAGCAATCGCCACCCTCTTTGAACTCGCCAACATCACGCGCAGTGCAAACAGTGAGCTTCCCTTGCGTCAGGATGCCGCCAAGATGCTCCTCAAATTAGGGAGAACCTTAGGCTTTTTCAAAGACCCCGCAAAACGCCTAAACCAAGAGATTCCCGATCTTTCTAAGGCACTGATAGAGATGATGATAAACTATCGCAACGACGCCCGCGCACGCAAAGACTGGGCACTGGCAGATAAGATTCGCAAAGACCTCTTAGAGCTCGGCATTGAGATCAAAGACTCACCTGATGGAAGCACTTGGAATATGAGGAAATAAAGCATGAAAAAGAAAACACTTTTTACAATATTGGGCTTGCTCATAATCATCGTAATCGGCATAATTGTGCGCAATTGCAGCGAGACCTTGAAACCCTTGAACAAACCTGAAAGCGTGGCATTTGATCCATCAAACAACCGCTTTCTCATCTCGAACGTGGGAAGCGGAAGCATCGCCGCCATGGACTCCTTGGGCAATTACAGCATTTTCCTCAACAAGCTTTTCGAGGCGCCGAAAGGGATTATCGTGCGGCATGGCAGGCTCTATGTCACCGATCCACAAACCATTCACGTGGTGGATATAGCTAAAGAAGAGATCATTCAAAACTATGATATCGATGGTGCTATTGCCTTGAACGACATAGCCTTTGGAGATAACAATCGACTTTATATCACCGATTCAAAGGCAAATTGTGTCTTCGTTTTGGACATGAATAACGGCAAGCAAGACAAGATCGTCAGCCAGCTTTTTGATTCCCCCAATGGCATCGTCTATGATCGCCCGCGGTGGCAGATGTTTGTGGTGAACTATGCAAAACACTCTCCCGTGCTCAGCCTCGACACGCGCGATCACAGCGTAAGCATCTTTATGGACACCATGTATTCGATGTTGGATGGCATCGCAATCGACGATAGAGGAAGGATATACTTCGGCTCTTGGGAAGACGATATGATTGTGCAAATCCCACAAGAGCAAAACCGCTTTCTCACTGACCTCACGGGGTATAGAGGAGCGGCAGATTTCTTTTATCACCTGCCGACCAACGAACTCATCGTCCCGATGCTAAACAAAAACACCATTGAAAGGATCAAACTCGAACCTTAAAAATCAGCATTAAAATCAGAGCTTTTCCACTGCTTCCTTACTGGGTTCTGGTCATGATATGGTCATGATATGGTCATGGGCATGACCACATCATAAGCGGAGCATAAGCGTATCCTATGGGGAAGAAAGGACTTAGGCTCGCTTCGCTTTTTGACATAACGATTTGGAGATTTGGCGACTGGGCGAGCTAAGTGCTTAGTAAGGCTGGCGTTAGAGGGATGTTTTGTTGAGTTTAGTCGGCTATTTTAGCTGAAAATGCGCAAAATGCATACCTTGTTTTCCTTATTTTATAATAGTAAATTTCTTAGTAGTAGCACGCTCGCCGATCTTTACTCTGCATAGATATAAACCCGCTGGATAATTGGAGAGATTGATTGACCTGACCAATTTATTAGACGATATGCCACCCACTTTAACTTCATGTATAGCTTGCCCCTTGATACTGAAGATTTCGATTGTTATGGATACTTATATTTTGTTCATCTGATACTCCTTTTTATTTGTTTTTGACCAAGCTTGATTCCGCTCTACATGAGACAGAATCTTTTACTGTATTTGGTGATTCCTTTGGCTTTGATGTTTATTACATAAATCCCAGCAGGATATTTATTGAGTTTAAGTTCCAATAAGCTTTTCTGTAAGCTGTTTGGATTTAAGGTCTTTTGGAACAGCCTTTGCCCTTTGAGGTTGTATAACTGCAGAGTGATCCCATCCTGCTCTTTACTATATGCATCTCCTGAAAATGCCACCTGAAGATTTGGGCTATCTTTTGGTGTAGGGTTGGGATACAGGTCGATCCGCCAGTCTTCTATGAGTGCCGGGGGAAGAACATCATCCTCATTAGCAGCCGTGGTGTCTGTTAATTCTGCATTGCCGGCATAGATGAATACTTTGCCGGCGGTGTACCAGGTATGACCCTCTGTCCAAATAGGCGCACTGATCGCTAAGTCGCAATAGCCATCACCATTAAAATCTCCGGCAGCTTTACTCCAGCCGAAATTGCGATAACTATAACTATCAGGAGGGTTCAGAGCAAGATCGCGGGTGCCATTCATGTTTGGGGAACCCAGCCATATTGCTGCCTGCCCAGAACTACCTGCATAATGATTGTCGGATGCTGCAAAATCATCGTAGCCATCTCCATTAAAATCCCCGTGTACTATATGTGGCCACATACCATAGGAAAAGCTTAGCCATGGCGCAATGTCAATAGCGATGTTTGGCTCACTGTCGATCACACTATCCCCCAACCATATCTTATTTTTCCATGATACAAAATCCGGTATGCCATCCCCATTCACATCACCAATTTGACCTGCATACCTATCAACCGGTTCCGAGGAAGTGCCGATCAGCAAACTATCTGCCATACTGCAAGTTTCATTACCGTAATAAAATGAAAAGCTACGCTCTTCACCAACTTGGTTGTAATGCACCATATCTGCAAAGCCATCCCCATTCACATCACCCACTCCGCATAAATCTGTAAACGCTGCACTTGTCCTAAAAAGCACAGGATTATCAAATACATCTGTCCAGATCAGAATGGAAGCAGTAGGCACGATGTAGCTCGTTAGGAGAATGGATATATCGTCCTTCCCGTCGCCATTGATATCGCCAAGGGGATAAACGAATATGCCGCGTGTTTCGGGATGAGGATAATACAATTCTATATCAGGTTCTGTCTGTGGAATTGCCCTACCAAAATAGACAGATACGGTTCTGGTGCCATCCGCAAGCTGTTCAGGTATTACCAAATCATCAATCCCGTCTCCGTTCATGTCCCCGGCGTTAATCATATGGTTTTGACGAGATGAATAGGTGTAGCCGGAAAAGTGTAGGGGATGCTGACCTTCTATGACAAAATCTGGCTGATCACTCAAGTCCGGTCCCCCCCAGTAAAAATATATTTTCCCATACATCCTCTGATAATCACCTACTTGGCACTCAGGGTGCCAAAGAGCTGCTTTTACGATCAGGTCATCGTAGCCATCTCCGTTAAAATCCATGCTGACAACTGATGTTCCATATTCGCTACCTACGTATTCGCCGGTTAAAGTCATGATCAAATCCATGTGATTCTGTGAATGTACTGCCGTAATAGCCATAACAAGCAGTACGAAAACAAGACTAAATTTTCGCTTCATTTTAATCTCCTATTTTACAATAAATCTGTGTGTAGAAAAGCTTCCATCTTGCCGTGAAACTCTCAGGAAATATACTCCTGTATTTGAGTTATGAAGTATGGCGGAATATTGGCCATTTGCAAAAGAGGCACGATCCACCGTATATTCG
>LSQX01099095.1_pt2 | contig 12084 bp, 10 predicted proteins | sample 654561 | NCBI WGS metagenome assembly LSQX01 (sample SAMN04489861, study PRJNA283612) | anaerobic digester metagenome | isolation source: 4 biogas reactors fed with cattle manure at either 37C or 55C with and... | place: Denmark: Kongens Lyngby | collected 2014 | reverse complement strand
AGATGTGTATAAGAGACAGATTTTACATTTTTCTGCTTTCTGCCTTATGCCGATATAGAGCAATTTCCTATAACACAAAAAAGTCATCCACAAGATGCCTTTTTTCTTACCACAAATCTATTTTTTCAAACACCCACGCAGAAAGCTCACTCAGTGAAGGATGTATCACCATTGATTCACTAACCACATCATATGTGCCGTCATTTGAGTTCATGACATATACAAAGGGCTGAACCAGCATGGATGAATGAGGCCCTACAGCGTGTACTCCAAGAATTTTTCTGTCCTTGGAGACTATCACTTTTACAAAACCATTGTCGTCAGATTTATCCGAATATCCTCTTGAGATGCCTCCCACTACTTCGGAATAGTAGTTGAATGCGGTAACACACTCAACCCCCTTCTCTTTGACTTCCGCCTCAGTAAGTCCTACATGGGACACCTGGGGATGAGTAAAAATAGTCCAGGGAACAGCATTATAGTTTGCCTTCCGTTTTTCCCTTCCAAACAAGTTTGTAATTAAAACTTCAGCTTCATGATTGGCCTTGTGCCTGAACTGATACTTGCCGTTGATATCACCTATGGCATAAATATGAGACACATTGGTTTCAAGATAATCATTAGTCACTATCCAGCCCTTTTCATCCACCTCAATACCGGCCTTTTCCACCTTTAATATATCGGAATTTGACCGAAGCCCCATCGCGATGAAAAGCTCCTCACTTTCAACAAGGCTTATCTCGCCACTTTCCCTATCCTTGAAAGTCACACTCTTGCCTTTTTTCGTCTTCTCTACTGACATCAAGTCCTTGTTGGAAAGAATTTTAATACCATGCTTTTCAAACTGCCTTTTTACAAATTCCCTTATCTCAGGTTCTTCATGTCTTAGAATGCCGCTTCTTGCGATTATTGTGACCTCCACTCCAAAAGCGGACAGAATATGGGCAAACTCTGCACTGATTATGCCTCCACCCAGAATGGTAACACTTTTCCACAGTTTCTTCGGAAACTTTTCTCCAAAAAGAGTCTCATAGGTAACATAACCTGCCTCTTCCAGACCATCCACATCAGGAACAAACGACCTGGCACCTGCACTGACAACTATTCTGTCTGCATAAATCTCCTCAGTATTGCCGCTTGCATCTTTCACAATCAAGGTATGAGGGCTTGCAAATTCTGCCACTCCTTTGTAAACATCGATTTCAGGGGTCTTGTCAAGATTGTCCTCTATCCTGTAGGTGTAGTTGATCTGCTTCCACATTCTCTCTTGTATTCTTTCCCAATCTATTCTTGGTTTTGACAGCTTAACTCCAACCCTGTCAGCTCGTTCCGCTTCCCTTACTAAGTCCGCAGGATATACCAGCATTTTGGAAGGTATGCAACCTTTTGTAAGGCATGTACCGCCGAATTTGTCCTTTTCAATCAATGCACATTTCACACCTATCTGCATTGCAACTTCTGCTACCATCAGTCCTGCCCCGCTGCCAACAACAACCAAATCATACTTCTTCAATTACATCCCCTCCCACATTACCAGCAATTGTATTCCACACTCTTTTTCGCAATCTCCAGGTAGGAAAACTCTTTCGCGCCTTTTTCCTTTGCGATTTTCTTCATGTTCTCATAAAATTCCTTGTCTTTCAAAACCAAACTAATCTTCTCCCTTATTTCCTCCACGCTGTCCTCATAGAGGAAAAGGCAGTTTCCTCCCCTGTCCACATGCTCATTACCTTCCCAATGCTTGACTATCATGGGTATTCCAAGACCCAGAACCTGTTCCCAAAAAACCGAGTGTCTTCCAGGAAAAACAACCAAATCCGCAGAAGAAAAGTATTTGTATGAGTCGTGCGCATCTATCCATCCGATGTACTGTATATTTCCACGGGCTCTTTTTAACACCTCATCCTTTAAATCTTCCTCCACAGAACCAAATACTATTAGTTTCGCATCATCAAGAGTGGATACGGCATCCATTAAAAGAAGAGTCTGCTTCTTTGCATAATCTATCTTTCCACCAGTCATGATTAAAAACTCATCTTCACCAATGCCATATTTTTTCCTTATCTCTTTCCGGGCATCACTGTTCAAAGCCTCTTCCACCTTGCCCGTATCCGCACCCATGAGCAAAAGATCCAGCTTGTCGTCCTTAAGCTTGTATACTTCCTTTAGGAACCTGACTCTTCCGGGAGTTACCCCATAAATCTTTTCAGCATGCTTGTATGCCAGGATTGCATATCTCCTCCATATAACTCCATGAAGAATGTATCTTGAAAGAAAGTTCGTGGCACTGTTTGAAAAGTCAGCATGGTTGTCCACATACATTTTTACATTTTCATTTCTTTTCTTGTACTTGATTACGTCGGTCAAATCAAGAAACTGAACACCATGGACAAATAAAATATCCGGTTTTATCCTCTCAATTGTTTCATACAAACCATCAAACCTTCTAAACTTGTCCTCGTAATCACCCTTTTTTACTTTCAAACGATATACTTTCACACCATCGGAATTTACATACTCTTTTTTGTCTGAAATTCCAATGGTTCCTTCCTGGGTGAAATAATAGGGCGAAGCTATCATGGAAACATCCATGCTAAGCTTCGTCTGATATTTCGTCAGCAGATTTTCCTGATAGCTGAAATTATCAGTTACCGGTCCACACAAACAAACATGGCACACTTTCATTTGGTTTTACCTGTCTTTTCATATATAGTAAATTTGAAAGAAAAATCTCCTCCCGTATCTGTCACGGGATTTGTTCTAAATTCTTCACTTTCATAAACGCATATCCAATCATCAGATTCGTCCAGATTTGGAATATACGTGTCCTTGTCAAACGACTTGTCAAATTTGGTAACATATGCTTTTGTACAATAAGGAAGGAGCTGGTTGTACACACTTGCCCCGCCTATGACAAAGACATCTTCCTTGTTGTAATCTTCAAGCTTTTTAAACAAGTCATCCAGGGAGTTGGCTACGATTGCACCCTCAACCTTGAAATCAGGACTTGGATTTAAAATTATGTTAATCCTGTTTTTCAACACCTGGCCTCCCGGAAAGGTCGCCAGGGTATTTGTTCCATAAACCACCACCTTGCCAGATGTAACCTTTGCAAAGTTTCTAAGGTCATCCCTAACCCTGGCAAGCAAATCTCCCTTGTATCCTATACCCCAGTCCCTGTCTACTGCCACAATCAGATTCATAAAACTGTCCTTTCTTTAAATTGCCACCGGAAACCTTCCAATCTTCTCGCCATGCTTGTAGTTCAATACCGTAAAGCTCTCCGGAGTGAATTTATAGAAGTCGTCTATGGATTCATCCAGCAAAACGGTTGGTGATTCATACTCCTCTCTTGCAAGAAGCTCCTCTATTATCGGTATGTGCCGATCATAAATATGAGCATCCGCTATTACATGAACCAGTTCTCCAGGCTTTAGGTTGGAAACCTGCGCCAGCATGAGTACTAATGCTGCATACTGGGCCACATTCCATGCGTTGGCTGCCAGCATATCCTGGGAGCGCTGGTTAAGTATTGCACAAAGTCTTCCATCCACCACATTGAACGTCATGGAGTAAGCACAAGGATACAGCGCCATTTCATTAAGGTCAGCAAAATTGTACATGTTGGTCATGATTCTGCGGCTGTGGGGGTTGTTCTTAAGGTCATAAAGGACCCTGTCCACCATGTCGAACTCCCCTTCCTTGTACTTGTGCTTTATTCCCATCTGATATCCGTAGGCTTTACCAATGGAGCCGTTTTCATCCGCCCACTGGTCCCAGATTCTGCTGTTCAAATCCTTTATATTATTCGATTTCTTCTGCCAAATCCAAAGTATTTCATCCACAGCCTTGTGGAAGTTTATAGGGCGGATTGTAATCAGCGGGAATTCCTTTGACAAATCGTATCTATTAACTATTCCAAACTTCTTTATCGTATATGCAGGAGTGCCATCTTCCCATCTGGCTCTGATTTTCTCATCTTTTACCCATACTCCGTTATTCAGTATGTCCCTGCATGTTTCCTTGAATGTCCTGTCCAGTATTCCCATTTCAACCCCCTATATCCTCTTCTCATCTATTTCTTCTTTTATCATCCTGCAGAATTCGTCCACTTCAAAACTTCCCATATCGCCTTGCTTTCTGGATCTTACGCTGACTTTTCCTTCCTCCAGCTCTCTGTCTCCAGCTACAAGCATGTAGGGTATCTTCTCCACCTGGGCTTCCCTTATCCTGTAGCCAATTTTTTCGTTCCTGTCGTCCAGCTCGGCTCTTACACCCATTGCCTTAAGCTTCCTTACTACCTCTGCACAGTAGTCAGCCTGCTTTTCGACAATCGGCATGATTCTTACCTGTATTGGGGCAAGCCATGTCGGGAAAGCACCTGCATACTTCTCTATCAAGAGCGCAAGAGTTCTTTCATAGCATCCAATTGAAGTGCGGTGAATAATATATGGGTGTTTTTTCGTACCATCCCTGTCCACATAGACCATTCCAAATCTCTCTGCCAACTGGAAGTCGATCTGGATTGTAATAAGGGTGTCTTCCTTGCCGTGAACATTTCTAATCTGAATATCAAGTTTCGGACCATAGAACGCAGCTTCACCCACGCCTTCAGTATACTCCAAGCCCGAATTGTCAAGGATGGTCTTCATTGCACTTTGAACATTCTCCCACTCCTCAGGACTTCCAATATATTTCTCCTTGTTCTCAGGATCCCATTTTGAGAACCTGAAGAACACATCCTCATGCAGTCCAAGTGTCTTCAACATGAAGGTTGCAAGATCCAGACAGTCTCTGAACTCCTCTTCAAGCTGCGAAGGAGTAACTATCAAATGTCCCTCCGAAATGGTAAACTGTCTTACTCTGATAAGTCCATGCATTTCACCGGAAGACTCGTTTCTAAACAAAGTCGAAGTCTCAGCATACCTTATTGGAAGGTCCCTGTAACTTCTAGTCTTTGTTAGGTAAGCCTGAAACTGGAATGGACAAGTCATTGGCCTTAGTGCAAGTACTTCCTCTTCGTCAGCCTTTTCAGGGTCGCCAATAATAAACATTCCATCACGGTAGTGGTACCAATGCTGTGAGATCTTGTATAGATCCGACTTTGCCATAAATGGTGTTTTTGTAATCTGGTAACCACGCTTTTCTTCTTCGTCTTCCACAAAACGCTGAAGAATCTGCAGTATTTTAGCACCCTTTGGCAGCATTATTGGCAGTCCCTGCCCAATATAATCTACAGTGGTAAACAGCTCCAGCTCACGGCCAAGTCTGTTGTGGTCTCTTTTCTTTGCTTCTTCAAGCTTCTCAAGATACTCCTTCAAGAGCTTCTTGTCAGGAAAACTTGTTCCGTAGATTCTCTTGAGCATCTTGTTCTTTTCATTACCTCTCCAGTAAGCCCCTGCTGTCTGGATAAGCTTGAATGCCTTTACTCTTCCCGTATTGTCAAGATGAGGTCCGGAACACAGATCCACAAACTCGCCCTGCCTGTAAAAAGATATTTCCGCATCCTCAGGCAAATCATTGATAAGCTCCACTTTGTAGGTTTCACCCAGCTCATTCATATACTCTATAGCCTTGTCCCTAGGCAGAACAAACCTTTCAATGAGGAGCTTCTCGGAAACAATCTTCTTCATTTCCTCTTCTATTTTGGCAAGATCTTCACTCGTAAATGTTCCATCTATATCAAAGTCATAATAAAATCCGTTCTCCGTCGCTGGACCTATTGCCAAACGTACATCTTTATACAGTCTCTTGACTGCCTGGGCCAATATGTGGGACGTTGTGTGTCTGTATGCCTTTTTCCCTTCCTCGCTGTCAAACGTCAAAATATTCAATGTACAGTCCTTATCCAAAGCTGTGCCAAGCTCAGTAACAACTCCATCAACTTCAGCAAGCACGGCATTTCTTGCAAGACCCTGACTAATCATATTAGCCACGTCAATAACACTAGTTCCTTTTTCTACTTGTATTTTGGATCCATCTTTCAAAGTTACGTCTATCATATTGAAACCTCTTTAAAATATACTGGGTGGCTACAATCCACCTGTCCCTTTATTGTACGCCCAAATCGTCAAAAAATCAAGAATTTGACTATTGTCTTAAGACAGATTATGTGATGGTTGAACAGCCCGATACATGACATCGTCATTCATGAAAGTTATGGTGATGATCTCATTTACCTGTTCTTCTCCCTTGAGTGTCAGTGTTGCCACATGATTATCCCACACAATTTCATAATTGCTCCAATCCAGATTCTTCCTGTCATTATATATCTCTGTTTTGTACTTTCTTGCCATCGGCATATATAATCAGCTTCTGAGGTCCAAACAAACCTACTGATGTCCCGTCTTTCACCAACTCGATTGTTTGCATGCCGTCATCCGAACTGGATGTTAACCAAACTTCCTGTTTTCCAAAGGTTTCGTTAATGAATCTGACAAATAATGCGTATGAAACGATGACAACAACCAACAGTACAATAAAAAGCATTAAAAGTACTTTCAATGCTTTTTTATATATTCACCTCATATGGGAATTATATACCTCATACTGGAATGTTACAATAGACCTATCCGCCAATTCAAAAATAAAGAGCTGTTGCCAATTGCGACAGCCCTTTTTGATTAATAACTGTAATCCACATTATTCTTTGGTTCCATATCAAAATCAAACGGAAACTCAATATGTTCAGTACCATATAACCCTGTGATGTAATGGTGTTTTACCTGCAAATCCTCAAACATCCATTTCTTTGTCTCGTCAGTTCTGAACTGTTTGTTGGTGTTGGCCCAAACCCATTCAGGAATCGGCCACAAGCATACCTTTGGATTGATCTTCACATAATGAGCTTTCTGAAGTCCAGCCTGGCCATGGTGGGACATCTGCACCATGTCGCTTTGTATGGAATCTCCATATGTCCTTATGAGCTTTGTGCCAGCTTCTGCACCAGCATCACCTGTAAACAGCACTGTCTGACCTTCAACCTCCATGCGGAAGATAAGAGATGAGTTGTTGATTGGATTGGCTGTGATTTTCTCATCAGGCACCTGGAGAATCTCAAACTTCACATTGTCAACCTCAATAATTTCGCCAACCTGCACTCCCTCATATTCCTGATATGCATTTTCACCAAACAAGGTATTGTATGCAGCTCTGAATCTTTCCATGTATGGTTCGCCATTGGGCTCATACTTGGCAATGAACTCATCAGACGGAAAGTTGAAATAAACATTTTTTACAGTAAAATGGTCTCTCTTTTGCTCCACCATCTTCACGAACTCATAATAATGGTCGTAATGGGCATGGGTTATGAACCAGGCATCAATAACCGGATGCTCTTCACCACTTATCTCTTGCAGCTCTTCCAAAAGGTAAGCAGGTGCTTCAAGACCATGACCATCAATTCCCCCGTCAATAACAATAAGTTTGTTGTTTTTGGTCTTGATAACGTAACACATCATAAGACTAAGTTTTTCAGGCACCACCTGATAAAGGATGGTCTTTCCTTCAGCCTCGCTGGTTGGCTCCGGTGTTGGTGTAGCCTCCGAGTCATTGCCATCCTTTTTGCTGCTCACATCACATGACGCCATTGTAAAAATGAACACAAGACCCAACATCATAGTCATAATTCTTCTAAACATATGTACCCCCCACAAAACTAGCTTTATCTATCATACCATGCCATGGCTTCTTCCATGTATTTAATAAAATACCCATTTTTTCCGCTGCGCTCTTTAGCAAAAGACGCAAGGGAATCATCGCCATACACGGCATTCTTCCATGTATCAAAATCAGTATGAGCAGTCCATTCCCATTTGCCTCTGTTAAACATATGAAATCTCATCTCAAGAGCTACTGTCTTGTAGATGTCATCAAGTACATCCAGCATGACTTCAGGAGGCAGAAGTTCAGTTGCAAGTTTTATGCAGTATTCTCTAAACTGCTCCCTGAAAGCATCTTCCCTCAAGCAGAAATCAAATATTCTTTGTGTAATCAAAGAGTCTGAATACTTATCCCATTCCACGTAAGGGAAGCCAGAGTGATCTTGGATTTTAATAAAGTTTGCCAGAGTAAACCTGAAGTTCTTGGAATCTGCCCTTGTGTAAAGCTCAACAGGCGCACCAGGATCGTATGAGGCCAGGATGTACCTAGACAAACCAAGGTCCTGATCCTTGAACATGAACCTCCATTTTCCATCCCTGACAGTGCCTTCTTCCTTGTTCGGTCCTACATATCTCCACACCTTCACATTGTTATGCGGCCAGTCGGTATTGCATATAAACAAGTTGAAGGCATAAAACTCAATTATATTCTGTATGTCGAACTGTTCCGCCAATTCCCTGTATGTTATCCATCTGTTGCTGATGTCAAACCCAATGTTGGTAAAATCCCTTACCTGGTCTCCAGGGCCGCTGTCCTGTACGTAGTAGAACCACAATCCATCATACCTTCCTCCCCTTGTAACATCCAGCTCGGAGGAAATGATAGCGATATTTTCCACATCCTCTATGTCATAAACATTCTTGATATAATCCTCATCCTGTCTCTCCCTTATGTTCAGGATGCCATAGTATCCGCCGTTCAGGTAAACTACACAGGGTCTATAAGCCATGGTGTCCACATTGGGCGCTGCAATCTGAGCCATCCTGGCTGCCCAGCCATCCCTGAGATGGGTTGCCCTGTATCCTTCCACACCGGATATAAGGGAGTCGTTTCCACCATTACGCAGTATGAAACTGTTGTATACAGTGAGAACCTCTCCATTTGCCTTCTTTCTTCCAGGGAATATCTCGTAGTTGAACTCTCTTGCACCATCATACTTGTTAGTGTTGAAATAGCCGCTGTCCCTTGCGGATATTCTCAAGGATTTCTGCGGAAGACCCCTTGAACTTCCACCAAACAGTCTGATACCTGCATCCTGGGAGAATCCCAAAGTTCCGTCATCTTCAAAGAACTGAACATGCACAGGTCTTTCCCATTCCCTGCCCTTGTTCTGCCAATTGACAAAAATACCATTCCTGTTGTTGTGGAGATGTTTGTCTTCAGTAACCAGGGATATCACAGGCATGCTGTATCTTGAGTCCTTGTCATACGTTTTAATGTATGTAGCAGTGGATATCTTGCCCAGCATCTCGCCCTTTATATTAAAAACAGCCGCTCTGACAACCGTTACGAAATCTCCATTCGATTCCGTGTAAAGTTTTCCCGGTATCTTGACGCCTTTTGTGGAGTCGTACAAAATCCCTCTCTCCGCTGTAGGCTCGCTGCCGTCCAATGTGTAGTATATATTGTGCCCTTTGACTGCATACATGTCGGGGAAGTAGATTTTTAGTGTAAAGTCCTTTTCATAGAACCCTCCCACATCTGAAAAAACAGGTCGCTGCAGATCAAAAGTCTCAGGATAGTTGCCTGTTCCATTGTTCTCCTTTGGTATATCCTTTATATCGTTGCATGCAGCCATAAGTGCAATCAACAATACAATAACGGAAATAAGTACTATCTTTATTCTTGACAAACCAGATCTTCCTCCTCAAACAATTGAATTTCGCCAAACAATCCGGATTCAAGCATTTTTCTGTCCGAATCTATGCGCTGCGGAATGTCAAACATTTTTTCCATGTCTTTTGTTCCGATATATCTATTTACAACAGTGTTTTGTACATAAACGTATAGAATATGCCTGCCTTCCTCTATCTTGCCCAAATCAGCCTTGAAAGGAGCAAAGGAAATTTTTTCACCTTCCTCAAAAGGATGGACTCTTTTATCAAGTGAGAAAACAAGGCAGTGTCTTACCTTTCCAAAATCCACAAAAGCCCTTTTTCCCTTCCATTCAAACTCAATCTCATACTCGATAAAACCTGAATGTCCGGGATAACCCAAATCAGCCCACGAGGGCAGTTTTTTAGCATCCGTAATATATCTTGTGCCATTAGGCAAGTTTATTGTAACACATTTTATTGAATCTTTGACAACTTTCAGTTTTAATTTTTTCTCTGCATCCAGTTTTGCATTGGAAACAATATAGCACTTGAGCTCCCCAGGCTCAAAAACACTCCTCACCACCCGTTTGGATTCTGAGAAGATACTGTCTTCCACATACATCTTGCCTGTATTCATATCCATTGAATATACCTGGACATCATCACCCATTACCATGAAAGATATCTCGCAATCACTCTTTTTCGCAGATTCATTTAGAAAGAGATAAACAAGCCTGTCCTTGTCTCTTCGTACGCACATGGACACCTGCTTGTTTTCGCTCTTTAAAGATACCGTAGGCCGTACATACTCTTCAAGGAGAAAATAATCAGGACATAGGATAAATTCATCGGCATACCTCTGAGAAACAGTTATTACATTTCCTCCACTTTGCACAAACCTTTTAAGCTTTTTCATTACTTTATCTTCGATTGTGGCACCTTTGGGAATAATTATTGTACGTATAACCTGTCCTTTCGGAGTTACAAAACCCTTGTCTATATCCAGCATGCAAATAGCTTCATCCCAAATATAATCAAAGTCGCAGGGCATGTATGCAAGGTTTTCAGCTATCCTGTCCACCTCTTCATATGGAAGGATTGAATTCATATTATGTGCATCGTTGTCTCTTATCAAATGCGCATATATGTCCCTGACAGGTACATATACTGCAAGATCTGACGCAGGGGTTCCCGCATTCGCAAGATCGATTGCCCTGTTTACATGCTCATTAACATTTCTGCCGTGCAAATCATTTATATGGTTTCCAGGCGTGAACAAGTTATGCGAATCTTCTTCATAACCAATACTTGAGATCATATTGAAGAAGGTATCAACACCGCGAATTACCTGATGCTCCATAAGGTATCTCATTCTATCAGGAGAATGTGCAATGCCCATTATGGCAAAAGTTTCACTCATCGCAGAGTTTTTGCCATAAAGACGCTTGCAGGACCCAGCAAACCTTGGGAAATCATAAAATGTGCCAATATCAATATTGCTGCCAATCACATCAATGCCAGGAGAATCATTGTAATAGCTGTTTTTAAAGAAATGACCGCTCACCGATGCTAGAGTTTTTGTATGATTGTCCATATCCTGATGTCCTACTGACAAGACCCCTCTTTTATGGCAGTACTTCTGTATCTCGCCATAGAAATTTTCGGCAACCAGATCGGTCCATACGTCAAAATAATCAAAAACCAAGTTTTTAATAAGTGGATCCGCTTCATGATAACCTGGATGATAAAAATTACCTGCATACGCCATAAGGATGGGAAAATTGTCCCTCAAATCATATCCTTTTCTTTTAATAAATTCGTTTTCAAACCCTTGAGTCCATGGAAAATCAAAGCAAACCTCAGGTTCGTCATAGAAAAACCCTTTAATAACCGTACCGAAATATTCCTTCAATTCTGCGTAGAATTTTTCGTGTACAACCTCTATAAACCTTCTTGCCGCTTCCTTGTTCATCAAATCAGGAGTTCCCAGACTGAAGTTTAAAGGATCATTGGTTACAGGAACATGGGTAATAAATGATACGTATTCCCAGGTTATCAATACGACTCTTTCATAACCTTTGCTTGTGTATTTGACAGTACTGCCTGGTGAAAGATTATCTGCCACATCGCTGCAGCGACCAGCAGGAGCATAAAAACCATAACGGTTCACTGGAATGCTTTTCAAAGCAACCGTTCTGTCAGGTATTTCTATGCTAATTGTCATGTCTGGTTCCAGAAATCTGTCGTAAGATATGTGAAGTTTCTTGGCCCTTAATTCCTTGTTTTCACAAACAAGCCCTGCAGCCACGCCGCTAGGATAACCCCATTCATCAAAAATCCATACTTCCAGGCCATGTTTTTGGGCTTCCTCCACCAAAACTCTTGCAGAGGAAAGCATTTTATCATACCAAAAATCAGGCAAAACGGGGGATTCAACAGGATTTGAAAATATTAATGCAAATCCTCCAAAACCTTTATCCTTACACCAGCCAACCCAGTTTCTCATGTCGCCTTCGCTTTTGTTAAAGTCTACATTGAGGTTAATCAACGGACCTGAAAATTCGGTACGAACCATCCTTTATCCCCCGCATGCTTTTCTAAAACT
>LSQX01155174.1_pt1 | contig 12085 bp, 11 predicted proteins | sample 654561 | NCBI WGS metagenome assembly LSQX01 (sample SAMN04489861, study PRJNA283612) | anaerobic digester metagenome | isolation source: 4 biogas reactors fed with cattle manure at either 37C or 55C with and... | place: Denmark: Kongens Lyngby | collected 2014 | reverse complement strand
TGCTGTTCGTCAACGCCGGCATGGTGCCGTTCAAGAACGTCTTCACCGGCGCCGAGACCCGTCCCTACAAGCGGGCGACCTCGGCCCAGAAATGCGTGCGCGCGGGCGGCAAGCACAACGATCTGGACAACGTCGGGTACACCGCCCGGCACCATACGTTCTTTGAAATGCTGGGGAATTTCTCCTTCGGTGATTATTTCAAAGAGGATGCCATCAAATATGCATGGGAATTTCTTATCGAAGTAATGGGACTGCCGGCAGATCGGTTATGGGCGACTATATACCAGGATGACGATGATGCATGCAACCTGTGGCGCGATGTGATAGGGGTGCCCGAACACAAGATCGTCAGACTGGGGGAAAAAGACAACTTCTGGAGTATGGGTGACACTGGTCCCTGTGGACCCTGCAGTGAGATACTGTATGACCGCGGTGAAGAGTATTCCTGCGGTCATGCCCAATGCGGCATCGGTGTATGTGACTGCGATCGCTGGCTGGAGATATGGAACCTGGTCTTCATGCAATTCAATCGCAATGAAAGCGGAGAGATGACACCCCTGCCCCGACCGAGTATCGATACCGGGATGGGATTGGAGAGGCTGACCTCCATCCTCCAGAAGGTAGACAGCAATTTTGATACTGATCTGTTTACTCCGATTATAAGGCACATAGAGGTTCTCACCAATCGGAGATATGATCCCGGCGAAGGTGGATTTGCTTTCCGGGTAATCGCTGACCATAGCCGGGCTTGCACCTTCCTGATCGCAGATGGAGTGCTGCCCAGTAACGACGGGCGGGGCTATGTGCTGCGTCGCATCCTGCGCCGGGCGGTGAGGTTTGGACAATTTTTGGGTCTCGAAGAGCCCTTCTTGTACAAAAACGTCGCGGTGGTATCCAACCTGATGAAAGAGGCCTATCCTGTTCTGCTGGAAAGGGAGAATTTTGTCCAGGATGTCATCAAACTTGAAGAAGAGCGCTTTTTTGTTACCCTGAAGGAGGGGGTCAAGAAGGTAGAAGATATAATCCAGGCCGCCCGCAGTGAAGGCCGCCAGGAAATAACCGGAGAAGAGGCCTTTACTCTCTATGATACTTACGGCTTCCCCTTGGACCTGACCGAAGACATGGCGGAAGAGAATAAGTTCACTGTGGATACGACCGGCTTCAACCTGATGATGGAGGAACAGCGCAACCGGGCCCGCCGAGCTCAGAAGAGCGAGGGCGCCTTTGCCAACGAGCAGATATTGGCCCCGCTTTTGGAGGGATTGCCGGAGACGGGCTTTACCGGGTACGAACATTTTAAGGATGAATCGGTGGTAATAGCTATAATCAAGGCGGGCGTGCGGACAGATTTTGCCGCTGATGGTGAAGTGATCGTGATAACATCCAGCACCCCCTTCTATGCCGAAAGCGGGGGTCAGGTGGCCGATACCGGCTTTATTCATGGCGATACTGGCTCGGTTCGGGTGGAGGACGTGCAGGAGGTTTCTGGCTGGATAACCCATCGCGGAATGCTGTCAGGCAGTATGCGCGCCGGCGACTTGGTCCGGCTGCAGTTGGATGCTGATTTAAGGCTGGATACATCACGTAATCACACCGCTACCCACCTTCTCCATAAGGCGCTGCGGATGATTCTGGGGGAAAATGCCCAGCAAAAGGGTTCCCTGGTGGAACCCGGACGCTTGCGTTTCGACTTTTCCCAGCTATCGGCACTTACAGCTGAACAGGTAGATGATATAGAAGAGATCGTTAACCAAGCCATATTAAGCAGTCGTCCAGTGCGGACTACCGTGACCGACATCAATAAGGCCCGCGAAATGGGCGCCACCGCCTTATTTGGCGAGAAGTATGGTGATGAGGTCCGGGTGGTCGAGGTCGACGACTTCAGCATGGAACTGTGCGGAGGCGCCCATGTACGAAATACCGGAGAGATAGGATTATTTAAGATAACCAGTGAAGGCAGCATAGGTTCAGGTTTGCGCCGTATCGAGGCCTTGACCGGCCGGGGAGCGCGGGGATATTTTAACCAGGTCGAACAGGAGGTCAAGGCAGCCGCCAGTATTCTCAAAACCAAACCATCCGATATAGTGAAGCGTATCGATGCCCTCAACCGGGCACTAAAGGAAAAGGATAAAGAGATCATTCAGCTGAAGGGAAGACTCTCCAAGGCCGCCAGTGAAGATATAATCGGGCAGGCAACCGAAATGAATGGTGCCCAAGTGCTGATCGCGGAGGTACAAAGCCCTGACGCCAATAATCTGCGGCACAACGCTGAACGGCTCAAGGATAAATTGGGAAGCTCGGTGGTACTGTTGGGTGCGGTCATTGATGACCGGGTAGCTTTGGTCTGTTTCGTCAGCAAGGATCTTATCGAGCGGGGTCTGAATGCGGGCAAGATAGTTGGGGCGGCGGCCCGGGCGGCAGGCGGCGGCGGGGGTGGCCGGCCGGATATGGCCCAGGCGGGAGGCAAGGATGTGGACCAATTATCCAACGCCCTGGCGGTAGCTCAAGAGATGGTCAAGAAATCCCTTGCTTAGTATTGAAGGAAATGAAGATCGGGATCTCGAATATATGGATTGAAAGGGAGGTGGTCTGCATGCCTCAGAACCATGGCGACCATACAGTTAGTTTCAAATGGGAAAAGGAAAAGCCTGATCAAGTATACAGCATCCTGATAGCTGTTTACGAGGCTTTGGAGGAGAAGGGTTATAACCCTTTGAACCAGTTGGTGGGTTACATGATCTCCGGAGAGCCAGCCTACATCACCAGCCACAAACAGGCCCGCAACCTGATTGGCAAGATAGATCGTGACGAGATTATGGAGGTGCTTCTCAAGAAATACTTGGAGGATTGATCTGAATGCCCCCCGTGACGGCAGTGCGGGGGTTTTATTTTGGAATCGTGGATTCGACAGGTCCGGTGCTCTTGGTGCCATTGGGATATTTTGTATAGGGATGAACATATATGAGAATAATGGGTTTAGATGTGGGCGAAAAAAGAATTGGCATCGCATTCAGTGACGAGTTGGGATGGACGGCCCAGGGACATTCGGTTTTGGTGCGCAGTAACCTGCAGCAGGACCTCCAACATCTGGCCGGCTTGTGCGCGAACTATGGGGTGGGTGAAGTTGTGGTTGGTTTTCCCCGCAACATGAACGGTACGGTAGGCCCCAAGGGTGTGGAAATATTGGAATTCGGGGAATTGCTGCAGAACAACCTGGGCCTGCCGGTAGAGTACTGGGACGAGCGACTGACGACGGTAGCGGCCCAAAGGGTGTTACTGGAAGCTAATATCACCAGACGCAAGCGCAAGCAGGTGATCGATAAACTGGCGGCAGTGCATATCCTCCAGGGCTATCTGGACCGGCAGGCTCACAAGTAGTTTGACAAAGGACTGCTCGTAAGATTAGAATGACGATAGTTTGAATAGGAGGTTAATATATGGATAACGAAGAAATATTTGATGATGAAGAGTTTCCAATCCTGGTCTTGGTTGATGAGGACGGCGAGGAGCATGAATTTGAGCTGCTGGCCGAATTGGAAGTGGAGGATCAGAATTATCGGGTGTTGATTCCCTACAGTGAAGAAGAGGCCAGTGACGACGAGGATGAAGAGGTAGAGGTAGTCATACTCAAGGTCGTCTATGATGAGGAAGGCAACGAATATCTGGGAGATATCGAGGATGATGAGGAGTGGGAAAAGGTAGCTGATGCCTGGCAGGAACTGGCCGACGGCGAAGAAGAATCTTAATTTTCGGCGGGGGAATAGACCAGATATCTTATGTAACTGACAGCCCATGATTGATGCGCAATGGATGCGTTGATTGACTGGGCTTTTCCAATGTGGGCACAGTTTTGATGTCGAGTTGTGTTCAAATTAGGATGAGCTTCATATAAAATGGCAGCTGTAATATAATTAGGAGAGCGGATTTTGTAACAATTGGTGGGGGATTGAGGGATGGAACAGGAACAGGCCGCAGGAGAACGCCGGCTGCCATCAAGGCTGGTCATGGGTTTATTAGCGGTGATGATAATAATCATGGTGACTTGTTTCGGCATGTATTATAGGTTTACCAACGGTACCACATTTGCATCCGGGGTTGAGATTGCCGGTATATCGGTGGCTGGCTTCAACCAGGAAGAGGCGGTGACCGCTGTTGACCGGGAGCTGGGGGCTTTCTACCAGACTCCGGTAGAATTCTACAAAGACGATTATACAAAAGAAGAGACACTGGGCAGGGTGATCCAACTTGTCACCGGGGCGGAGGCGGTTAATCTGGTGTGGGGCCAGGAGGACTCACGCAGTTGGCAAGCCAAAGCTGCCAACTTGGTCGGCGGCAATACGATAACATATCCTATCGATGTGACAATCGATCCGGATAGCAGGACCCGGCTGGTAACAGAATGGAATGAAAAGTGGAGCAAAACGGCCCAGAATGCCGACTTGGAGGTGGATAGCCACAACGGATTGGTGGTTTTACCGGGTGCCCCAGGTTCTCGGGTAGATGTGGACGGGACCTTTGCCAGTCTGCCTCAAACTGTTGGTAAGACTGGACCTATTCGAGTGCCTATCGTCATGGAAGCGGTCCAACCGGAGATAACCGCTGACATGCTGCAAAATATGGGTGAATTATCCCGTTTCTCCACCTATTTTAACACCGGGGAGATTAACCGCTCTCATAACCTGAGAAAGGCCACGGCCAGCATTAACAAGAAGGTTCTGCCACCTGACGCGGTCTTTTCATTCAATGAGACCGTTGGCCAACGCACATTGGAAAAAGGTTACCTGGACGCCATGGTTATCGTGGGCAATAAATTCGAACCAGGCTTGGGTGGGGGAATATGTCAGGTTTCATCGACCTTATACAATGCTGGCTTACTGGCTGGGCTGGAAATAGTAGAGCGTCATAATCACAATCTGGCGGTGGCTTATGTCCAGGTGGGACGTGACGCCACCGTGGCTTGGGGACTGCAGGACCTTAAGTTCCGCAACAATACCGACCGGCCCGTCTATATTCGCTCGGTCACCTCGGGGGGTCAGTTGCTGGTGAATATCTATGGGAATACTGAATTTAAGAAGCGTATCGAAATCTCCAGCATAGTAGATCGGACTTTGGATTTTGAGACCGTAACCGAGCTTGACGACGCGCTGGTTCCGGGCCAGGAGGTAGTCAACAACAAAGGCCAGCTGGGCTACGTAGTAAGGTCCTTCCGCACCTTCTACGACCAGGACGGAACAGTGATCAGGAGCGAGCAGTTGGACACCGACACCTATAGACCCTTGAATCGGCTGATACTGAAAGGGCCGGACATTGTGCCCGCCATGCCGGAAAAACCGGTGGAAGGGGATGAAGACAAGCCGAGCGGGCCAGCCCAGCCGCGCAAACCTTCTCCTGATCATAACCGGGGGAATGGAGATGGGGATGAAGAAGACGAGAGGCCGCTGAACCGTCCCACTATCCAGCCATAGAAGCCCGCTCACCCTGTTGTAATATTCAACAAACAGCCCTCGGTTCAGGCCGGAAGGAGTTGTTTGACAAAGGTGCGTTGAGATGATTGAGACCGAAATGAAAACAGCCAAGCCTAAGACTTTCCTTTTTGTGTTGGTCCTGTTATTGGCGGCCTTGGGCGTGTCAGGCTATCAGTTGCTGAGACTGCAGATGCAGCCGGTTAATCCTGCCGATTCCAGCCTGGTGGAGGTGCGCTTGCCGGAAAACAGCACGGCTGGTGGGGTAGCCGTGCTGCTGGCCGACAATGGTTTGATACGTAATGAGCAGGTGTTTCTTGCTTATTGCCGTTCGCAGGGATTGGATAAACAGCTCCAGGCAGGGCTTTATGAGTTCAACCGCAGCATGTCACTGCCCCAATTGGCGGCCTTGATCGCTGAGGGGAAAGTGAAGAGCAGGTCCCTGACCATACCCGAAGGCTTTACCGTTGAACAGGTCGGGGAGCTTCTATGCCAAGCGGAGCTATGTACGCCGCCGCAGTGGCAGGAAGCTCTGGCGCAGGTTGGAGATTATGTTTTCCTGCCTAAAGCTGAATTGTCCCCGGAAAGGCGTTTGGAAGGATTCCTCTACCCAGATACTTACCGGATCGATGAAGTTAGCACCGCCGGGGAGGTTTTGGCTATGATGCTGAACCGTTTCTCTACGGTTTGGGACCAGGAATTCGCCGCTCAGGCCAAGGGGAAGGATATCAGCATCCAGGAAGCGGTGATCGTCGCTTCGCTGATCGAAAGAGAGGCTCGGATCCCGGATGAGAGAAAGAGGATCGCGGGGGTCATATACAATCGCCTTCAGACGGGAATGCCGCTGCAGATAGACGCCACCGTAATCTACAGCCTGGGTGAACATCGCGAAATCCTTACCTACAAAGACCTGGAGGTTGATTCCCCTTATAATACTTACAAGCACCGCGGTTTGCCGGCCGGACCCATCGCTTCTCCCGGCCGGGAGTCCATCGCTGCCGCCCTCGCTCCGGAAACGAATGACTATATGTACTACGTGGCCAGGGGTGACGGCAGTCATCAATTTTCAGTTACTTACAATGAACACCTGGCTGCCAAGGCCCGCTATGGTCTGTAACCAGGCCGCAAATGGGGTGACATGATGCCCGGACCGGAATTGGTTTTACCGGCCGGAGATGGAGAGAAATTGACTACCGCTTTACTCTTCGGGGCCGACTCAGTCTATGCGGGAGGTAAGGAATTCAGCCTGCGCGCTTATGCCGGCAACCTAAGCAGGGATGAATTGGTTGCCGCTGTCGGGGAATCACATCGTCTGGGGAAAAAAATATACGTGACCGTAAACATTCTGGCTCATAACCGGGACATCGGTCCTCTCCCGCCTTTTTTGGAAGAACTGGACAGCTTGGGGGTAGATGGACTGATCGTGTCTGATCCGGGTATCTTCAGGCTTGCCAGGGTTTATTGCCCGGAAATTCCGATTACAGTCAGCACCCAAGCCAACGTCAGCAACTATGAATCCGCCGCTTTTTACCGGGATATGGGAGCTGCCCGTATCGTTTTGGCCCGGGAGCTCAGCCTGGAAGAAATAATTCGGATCAAAAGCCAGGTAGAGGTGGAATTGGAGGTTTTCGTTCACGGAGCCATGTGCGTATCCTATTCGGGCCGTTGCCTCCTCTCCCACTACATGACCGGCAGAAGCGCCAATCAAGGTGCCTGTGCCCACCCCTGCCGGTATTCCTATCAGGTGGTGGAAGAAAAGAGGCCAGGTCAGTACTACCCGGTTGAAGAAGACGAACATGGCACCTACATCTTCAATTCGCGCGACTTATGCTTGTTGCAGCATCTGCCCGGGTTGATAGAAGCCGGCGTCGATGCCTTCAAGGTGGAAGGCCGGATGAAGAGCCCCCTTTACGCAGCAACCGTGGCCCGGGTCTACCGCCAGGCCATCGACCGCTATTTGGAAAGCCGTCAACCGTATACCGGCTGGGAGATAGAAGCCTGGATGCGGGAACTGCACACCGTGGCTACCCGCCCCTTTACGGATGGGTTCATCGCCGGGGAATCACCCCAGATCATGGATATCCATAAAACCGGGGTTTTCGGGAGGACTGACTTCTGTGGGGTGGTAAAAGGCTATGATCATTACCGCGGATGGGTGGAGGTTGAACAAAGAGCCAACTTCGGACCGGGAGAGCATTTGCAGCTGCTCTTGCCGGGCGGCGAGCTGATAACCCTTGACCTGCAGGAATTATTTGATGCCGAAGGTCAACTACTGGATCGAGCTCGCCATCCTCTGCAAAGGGTATTCTTTTCTTATGATCGGCCCCTGCCAGAATACAGCCTAATACGCCGGAAAGGTTGAGTTAGATGCCTGATGAAATATACGCCCGGGTGGAACCGGAGAAGATTGACATGCTGAATAAGATAGTGGAAGCCTATGATAATCTTGGCATAGTCTCCACCCTTGACAATAGCAGCGGCCGGGTAGTCATTAGGGTTACCAGGGATACCTGGGAGGAAATGATGGAGATTCTCAACAACCTGCCATTTCCAATAGATGTGATGGCCGCTGAAGCATAATATAGACCGCGGCGCAGCAAGATAACTATAAAAGCTGCGGGGGTTTAAAGTTTGAATTATCAGAGATTATTCCTGTTTATGGGCCTGATCCTGTCTTTGTTCACGGCCTTATGGGGCAGGATTTTTTATTTCCAGGTCATAAGAGGGGAGGAAATCAGCCTCGCGGCAACCGTCATGCGCAGCCAGAGGATAGAGCTGCGGGAACAGCAGCGCGGCGACATACTGGACCGCAACCGTCAACCGCTCACCAATACCAATACCTCTACCGCTCTGTTTTTGTCCCCTGATTTAGTCAAGCGCGATATCGAGGCCCGGCAAAAGGAGGCCCCCGGCCTGACTGAAACTGAGTACTACAAACAGTTGGCGGCGTCGATGGCGGCTGTGGCAACCGGTCTGAGCGGAGAAAATGTCAAGGCCATCGTTCAGGCGGCGTTGCCGCAATCCCATTTTGTCATGATCAAGCAGGGACTTGAGCAGGCCGAAATACAGCATCTGACCGAAGCTGCTCTGCCGGGCCTGGTTTTGGCCCCTTTCAATGAGCGTTACGGACATGAAGGCTTTTGCGCCCATGTACTAGGGTACACCGACCGCAGCCAGGAGGGAGCGGGCAAGTCGGGGATCGAAAAGAGCTATGACTACGTTTTGCGGGGCGCGGTCGGGGCGCCGCAAATGGTTTCCGTGGTAGATGCACGCGGCCGGGCCATTCCGGGTCTGACCGGCAAGTTACAAGCGAGTGGGGAAGAACGCGGCGCTGTAGTGCTTACTATAGATCGCCGTATCCAGGAAGTAGCCGAGAAAGCGATGGACTACCGGGCCGAAAGGGGTGCGGCAGTGGTAATCGACACCCATAGCAAGGAGATATTGGCCATGGTCAGTCGCCCCGCTTTTGACCCCTACAGTGTGGATGAGGCGATCGTTTTCGACGGCCGCAGTCCTCTCACCAATCGTGCCTTGAGCAGTTACTATCCCGGTTCCCTATTCAAGGTATTGCTTACCGCAGCCGCTCTGGAGGAAGGACTGGTAGATTTTGATGACCAGTACAACTGCTCGGGCCAATATGTCTTTAATGATCAGGTGGCTATATCCTGCTTAAAAAAAGAAGGTCATGGTCTATTGCGCTTCGAGGAAGCTTTCGCCCGTTCCTGCAACCCATCATTCATCGAGGTGGGTCTTCGCCTGGGCCGGACCAGGCTGCTGTATTACGTGGATAAGGTGCATTTTATTGATGAGACCCTGCTTGGTTACGAAAGCATCGCCCCCGGTTCCTACGTCAAGATCGACGGGGGGGCAGCGGCTATGGGCAATGCTTCGTTGGGGCAGCAGGGGGTGATGGTGACACCCCTTCAGATTGCTTCGTTGTTGGCCACGGTTGCCGATGATGGGGTCTGGGCTGCTCCTTCCTTGGTCAAGTATACCCTGGACCAGGATGGGCATCGCACCCCGGTACCTGGTGGAGAGAGAATACAGGTCATTTCCCCATCGACAGCCGCCCAATTGCGCTTACTGATGGAGCAGGTAGTGGAGAATGGCACAGGCCGAGCGGCTGCCATCCCCGAAACTCGGGTGGCTGGCAAAACTGCCACCAGCCAAACCGGCCAAATGACAAGCGAAGATGAGGAAGCCTTGAATACTTGGTTTGCCGGCTATCTGCCTGCAGACAAACCTCGCTGGGCGATAGTGGTGATGGTCGAAGAGGGCAGTTCCGGGGCGGAGAATTGTGCGCCGATATTCCGTGACATCAGCCAGGGCATATTACAGTATTACTGATCTAAACCATTTTAAGCCAGGATTAAGCCGGTTACACCGCCTATCAGATATTGATGGGTGCTGATGCCTAAGATGCTGCCGGAGATCATACCCTATTTCATGCCAAGATGGCTCAATACCTGCGCAAGGCCGGCTGATTGTATGCAAAAATCCGACCGTGTCTGACCGGCGGATTTTATGACGCCATTATGAATACCCACCGGCTTAACCTGAATTTGTACGGTGAATCAGCCGTATGCCTATCCCAGCAAGGAGACCAAATGACTGAACCCGCTGGTCTGTTCCTTGTTGATGATATCCTCCAAGGGGCGCATCATCTCGCACGCCTCGCCGTTATTGAACTTGGCCACTACCCGGTTGAGAACATGCTCATAATGATCCTGTTTCTGGACGATTTTGTAATTACGGGTGACCCGGATCAATTTGCTGAGTAGAAATGTGCTGATTTCTATGGAGGAAGGAGAAACCTGGATGCGCAACAGGGCTTTTTCGGTCAGGACCCAGTCCAATTCACTGTAGCCTTTTTCTATTTCGGCCGGTTCGCGATATTCCCGATACCAGGCCAGAAACTGTCCGGCCCCGGTGATCGCCTCGCTATAGGCGCTGTGGGCAACATCCCGCATATACATACGAAAAGGTTCTTGTTCCATCTTTAAATCCCTCCTTACCCGAATTATTCTCCATATCATACGGATTTCCTGCTGCTCTGCTGGTTCTGTTTAGATAGCAGGGGCCGCCTTCTGAATCCGGGCCATTCGGTCAAATTACAGCTCCAGTGATTTATGGACCTCGTCCAACGGCCATGGTCATCGTTACCGATCATTTTGGGTAGATCTCTTAATCCCCATGAAAGGGTGGGGACGGAAAGCAGCATAAAACGCCTTGGGCAGAATAGCGGCTGAAAAACCCACCAATTACCTTCAATATTTCGACACTTTTCCCGTACCCCTCTCATATAGTATAAGGCGCTGAAAATTATGGAGGTGTTAGTTTTTGAGCATCCTTTGTTGGGCCTTGGCATTGACTGCGGTCGTCAACGGCACCCTTTTGTTGTTCGGTTACCTCAGCAACCAGGTCTTTCCCCAAGCATTGCCGGCTAATGAGGAAAAAGCATACTTGGACCAGCTTCAGCAGGGCAATATGGAAGCCAGAAACAAACTGATCGAACACAATCTAAGGCTGGTAGCCCATGTTGTCAGGAAATATGAGAGCAGCGGCGAAGACATGGAGGATTTAATTTCGATTGGGACCATCGGCCTGATAAAGGCGATTAAGACCTTCAACCATGAACGCGGCGTGAAACTGGCCACCTATTCAGCCCGTTGCATTGAAAATGAGGTCCTTATGCACCTGCGCAACATCAAGAAGCTACGCCAGGAGACATCCATCTATGACCCTATTGGGACCGACAAGGAAGGCAATGAGATTTCCCTGATGGATGTACTTACCTCTAACAATGAGATTTTAGAGATCATCGAGGCCCGCATGCAGGGTGAGCAGATCAAAGACAAACTAGATGCCTTATCAGTCCGTGAGCGCGAAGTAGTCGAGATGCGTTATGGTCTCTGCAACGGTCTAAAGGAAACCCAGCGCGACATTGCTCACAAATTAGGCATTTCCCGATCATATGTATCGCGGATAGAGAAAAGAGCGGTCAGCAAACTGATCCGGGAAATAGGCTTGGAAGCGGGCAAGGCATGATAGGCAGGCGTTAGTAAGAAAACGGCCGGCTAAAGTAAAAGGAACATTTGAGACAAGAGATTAAAACCCCGTCAAATTAGTGGCTGACGGGGTTTTTTGATTTTACGTCGGAGACCGTGGATAGGATGGTTCATAGGCATGATGGGAGAACCTTAAATTCAAAATTAAACATAGGCAAAATAAAAAAGCCCAGGAATATAATTTACCGTTAGTTATTTTGAGGTAGTCACCAATATGAGTTATTATTAATATTTAGAACCAGTACCTACCAACAGGAGGAGCTTGGATGGCTGAGATCAGAAGGGATTTGCTGAAAAACAACTGGGTAGCCTTGGCTCCTGAATCGGCCTTGAAACCCCGGGATTTTCCGATTAAGAGGAGAGGCATAGATGCGGTGGGAAACAAATTGTTCTGTCCCTTCTGTGAAGGGCATGAAGCCAATACGCCTCCAGAGATCATGGCGGTCCGCGAGGATGGTTCCGCACCGGGCTCGCCAGGGTGGTCGATAAGGGTGGTGCCCAACAAATTTGCGGTGTTCAGACTGGAGGGAGAGCTGCTGTCTCTTATACACATCT
>LSQX01126648.1_pt1 | contig 12085 bp, 7 predicted proteins | sample 654561 | NCBI WGS metagenome assembly LSQX01 (sample SAMN04489861, study PRJNA283612) | anaerobic digester metagenome | isolation source: 4 biogas reactors fed with cattle manure at either 37C or 55C with and... | place: Denmark: Kongens Lyngby | collected 2014 | reverse complement strand
GCTGTAATGGCTCCCGTAGACATCCTCGAAGACGTCGCCGACCTGGCTCTGGGTTAGCCCTTTGCAGTAAAGGATGCCGGCCAGACGTTCGCATTCCATCTCCTGGTCGCGAAGCACCGCCAGAATCTTGGGGTGAAAGTTACCGTAGCGGTCGCGGGGAATCCTGAACTCCAAGACGCGACCTTGGCCGAAAGCGCGGCCATGGCGGAAACCGTTACCCTTGTTGCCTTCGGCGTAATCCAGAAACTCGCGCCGCTCGGCTAACATCATACTCTCGATCATGATCTCCATTAAATCGTGTAGGCCATTTTCTCGCTCTGAATGTTTGGCCATTACAGAAGAAAGTTGTTCCTTTGATAGTAACATAGTCTTTGAATTTTATGGTTTTATTTTTTGTTGAATTACAAAACTAATAAAATTTTTAGACTATGTTTTTTTATTGGTTCAGACACACTTTTTGAAACAGTATCAATTTATTACGAATATACTAATTATATTCTTTATTCTCCTGAGACTAATTCCCAATGATGTTCTACCGAATACATAGCACAACTTATTGCTGTGTCATCTAAATCGTATTGCTTCGCTTCATCTGATTTTTGGTAGTTCACAATTCTATAAGTACTGCCAGGAAATTCTTTAAGCTTGAAACGAGACAGCCCATGAAAGTAACCAAGTTTGTTATTCCTGAGCCATCTGTATCCATTCGTAGTCTGCTTATGGCAAAAATTGGTGCTTTCATTCTCTATTGTTCAATGACAGGTAATCTGATTCCATGTTTATAGAAACGTACATATCCTGATACTTTATCGAATATAGGTTCTTCGAATCTATCGAATGTAAATTCTTCCTCTTGTTCTTGATCAGGATAGATTATAAGACATTTGATTGGTAAAGAAGTCTCTTCATCTAACCCTAGTTTCTTGTATATGCTGCTTAATCGTGCATATCCAGCAACTTCTCTTGCATCATCAATCGTAATTCCACCACTGAATTTGTACCTAGGTTTGTACTTAGCATCTATTACGTATGGTTCAGGCCATTCTATTGGATTTAGCAGGAAATCTAGTTCTTGATAATAAGCATTAACATGATATTTAATCTCATTCTTTTCAGTGAACACTTTCCTAAGATGATGGAATAAGTATAACTCGAAAAGTTTACTCATATCAATCCAGAACGGAGGTGTCTCAATTTCTTTCTTTCCAGCAAGGGTTATATTATAACTATAGCGTTTAAGAAGTAGTTGAGCAAATTCTATAGCTTCTTTGTATTCTTTGTAGATTGGGTTCGCCTTAAAAGTCTTTATATGTTTCACACTTACATCGTCACTCACTTTGTTGAAGTGAGGTGATATTTGGCGTGCCTTTTCCTTCAGACAACTTACATCCAATGCATATTGATATATATCAAGTTGTTTAATGCAGAAACTTAGTGCTTTCTTTAGAATTTGATTTTCATAAGAATCCACATCATATACTTGATATGAACAGTAATTGTCTGTTATGTTACCTCTTGTCAGATTCTTACGTATATTTTTGGCTACGAGAATTTTGCCTTTAACTTTATTCGAGAGGTTATCTTCAAGCATATAGTAGCTCTTTTTCAAACCTTTCTTTACTATCCTCTGTAATAGTGTCAAATATTCCGTAATAAGGAATATGCTCAGCAAATCTTGCTTTTGGTTTATCTTGATTGATGGCTTGTCAAATTTGATAGTTACCAAGTCCTTTAAATGCTCATAGTTTTCTTTTTCACAAAGAGCATCATTAAGCATCCGTACATAATCAATTTCAAAGCCATCATTCATTTTGGGACTAACTTGTATGCCCACCTCATTTTCTTTGAGCCAGTCAATTCCAACAAAATAAGAACCTGTAGCATAAACATCTTCACCTATACGCTGTAGCTTGAGACAAAGTTCATTCTCTTCACGGCCTCTTTTGACTGTGTACACAACTTCCTTTCCGTCCTCTATGTGGGGGAGGATGGATGTCATATCATGCTGAAGAAGTGTATTCTCCAGTATTTGTTCTTGAAGTTGTATCAATTTCATTATTCTACAGCCTTTTGATATAATCTTTCTATGGTTTCATTTGCGTCTTCGGTGAGTACGCCATCTCGGACATATTCTTCCAGAAGAGGAATTATTTCATACAGAAGACGGTTGGAGGTAATATCTACACCATCATCGTCAGTCATAATAAAATAACTTTGTCCTATCCACACGTCTTCTGGACGATATTCTGATGACAAAGTATCTGCCGGTACTAACTTGAAGCTTTGATCCCAACCACTTTCCTCATATTCCGAATAGTTTGAGATAAACAGCGAACTTACATCTTTGAAGAGTTCTTCATCAAATCCATTAACTTCTTCTTCGCTCAAAGCATATGGTTTGCAAGCAACAAAAGCAAATCGTCTTCTGATTGCATAATCCAATGTTCCCAACGAACGGTCTGCGGTATTCATTGTAGCGATTATGAATACGTTGTTAGGTATCATGAATGGTTTCTTAGAGTATGGCAATATCACACTTTCAGCATTCTTTTGACCTTTGCGTTTGTCCGTTTCCAATAATGTGATTAACTCACCAAATATTTTAGAGACATTACCACGATTCAATTCATCAATTACCATAACATATGGTTGATTGTTGTCTGCTATTGTGGTAGGTTTCTCATACTTTTCAAGTATAGATTTTACCTTATCTAGTGTTATGGCATTTAAGCGGTACACCGTGCCTAATGTCATGGTCTTACCATCATTAAGTTCTACGATATTCTCATTAATACCTTTAAGAATCCAATTTACTTTTCTTACTCTTTTGTAATGTATAAAGGAATCATCATACTCATAATCACCTGTAACAATACCAATAGCATCAATAGTTTGATTTGAATAGCAGCTCATAATAACATCGCCAACTTTCATATCATATACAAATGCCGACAAAATGCGTTTACCTTCGCCATCGTAAATGCTCCAGTCGGTTTCTTCTGAAATGACAGGACCATAATCATCCCATCCGATACGTATATGGCTGTTCTCCATGCACTCTGTTCTGACTTCATTATCGCCTGTTCCGCAAAGAGAAACTTTCCAAACAACAGCATCATCTGCAATACCAATATGCTTGTCTTTTACAATTGGACGTTCTGCCTCTTCACACAATTGTTTGAATATACCTTTTTCGATATCGTATGTAACCTGATTATTTTCACAAACAGGTTTTAATCCTTCTATCCAATCTTCATAATCCATAGATTGATGGAAAGTGGTGAAAGCAATACGTTTTTCATGTTTCAACTGTTCGTATCGTTTCATAAGCTCATCTCTAGTATAGTCCGAATCATCACATAATCTGACAGCAATTTCTGGTATTGAGAATGTTTTACCAGTACCTGGTGCTCCGTAAAGAACAATGTTCTTACGTCTTCTGAGCGTATCAACTACACTATCATACCATGTATAAGAATCTGATTCACTGTCTTCTCTTCCATTATTATTAGCATTGGCAGACAATTCATAGAATGTCTTTTCCTTAATAGTGTTGTTGGCCATCTTTTTCTTTATGTCATTGATAAGCTCCATGTACTCCTCATATTCTGGAGCTTTTCTAGGCAAATCTATATTATATTGACTCTTTAAGTATTCTCTGTTAGTACTATCCAAGGCAAGAAAATCATTAGGACGAATCCAAAACAATGCCATGGTAATATTGACATTGATACCATACTGCTTTATAACCGTATTGTATATAGATTCAATATCTTCATTGCCAATCAATTTCTCAAAAAGCGACCAGAGATTATCAATATCTTTTCGACCTCTTCGGCTTTTATAGCCAAAGAAGTACGACTTTTGGTTATTCATAATTGGAACGCCTTCAAAGTCAGTAGGTATATCTGAAGATATATCTAACAATTCCTTGAATACCTTTGTTGAATTAATTCGATTTTCATGTCTGATACCTCTGTTGAATAATCCAAATACAGAGAATGGATCTATATCTGTACATAGGTCATTCAAACCTCCTTCGTCATGGAGATAACTGGCATATAATTCATCTCTCTTGTCATATATTGACTTTAACAAAGGTTGTCTATCATGACGGAATTTTACAAGTTTCTCTGCAAATTCTTTGAAGTATGGAATCCAAGTAAATCTCATATCGCTTTTAAGTTGATTGTTCATATATTCTTGCATACACCAAAATAAAGTCTGAACAGCAAGAATTTCAGGCTTATTTCGGTAAATACTTATTTCATCCTTTATAATGTTTTGAACCTCTTTACCAAAATCTTCGGTAAATTTATGGATGATGCTCATGAAGTGAGAATATTTTTCTCCTGCACTCTTATGTTCATATCCAAAGTATTGCCAAATTAACTTGTAGACTTTATCCATGTAAAAAGTATATTTTTCTGGATATCGACAAGTTAAAATTGAAGCAACTGTTCTTTCATCATTAGCACATACGGTATATGATTGGGGACATAAAGCACGCATCTTCGATTTGAAGTTCGCTATACGATTATCGAGAACTATCGTTTCGTCCAAAAGATTATCAATACAAGTTTTTAACTCGTGCTCTTTGCTTTCACAAAGCATCTTCAGAACACTGTCAACTCGCATATTATCTATGATATTCTTTCCTATCATCTTCTTGACAATTTCTATGGAAGATGCACCTTCTGCATCATCTATCAATTGCCATTTATAGGCTTCATCATATCCATTAAAAGGGCTTCCGTTACGAAATCTATCAATTAAATCTTTCATTAGATAGACTCGAAGAGCACTAACAAGTTCATTTCGTAACTGCCACTTGAAACCTTGTTTTGTATCCCAACCTTCTTGCATTACAATTGCCCAAAAGGTGTCGTTACCATCTGTGCCAATCACACGAAACCTTCCAAGTTTTTTTTGCACCCATTTCGCAAAGTTTGTAACTTTTGCATTGTAATGTTGTGCCGGACAATTGTATTTTTGAGCAATGGCCGAGCAAGTCCCACAGTGTTGTGGTTCTCTCATAAAGGCAAGTAGTGTATCGATGTATGACTCTGCCTTATCATTACATAGGAGGCCATACCATTCCTCTGTGGTTATTCCAATGTCACCACAAGAGTACCTACCGCTTTCATTTTTGGTCTTATATATAGTTTCTACTGCCATTGTCTAAATTCATTATGCTGCAATAACTTCACTGATAAGTTTAACATAGTCAATAAGTGACTTAGGGCTATTTTTGAAAATAGTCGTGAACTTATTGAATGGTGGTTGCTGGAGTACCACTGTTGCTATATCTCCGTTCTCACAAACATATTTTATCAGTGTCCTTAGATATTCTTCTTGCATACGTGAGAGTTCTGAACCGTGAATCAATGCACGGTACTTCTCAAGTGCAGCTTCTTGTTCTATACCAATGATAGAACGGATAAATGCTGCAACATTTCTCTGATAAGGTTTTGTCCTAGTTTGAGCATCGAACTCTTCACGTGAACCTAATTCATGCCAGAATATCTGTTCGAGTCTCTTGATGTCCTGCTCTGTAAGTGGCTCAAGATGATATATCTTTTGAAGTGAATCATCATCGGACAAATGCTCTTTCAGATAGTCCTCTACACGTCGTCTATATGTACGAATAGGAGAGACGTTCACTCCAGAGTTGTCCTGCTCAAATGTATCTTTGATATTGACTGTAAATGTTTGTCCCTTACCGTCACCCTCAAGATATTGCAATAAGTCACGGAGTTCTAGACGTATCCTTTCAAGTGAAACGATACTTTTGTTCTCCCAGAAATGTGTAGAAAGGACTTCCTCAAGCACTGCCATCTTTGCCAGTACCTGTGGTATTGAAGCTTTCTTCTCCTTCAAGTAACGGGCAATATCAGTAATCTTCCTTTCTGAGGAATCTGCACTAACAGTTTCATCAACCAAACTTAATTGTGACTTAAGAACAAGGGCATCAAACTTAAGTGCTGAAGCATTAACTGTTGCGTTCTTGAATAATGGACCAATGTTACCCTTGAGAAGCATAACATCGCCCATAGACAAGCACTGCATAGCTTCTTGCTTTGAATATGTCTCTACATTACGCAACTCTCTACGCACATCCAACCTGTTACGGTTAAGGTCAGCAATCTGCTGCAAAAGGATTTCACTTAATTGATCGTGAAATGCTTTGGCAATATCATCAGACTGGTATTTGCCGTCTTGAAGAGCAAACTTGATGTCAGTACGTAGATTGAATAGCGTTGTTACTATCGATTGACTTTTTGTTGGCTGTGAACCCTCAGGATTCATTTCAAAATACTCAAAGTTACGATAGTAGTCAAAAATCAGGAACTCTTTTTTATGCTGTCCTTCTCCAAACAGATTCTCACAAAGTCTCGTACCTCTACCGATCATCTGCCAGAACTTAATCTTTGAATGAACGGGCTTAAAAAATACAAGATTCACAACCTCAGGAACATCAATACCAGTGTCAAGCATGTCAACTGACACGGCTATTTGAGGTTGCTTTTCTATGTCTGAGAATTTGTCTAGTAGGTCTGAAGAGTATTTTTCATAATTGTCGATTACTCTACAGAAGTCCGGGCCAAGCTCTGGGTATAGTGTATTGAATCTTTCTGCTACAAAAACGGCATGGTTATGGTTGTAGGCGAAAATGATGGTTTTACCTACAACAGTACCTTCATTAATTCGAATGCCATCTTCCATGAGTCTGTTTAGAACATGGTCAACAGTATCGGTATTGAATATATATTTGAATAATTCTGCTGGGTTGATAGTACGGCTGTATGGATCGCCTGGTTCCAATCCGGCCATTATCTTCTCATATTCGAAGATTTCTTGAATTTGTTTTTTCTCTTCGTCTGTGAGCTTTTCTGGATCTATACCTTCCTTCAGAATTAAAGAATTGTCTTTGATAGGTACAAACGGATTAAGATAGCCATCAGCCACGGCTTCTTCATACTCATAGCTATCGGTTGGCTCTCCTTGCTCCATGCCAAAAAGTTCATATGTTGAACGGTCTACTTCGTTTCTAGGTGTAGCAGTCAAACCTAACAGCAAACCATCGAAATAATCAAAGATTGCTCCGTATTTACCGAATACACTTCTATGGGCTTCATCAATGATGATAAGGTCAAAACGGCCAAGAGAGAAGGTCTTGTTGTCTCTATCCAAGTGACCAATCATTGTTTGATATGTAGAGAATAGAATACGAGCTGTAGTATCGACATCACTGTCACGCAATGAACTGACAGTCATATCGGGTAATAGCTTTGTATAATTCTTCTTTGCCTGGTTGACCAAATCTATGCGGTCTGCAAGGAATAGAACGTTCTTTACCCACTTGTTGCGAACTAGTACATCAACCAATGAAATGCTGACACGAGTTTTTCCAGTACCTGTAGCCATAACGAGCAATGCACGTCTATTCTTGTTGTTATAGTGACGGCAAACAGATTCAATTACACGTTTTTGGTATTTTCGATTGGTAATCTTATCTGATATAGTCAAGTCAGTAATGTCATTTCTGCCTCGTTGTGAAATCAGACGACGCAACTCATCAAGAGTATGGAAACCCATTACTGGTCGTGATGGATATCCGATACCATCAATAATGTTTGTATCAAAGCCGTTTGTATAATAGATTACTGGACGAGGGCAAGCATATTTCGCAGCAAGGCAATCAGCATATAGTTCTGCCTGATGACGACCTTTAGTAGCATCTACACTTGTACGTTTGGCTTCAACCACAGCTAGAGGAATACCATTAGTGTCAAATAGTACATAATCAGCATATCCCACGCCACTTTCATTTGGCATACCATGTACTTCAATTTCTGTACATGCTTGACGAGGTATAATCTCGCCATCTTTTTCTGAAACTTTCCAACCTGCCTCACATAATAGTAAATCAATGTAGAGTTTACGTGTTTCTGCTTCAGATATGTCGTTTACTATAGGTTGAGCATTGACGGTTATTGGAGTTTCTGTTGTTGCCTGTTCAACGGTCTCTGCTGTGCTTTGTGCAGCATTGGAAGTCATTGTCGCAACTTGATTTGGCCGAGGAACAATAGCCATACTACCTGGTGTCGCAACTTGAGGAATGAGGTCTTTGTTGAAATCTGGTAACTCATCAATGAGCTTCCAAGCAAGCAAAACTGAGCCTATGATATAATACAAGTTTAGGACAGCAAAGAAAGATTCCTTGCGTCCTACAAATCCGTCACCACTACCGACATGAGCAGCGTTGTTGCCTATTTTGCGAACATAGTGTATTCGCTTCATGAGTTCCTGACTATCTATAAACTCTTTGAACCTTTCATCGGTCGTGAGTGTTAATAGAGATGTCCGTTCTCCAACTTGCCAACCTTTTAGCCTGTACACCGTCTTCACTATAGATTCCAATGCAAGGCGAGCATTTTGAGCTGCAATCAGGGGATTGGCAACTTGAAATTCCTCTGCGGTAGCACAATATCTGTGTAGAGTGACTAATCCGCTAATGTCTTTAATTATATCAAAGTTCCTCATAATCAAATCACATTAACTAAAGTAATACTGCATACGTTCTGCCATCAGTTGCTCTGCATCTGCTAACTGTTCGCATAGAATTGCTTTCTGTTTATCAATTGCTTCTATTTGTGAAGCAAACTTTTGTTGTATATCAATAGGAGGTACGGGGATCATTAGTTTAGACAATATTCCTTGGTTTAAATTTGGCATTGTAGCACCAATTGACTTTTCCAACAGATGCTTTTGTATTGACTTTGATGTAAATTGATAATAAAATACAATTGGCAATACTTCTTCAATATGCAAGAAAAAAGAACCTGTACCGCATAACCAACCTTGTTCTTTTGGTGTTATGATTGCACATTTACTTAAGTCACCTCTACGTGCGAGGATAATATCATTTTCTTTAAGATAATACTTTGAAAGTTCCTCGGCTTTTTGATAAGAAACCTTGGCTATACCATCAATAACAACTTTTGAACCTTTTATATTTTGTGGGTTGACTGAAGGAATGCCTTCTACAACATAATCTGATTTATGTAGCATTGAGCCAAAAGGACCTGTTGACATTTTATTGCATAATGATGATAAGCTTTTTATTTGCCACTTCTTTTCGTTGATTACCGGATCCCCAAGTGTATCTAAAAATAGAGATTTAGCAAGTTCATCAAAGTCTGAAATATGTGCTTTATAGCCGTCTATCATTGTCTGAATTGCATCTAATTCTGACGCTATTCCTTTTTGTTCAGAAATTGTAGGCATTCTAAATGATAATTTACTTAAGCCTTTTTGAGTAAAATGCTTAATTGTTTGACCATGACTAAGTTTATCTATTATACCAACCTTCTTGTAGTAATGAAGATAATACATAATGAACTTATTATGAATATCATCATTAAAACGTACACGATGAAGAGCATTTTGGTAATAGATAGGATCTTCGGATTCCCAAATAGCACAACGTCCTGAATCTCCACCTTCGCAAATTAACAAGTCACCCTTTCTCACAAGATACTTTTCCAATTCCGAGTCATCTAAAAGTATTTCTTTAACATTCGAAAGATTAAAGTATCCCATTCCGATATTTGCTGCACACAAATATGGATATGGAAGACCTTTGTTTTTATTAGCATCAAGGGTCTTGCCTAATTGTGAAGTCGCTATTTCTGCAAATGCAGTTTCCGCCCATTTTGATTTATCAACTTTCATCTATTCACGAATTAAGAAGTTTCTGAAATTCAGCAAATGCTGTGTCAATCTTAGTTTGACGATCTATCATACGTGAAATAATAACCTCTGGTTTTTCGTAATCGATTTTCTCACGTTCTACCTCTTGATATGCCTTATAACTGAGGTCGTAATTATTCTTACGTATTTCGTCAGCACTGACAAAGAAAGATTGTTCTTTGCGACCACGTTCTGCTTCACTATCTAGATTGTGAAAACGGGCAAGAAGGTCGGGTATGTCATTTTGTTCTGGACATAGTGTTCTCTGCGTTGTTAATGAATAACCATCAGCACGCATATCATAGAACCATACCTTTTCTGTTCCACCAGTACCAGTCTTGGTGAAGATGATTATAGCAGTAGATACTCCGCTATATGGTTGGAACACGCCCGAAGGCATAGTGATGATTGCTTGTAGGCAATGCTCATCAACAAGAGCAGAACGGACAGCGAGATAGTCTTTATTACCTCCTGTCAGTACAGTGTCTGGTACAACTGAAGCACAGCGTCCTCCAGACTGAAGCATTCTCATCATCAAAGCGAGGAAAAGAAGCTCTGTTTTCTTGGTCTTTACAGCTGCACGAAGCGAAGGTGCGATATCATCTTGGTCAAGGCTACCAGCAAAAGGAGGATTTGCAAGACACAAAGTATATTTGTTAGTATCATTGTTCTCGTCTGAGAGCGAATTGCGATAATACAACTGCGGTTCATCGACATCGTGAAGCATCATGTTCATACATCCAATACGCATCATTGATGCATCGGAATCTGAACCATGGAAGATTTCAGTGCGGAAACGCTTCATTACATCAATATTCAAGAGTTCATCACTCTGATTTTCTTGAATGTATTTGGCTGCTTCCATGATGAAGCCGGCAGATCCCATAGCAGGGTCACATATTACATCGTCAAGTGTAGGCTTCATAAGCTCAACCATCATACGTATAATGTGTCGAGGTGTACGGAATTGTCCGTTTGTACCTGATGCAGCCATCTTGCCGAGCATGTATTCATATACATCGCCCATCATGTCAGCACCATCTGAAGCCAGTTCTTCAATAGCTTCTACAACTCGTGATAGGAGACGAGCATTGGTAATTTGGAAGACTGTATCTTCCATAGCCTTACTATATGCACTTCTTGAACCACCGATAGTGCGTAGGAACATGAATACATCATTGCGAACTCTATTCAGCATTGTTGTCGGTTCCATTTCCTTGAAAACATGCCAACGAAGTTCGTTATATGGTACATTCTGGTCTGTTGAAGGGTTATGCCAGTCACCCTCAGGAAATGTTGGATTCAACAAAGTATCTCCAGTGAGATTGGCAATAGATTCCTTTTCAAGTTGCTTTTCATCAAGCATCTTCATGAAGAGCAAATAGGTAATCTGCTCGAAAATGGCCGATGGCTGAGTGAAACCACTATTCCAGAATATCTGCCAAATATTATCTACCTGCTGTTTCTTTTCTCCTGTAATCATATGCTTGTTGTTATTGTTTAGATGAGTGCAGAAGATCCTTAACGTCTACTTCGAGAAGCTTTGCAATTTCCAATAAAGTCTCAAGACTTGGTTGAGATGTATTAGTACACCATTTTGATACGGTTGCAGGCGCCTTTTGAAGTTCTTCTGCTAACCATTTGGCTGTTCTTTTCTTTTCAACCAGAACTAATTTTAGACGATTAATATCTCTAACTTCCATATTTTATAGTTTAATGTTCTCCAAAAATACATAAACTTTCTGATAAAACGTAGATTTATCAATTAAAATTGTGTATTTATTTATGTTTTACATCAATTAATTTCCATTTTACAAGGGTTTGATACTTGCGTCTCTAATTTTTGCATCATTTGCGATTTATTTTTTCTGCAAAATTAAAGCAACGAGATATAGTCAAGTATCGCATTGCTATATCACCACAAATTGACTTTCGATAAATTTCTGTCTCTATTACTTGCCCTTAAATCTCTTTTGCAATTCCCGTAGGCATAAAAAATAAATCCTCAAATGAGAGAAATCTCAAATGAGGGAAATAAAATTTTCGAGCCTATGTATTACGAGACAAATTGTACCTGTGTAAATATCGACGAGTGGAATCAGTTAATGAAAGGAGCAAGAAAGTGCTCATATAAGAGACTGGTCAGTCAAATTGAAAGAGAGCTTCCGGAGTTGTATAGAGATTTGTGTTTGAATTATTATAACCCATTTGAAAGTCAATGTAAACAGACCAAAACACATTACATTTTAGTTCATTCTGCGATAGAATATTTTATTCATAAATAACTATTGTCATTGCGTAATGAATAGGGAGTATCCCACGAACTGTG
>LSQX01378820.1_pt2 | contig 12087 bp, 7 predicted proteins | sample 654561 | NCBI WGS metagenome assembly LSQX01 (sample SAMN04489861, study PRJNA283612) | anaerobic digester metagenome | isolation source: 4 biogas reactors fed with cattle manure at either 37C or 55C with and... | place: Denmark: Kongens Lyngby | collected 2014 | reverse complement strand
AAGCACCACCGATAATTACACCGACTGCAAGATCAATAGCATTGCCTTTTACTGCAAATTCCTTAAATTCTTTTACAAATCCCATAATTGTTTCTGTTTTAATTTGTTAATATATCGTTGCAAAAATAGGAAAATTTCTTATTAACACAAAATATTGAAAATTATTATAAATAAATAGTGTGAAAAAGATTGCAAATGGATGGAGTCTTAAAAAAAGAAACTGTCTCTAATGGAATTTGAGACAGCTTCTTCATACATTGTTTATTTCAGAGAAAACTACTTTTTAGCTTTCACAGTTGCAGGATCTTTCAGTGCTTTTGCCTGTTTCTTTCTCTCTCTCCGTTCATGGACATCATAAGCAACCGGCACTGCGACAAACAGCGTGGAGTAAACTCCGAGAATGGTACCAACGAGAATTGCAAATATAAATCCTCGAATGGTGCCGCCTCCGAAGAAGAAAATTGCCAGCAATACCACGAGAACACTTGCCGAGGTACTAAATGTACGGCTTAACGTCTCATTTAACGCATCGTTGATAATTTGCTTTCTGTCACGTTTTGGATATAATCCGATATGTTCGCGGATACGGTCGAAAATAACCACCGTGTCGTTTACCGAGAACCCGACGTAGGTCAGAAGTGCCGCAATGAACTCCTGGTCAACTTCTAACGAGAATGGCAACACTCCCCAAAGCAATGCAAACGTACCGATAATCAGGATAACATCGTGTGCCACAGAAGTTAGAGTACCTACAGAGAATGCAAAATCACTGAATCGGATTAAAATATAAATCGACACCAATATTAGTGAAAACAATACAGCCCAAATCGATGAAACTTTAATGTCATCTGCAATTGTTGGTCCTACTTTTTGAGAGTTTATGATATTTACAGTCTTAAATTCTGCCAACGTATTATCGCCAATATAGGGTTTCAATTCTTGGTATAGTTTTGAAATAATTTCTTCTTCAACATTGTCTGAAGTGTCATCAATCCTATATTTTGTAGAAATACGAACTTTGTCATTATTTCCTCCGATACTGATTACATTGGTGTTGGCATCTTCAAAAGTGTTTTCTAATGTAGCACGTATTTCTTCAGTGTTTACTTGATTTGCAAACTGTACAATGTAGTTTCGTCCACCACTGAAGTCAATTCCGTAGCTCATTCCTCTCAGTCCAAATCCGGCTATTGCGATTAACAAAAGCACTATAGAAACAATATAACCGGTTTTTCTTATTTTGATAAAATTGATTTTCGTGTTTTGGAACCATGTTGCTGTAACTCGTGTAGTAAAGTCGAGTTGTTTTGCATTTTTACGGCTCACATAAGCCTCGAGCATCATGCGCGTGATAAATACGGAAGTTACAAAAGAAGTAACAATACCGATAATCAGCGTAGTTGCGAAACCTTTGATTGGACCTTGTCCGAAAATAAACAGAATAATTCCGGTAAGTAAAGTGGTTACGTTGGCGTCAATAATTGCAGAGATTGCGTTGTTAAATCCATCGTGTACCGCTTTTTTCAGATTCTTGCCGGCTTCTACCTCCTCCCTGACACGCTCATAAATGAGTACGTTTCCATCCACCGCCATACCGAGAGTCAAAACAATACCGGCTATACCGGGTAATGTAAGTACGGCGCTGAATGATGCCAGTATTCCCATTAAGAAAAATACGTTAATTATTAACGCGGTATCGGCGATTAATCCCGGTACCAGACCGTAATAGAATATCATGTAAGCCATTACCAATATAAAGGCAACGATAAATGACCACATACCGCTATTAATGGCTTCTTCTCCTAGCGAAGGACCTACTACGTCTTCTTGAACAATTTTTGCAGGTGCCGGCATTTTACCGGATTGGAGTACGTTTGCCAAGTCTTTTGCTTCTTCAGGTGTAAATCTACCGGTGATACTGGATTGCCCTCCTGAAATTTCGTTTTGAACCGTAGGATACGAATAAATATATCCATCAAGCGCGATGGCTATTGATTTTCCTATATTTTCTTTTGTCAGTCTAGCCCATGTTTTAGCTCCTTCTGCGTTCATTGACATGCTTACTCCGGGTGCCGAAGAAGTTTGTCCGTATTCAAGATCAGCTCTCGTGATTACGCTTCCGGTAAGCGGTGCGCGTCCATCTCTGCTTGTTTGCTTGATAGCGACCAATTCAAAAAACTGATCGTTCGGATCAACTGCTTTTACGCTCCAAAGCAGACCCAAGTCACGCGGTAAAACTTCTTTTACTTGTCTTAAATTCAAATAGTGATTGATAAGTGCGGTGTCTCTGCCTGCAGCATATCCGATAACCGGTCCACGGGCAACTTGACCTCCCTGCGCGTTCACAGAAAGTACAGCGAACAAAGGGTTCTCTTTCCTGTCTTGCTCAATCATCCTCAATGAATCGGCAGCAGTTTGCGACTTACTTGCCAATACAGCTTTCAGGCTGTCTGCCATTGTAGCTGCGGCGGTAGCAGTTGTGTCAACCTGAGCCATTTCCGTGGGTTGTTCAGGTTGTAATTCGGTTATATCTTCAATAATTCCTGCTTTATTCAGATTGGCAAGAATGGTATTTGCTTCAATCAGGTTGTTGAGAATTTCGCTCAGTTCGTAAGTTGGCCAAAACTCTAAGCTTGCCGATCCCTGGAGGAGTTTTCGAACACGTTCAGGATCATCGATACCCGGGAGTTCAACCAAGATTCGGCCTGTGTTTTCTAATTTTTGAAGGTTCGGAGCAATTACCCCAAAGCGGTCAATACGTGTACGCAATACATTGAAAGAGTTGTTGATAGCACCATCTATTTCAGCTCTTAGGATTCTAACTACCTCTTCGTTTGAAGTAGTTAACGAGATGCGGTCCTTCATTTCAAACGTACTGAAAATCGTTGATAATTTAGCTTGCGGGTCAATTTCGGTGTAAGCTTTCACAAATAAATCCAGATAAGGCGTACCTGAGCTTGTTTTTTGAGCTTCAGTTGCCATTTCAATGGCACGATTGAAATTGGGCGAAGTGTTATAGTTTGAAAGCGCGCGAATAATTTCCTGTACTGAAATTTCCAACGTAACGTTCATCCCCCCTTTCAGGTCAAGACCTAAATTCACTCCTTTTTCTCTTGCTTGTTTGAGTGTGTATCCTAAATATACCTTTTCTTTTCCTACCGAATCGATATAATTGTAGTATGCTTCACCCCCAACACTATCAAGTTTGATACTTCGATCTCTTGGAGATAGTTCAGTATCGGATTGGATTTCTTGCAAAAATGCATTTTTTGCAGCTTCAGCTTTTTGTTCAGCTATGTTTTCGTATCGCATCGTTACCAGATTGAACGATAAGTAGAACAAACTAACGAGCGCAAGTGTAACTGCAAATGTTATGACAAGTCCTTTGTTTTGCATGACAAAATTAACTTATGGATTATAAATATTGTAGTTTTTAAAATGAGTGCAAATATACTACTTTTTTTTATTAAACACATAAGAATGAAATCTTTTAAAGAATAATTGGCGGGTTGAAGAGTTGTTTTACAGTCTGAATTCTTAATATACGACAAAAAAGTCGAACCCAATATACTATGAGATTCCGTTTAACCAAAAAGACTGGCGGGCAGAAAACGAACTCTTGGACGATGCCCGCTGGAAAGGCTACGAAGAGCTATTCAAAAGCAATGCCAACTACGGCTGGATACTCAATATGGCGTCCAAACTTTCGGACAACGGCGTGGCGGGATTTCTACTCGCCAACGGCGCGTTGAGCGGTGGTGGCGATGAATATAAAATTCGCAAGCAGCTGATTGAAAACAATTTGGTTGAAGCCATCTTGATTTTACCGCAAAATATGTTTTACACTACCAATATTAGTGTAACGCTTTGGATATTAAATAAAAATAAAAAAGCTACAACAAGAAAAGTCGGTAACGAAAAAAGAAATTACCGAGAGCGGGAAAACGAAATCCTGTTTATGGATTTACGAGAATTGGGCGAACCTTTCGAGAAGAAGTACATTCAGTTTTCTGAAAAAGATATTGAGCGAATTGCCAAAACCTACCACCAATGGCAGGTGTCGACAGACTCAACTTACCAAAATATTCCCGAATATTGCTATTCTGCCCATAAAGAAGAGATTGAGAAAAATGACTACTCATTAGTTCCGAGCAAATACATCGAGTTTGTCAACAGGGATGAACAGATTGATTTTGATGAGAAAATGAAGAATCTACAAACTGAAATAAAGGAACTTTTGGTAGCAGAACGTACTTCGAGAGAAGAGTTGTTTAAAGTTTTTGATAATTTGGGTTATAAAATTGATATGTAATGAAAGAGAAACAACTAAACCTTTTTGGCTTGAATGATGAATATTTTATATAACAGCAATGCTAAAAAAAATGTGTGTCAACGGCTATTTAGAATCGGATAATTACGGAAGATGGACAACCTACAAGATAAAACGAAAGGTTGACACCTCTGACGGAAAGGTTGACACCTCAAAGGTTGCAACCTCCGACAGAAAAGAGGATACCCAAAACCTTGCCACCTCTGATATAAACCTTGCTACCTCTGATACGAACCTTGCCACCTCTGACGGAAAGATTGCCACCTCAAAACCTAAGGTTGCAACCTTAGCCAAGAGAAGGGTTGACACCTCAGATAAACAAAACCTTGCCACCTCTGATACAAACCTTGCCACCTCAAAGATTTTTCCCAAAAGAATAAAAAGACCTGAGTTGGAAAGAATAATAATGACTATCTGTAAAGACCAATATACTTCAAAAGAAAAGTTGGCTGAAATCTTAGGTAAATCAGAAAATTATTTGAAAAATGAAGTATTAAATATGATGTTAAAACAAGGGAAACTTGAACTAAAATATCCACAAAACATTAACAATCCATATCAAGCTTACAAAACCACCGACAAATATGCAGAAAAACTATAAACCCATAGGCGACTATATAGAGTTGGTGGATACACGAAACACCGATTTGGCGGTTACTGAATTGCTTGGAATAAACATTAACAAGTTTTTTATGCCGTCGGTAGCCAATGTGGTGGGTACGGATTTGAGCAGATACAAATTAGTAAAACAGAATCAGTTTGCTTGTAACAGAATGCACGTTGGAAGAGATTACAGAATTCCGATTGCAATTTCTGAAAGTAAAACTAACTTTATTGTTTCACCGGCTTATGATGTTTTTGAGATTATTAATACCGAAATATTATTGCCCGAATACCTCATGATGTGGTTTAAGCGTGCCGAATTTGATAGAAATGCTTGGTTTTATACAGATGGAGATGTAAGGGGCGGATTAAGTTGGGACGATTTCTGCAAAATACAACTTCCCGTACCAAGCATAGAAAAGCAGCAAGAAATAGTTGACGAATACAACGCCGTGCAACGCCGAATAACCCTAAACGAAAAACTTTGCCAAAAGTTAGAAGAAACCGCCCAAGCTCTCTACCGAAAGTATTTTGTGGATGATATTGACCCCGAAAATTTGCCGGAAGGATGGAGATGGGGAACGATTGGGGAAGTTGCAGATATAAAAGCAGGTGGAGATAAGCCTAGTGTCTTTTCAGAAATAAAGACTGAAAAATGTCAAATTCCAATATTTTCAAATGGTCTTGTGAATAAAGGACTTTATGGCTTTACAAACAAAGCAGTAATAAATAAAAAAAGTATTACTATTTCGGCAAGAGGAACAATTGGTTACTGTTGTTTAAGGGACGAGCCTTTTGTGCCAATTGTAAGATTGATAGTTATAACCCCGTTTCAAGAATTTTATGTGAGTTTTCTTTGTGAATATCTCAGTAGATTAGATTTTGAAGGTTCAGGGTCTGTTCAAAATCAATTAACAATACCACACCTTGATATACAGGAAATAATGTTGCCAAATATTAATATACTTCAAGATTTTGAGGTGAAAAAATCAATTATAAGAAACCAATATAAAGTCATTGAATTAGAAAATCAGAAGTTAAATAAATTACTATCTTTGTTGTTGGCGAAGATGGGGAGAAATAAATGATAACATGAGTACAGATTACAATAAAAGAGCAGTAACATATAGCCTTTTGGCTCACATAAGAAGCTCAAGTACACTATCAAATGGGCCTCTCGATTTATTTGTACCCATTGTGAAAAAAGGGCTTCACAGAATGAACAATCAGGGTCAATATAAAGGTGAAAGTATTACTGAAATAAAATCTGTTGTGGAGGAAGTCTATGCCATTGATATTCCAATACCAGTTTTGCGAAATATATTGAAGCTTATTGCAAAAGAAATTAATAGTAAGGAACAACTCTTTGTGTTGAATAATGATGATAGTTTTTGGATACAAAATTATATTTTTGATGAGTATGATGAAAAATTAGAAAAAAGCAAAAAAGATATAAGGTCATTACAAACTTTATTTAAGGAATTTTGTAAAGCTAATAAATTAGATCATAAAAATGAAGATTGTATAATTAGATTTATAGAAAAAAACAAGATTGGGTTATCACAATATCTCTCAAGTACAGTACAATACAATGGGGATAATTATATCATTGAAGCTAAATTTGTAGAGTATTTTAAGAGTTTCTCTGATGCAATATATGAGCAAATTAAAAGCATATATTTAGGTGCTATTCTGACTAGCTATTTAGATTACAAACCAACCGATATTAAAGCAGATGTTATTTTATTGTTTGATACTAATTTTATAGTAAGTTTATTAGACCTGAATACACCCGAGTCAACTCATACTTGTAGAAAGTTATTGGATGTTGGGAAGACGTTAGGTTACAAATTTCATGTTCTTATTGATACAATAGAAGAAACACAAGGTTTATTAAACTATAAAGCTGAGTATTTTAACAATACAATAATTCAAAAATATGTCAATAAAGAAGATATTTATAACGCCTGTACCAGACTTAATTATTCAAGAGCCGATTTGGAAAGAATAGCGGATAATTTGGAGAAACAAATTGAAAATTTCGGAATAAATGTAATTCCGAATACAACATCATATAGAAACAAAGCAAAATTTAGCAATGAATTTAAGTTGTTAAAACAATTGCGTAGTTCTGAAAAATCAGCCCTACATGATGCTCTTTGTATAACTTACGTTAAGGAAAAAAGAGGAAATAAGAATGTTCATGATTTTGAAAAAATAAAATGTTGGTTTGTTAACAATGCAATCTCACATGATTACGAGAACGAGGGTATAAATTCAGTTTTGAACCAAAACAATTATAATGGATTGCCCGAAACAATAAAAGTTGACGATTTGCTTAATATACTTTGGTTAAGCTCACCAGCGGTAGAAGCACTTGAAAACGATGAAATTGTCGACATGGGTCTGACTTCCTTAGTCGCATACACGCTTAATAAAGCCTTACCGAAATCAAGAATAATTAAGGAACTTGACGAGAATATTCAGAAATATAAGAATTCAGACATTACGGACAAAGACGTATCTCTACTTTCGTCGCGAATTGCAAATGGACAGATTAAAGATATTGAAAAATTAAATGAATTAGCGAGTATTGATGTTGTCAAATTTAATAATGCTGTAAAAGAAGAAGCCAATAAGCAACGAGAAATTGAAAGACAAAGGGCCGAAGCTCTTGAAAATGTAGTTAACAGACTAGCGAATTCTATTACTGAAATACAAAAACACAAAATAGAGATTGAAGAAAAAAATAAAAAGCAATTCGAAAAAAAAATAGAAATTTCTAAGAATGAATTCGATGAAAAGCTAAGACAAAAAGAAATCAAATTTGAAGAAAAAATTAAACGAAAGGATGATAATATCGAACAACTAAAGAAGGATAATATTAAAAAAGAAAACCAAATAAGAAATATAAAAAGAGATTTGTTCGTTAAAAATCAAATAAAAAAATGGAGAAGAAATACTTGGATTTGGGTGATAGTATTCGCAGTCTTGCTTGTTTTAAGTATAGTCTGGGCACTTTTCACTAATGAAGAAATAAATACAAAAAGCAATGTTATAAATAAATTGATGAACAGTTCTGCACTATCTATTATAAGTCCATTAGTGATATCTGTAATAAATATTTTCTTGATAAAGAATTTATATGATAAGTATTACAATTACTCAAATATTAAGGCTTATAAAGAAAGTATTCAAATACCAGATGAAATGCAAGAATTAGTTTAGTTAAATAAAAGAAGTACATCCCTATGAAATTCACCGAATCCAAACTCGAACAAAGCTTTATCGAACTCTTGCACCAAGAAGGGTATCTGCACACGCTTGGCGCTGAAATTCAGCGGATTTCTACGGACGATGTGCTGATTGAGGAGGATTTGTCGCGGTTTTTGCTTTCGCAATACAGTGCGGAAGGGCTGACCGAAAACGAAGCCCGCGCCATTGTGCTACAACTTAAATCGCTTCCCGTAAGTGATTTGTACGAAAGCAACAAGCGATTTATGCAGATGCTTTCCGATGGATTTATCCTAAAACGGGAAGACCGCACACAAAAAGATATTTATATTCAACTGATTGATTACAAGGGATTAGAGAGGCAAGTCCAAAGCGACAAGGAAAAACTTATATCGGTAGTGGCAGAGAAAAAATCGGAATACGACACCGCCGACCGCAATATCTACCGCTTTGTAAATCAGTTGGAAATAACGGGAAGCGAGAAGCGGATTCCCGACGGAATTGTATATGTAAACGGTTTGCCGTTGGTGGTGTTTGAATTTAAAACGGCAATCGACGAAAATACCACTATTCACGATGCCTACAAACAACTGACCATTCGTTACAAACGCGATATTCCCGAACTTTTCAAATACAACGCCTTCTGCGTAATCAGCGACGGCGTAAACAACAAAGCCGGCTCTTTTTTCGCCCCTTACGAGTTTTATTATGCGTGGCGCCGCATTGCAGGCTTAGCAAAAGATATGGATGGAATCGACAGCATGTTTACGTTGGTACAGGGAATGTTCGACAAAAAGCGTTTCAGGGATATTCTTCGCAATTTTATCTATTTTCCCGACAGCGGAAAAAGCGAGTTGAAAATCGTGTGTCGCTATCCGCAATATTATGCCGCGCGGGCTTTGTTCGAAAATATAAAATCGGCACAAAAACCGCTTGGTGACGGAAAAGGAGGAACCTACTTCGGAGCCACGGGAAGCGGAAAAAGTTTCACGATGCTTTACCTGACCCGCCTGTTGATGAAAAGTGAGCATTTTGCCAGCCCTACCATTGTACTGATAACTGACCGCAACGATTTGGACGACCAGCTATCGGCTCAATTTACAGATGCCAAAACGTTTATAGGCGACGAAGTGGTGCAAAGCGTGGAAAGCCGTGCCGATTTGCGCGAAAAACTGCAAGGCAGACAGAGCGGCGGTGTTTTCTTGACTACCATTCATAAATTTACCGAAGACACCGAATTGCTTACCGAGCGCAACAACGTGATTTGCATATCGGACGAGGCGCACCGTAGTCAGGTAAATCTCGACCAGAAAATTCGTGTTACCGAGTACGGTGTTACCAAATCGTTCGGCTTTGCCAAATACCTGCACGATTCGTTGCCAAATGCCGTGTACGTGGGTTTCACGGGGACACCGATTGATGCCACGCTCGATGTTTTTGGTCTTGTGGTAGATGCCTACACCATGACCGAATCGGTACGCGACGAGATTACCGTACGCATTGTATATGAAGGCAGAGCCGCCAAAGTGGCGTTGAACAACAGCGAGTTAGAGAAAATTGAGCGTTATTACGAAGAAGCTGCCGAAGCGGGAGCCAACGAATACCAGATTGACAAAAGCAAGAAAGAAACTGCCCAAATGAATGCGATTCTCGGCGATGCAAAACGATTACAGAATGTAGCGGAAGATTTTGTGGAGCATTACGAAAAGCGACTTTCAGAGGGTTCAACACTGCAAGGAAAAGCGATGTTTGTGTGCAGTAACCGGGAGATTGCGTACGATTTGTTCCGGCGTGTTGTGACGCTTCGTCCGGAATGGAACGAGGTGCGTGAAGCTGTGGAAGGCGTCTTGCTGTCTGAAAGTGAAAAGCGTGTACTCAAACCCATTGAGCGCATTAAGATGGTGATGACCCGCGATAAAGACGACCCGAAAGAGCTTTATGATTTATTGGGAACGAAAGAGGACAGGAAAGAACTTGACAGGCAGTTCAAAAACGAGAAATCCAACTTCAAAATTGCCATTGTGGTAGATATGTGGCTTACGGGTTTCGATGTGCCTTTTTTGGATACGATTTATATAGACAAACCCATTCAACAACACAATCTTATTCAAACTATTTCGCGCGTAAACCGCAAGGTTGAGGGCAAAAACAAAGGGTTGGTGGTGGATTATATCGGCATTAAAAAGCAAATGAATTTGGCTTTGGCGAAATACAACAAAACCGACAGCGACAATTTTGAGGAAATTGCGCAGTCGTTGGTTATTGTCAGAGACCATTTGGATTTGCTTCACCGGTTGTTTCATAAATTTGATAATTCGGGTTATTTCCACGGTTCCACGTTGGAACAACTTCACACGCTGAATATGGCGGCTGAATTTGCCCAGCAAACCAAAGATGTTGAAACCCGCTTTATGGATATCGTAAAGCGATTGAAAGCCGCTTACGACATTTGTGTGGGAAGCGATGAGATTTCGCAAGCCGAGCGCGATTATATCCATTTCTACTTGGCGGTGCGTTCTATTGTGTTCAAATTGACCAAAGGCGATGCGCCCGACACGGCTCAAATGAATGCCCGCGTTCGGCAGATGATTGAAGACGCGTTGCAGAGCGACGGAGTGGAAGAAATCTTGAAAATTGGCGAGGAAGCCGAGAAAGAGCAAGATATTTTCGATGAAGATTATTTGGCAAAAATTGATAAGATAAAGTTGCCCAACACCAAGATAAAATTGCTTCAAAAACTATTGGCAAAGGCAATCGGGGAATTGCGAAAGGTAAATCGGGTGAAAGGAATTGATTTCAGTCGCCGGATGCAGCAGTTGGTTGACCGCTACAACGATCGTTCCGCCAACGATATTTTGCGAAGCGAGGTGTATGAAGAGATGGCGAATGCTCTTACCGATTTGATTTGGGACGTTCACAAAGAATTTTCGGCAGGCGAAGAGTTGGGAATTGATTTTGAAGAAAAAGCTTTTTACGATATTTTGCTCGAACTTTGTCGGAAATACGATTTTACCTATCCCGACGATAAAATGATAGAACTTGCGAAAAAGGTGAAAGAATTGGTGGACAGTCAGGCGCGCTACCCCGATTGGAATAAGCGGGAAGATATAAAATCGGCGCTGAAAGTAGGATTGATTTTATTGCTCGATGAGTACAACTATCCGCCCGTAGAGCGCGACGAGGTTTATGTGGAGATTTTTGAACAAGCGGAGAATTTTAAGAAAAACAGGGTGTGAAGCTTTTACAAAGACGAAAAGTTTTTGTAAGAAAGATGAGAAATCGCTGCAAGCCACTTTTTGGGCGTTGCATATTGACTGAGGTGCGTGAAGTTACGCACTTTTAAGCGAGGTGAAACGGTTGTGTCTTTTACCCCAACTAAAACCATTTGTAGACAAATTGTGGCAAATAAAAATCAGGAACTAAGATTCTATCTTGAGTTCCTGATTTTCAGGTAGGCGTTGACGGATGGAAGTATGACATCCCGATAAAATCGGGGTTCGAACCGCCGACCCCTCCGATGTATCGGAGTGCTCTGAACCAGCTGAGTTAAACGCTCTGTATCAATTCCTCTATGAATTTTCTGCTTTTTTGTGCTTTGATATGCTTTTCAAATTTACACGCATCACTTTTTGTTGAAAATTCTTTTTGATAAACCAACTTCCACGGTACGCCAGGCTTTGTGAACTTACTTCTGCCTTCGTTGTGTCGTTTGAGTCGGTCATTAAGATTTCCTGTGGAGCCGACATAGTAAATACCCAATTTTTCAGAGAATAGAATGTACGCGTAAAACATAAATGGCTGAAATTAAAAAAGTCGAACATATTTCTACATTCGACTTTAACTTTGTGGGCGTTGACGGATTCGAACCGCCGACCCTCTGCTTGTAAGGCAGATGCTCTGAACCAGCTGAGCTAAACGCC